>Ga0207655_1000051_pt1 | contig 294176 bp, 274 predicted proteins | sample KBSM44metaG_FD_184398 | JGI IMG/M metagenome (GOLD analysis project Ga0207655, IMG submission 184398) | Miscanthus rhizosphere microbial communities from Kellogg Biological Station, Michigan, USA - KBS M4-4 metaG (SPAdes) (version 2) | ecosystem: Host-associated > Plants > Roots > Rhizosphere... | reverse complement strand
CCGAAGATGGAAGGACGCCAGCTTATGATGGTCATCGCCCCCAAAAAGAAGAAGTAATCTCCCGGGCACGGCAGGCCTGATGATTATTGTGTAATTTTTATCGAATGCGGAGTTCCAACATGCCAAAAATGAAAACCAAGAGCGGTGCTGCGAAGCGCTTCCTGAAGACCGCTTCCGGCTTCAAGCACAAGCACGCTTTCAAGAGCCACATCCTGACCAAAATGTCGACCAAGCGTAAGCGTCAACTGCGCGGTGCCAGCCTGCTGCACCCGTCTGACGTGGCAAAAGTCGAGCGCATGCTGCGCGTACGTTAATTCTGGTTTAGATAGAGGAAGTTACTCATGGCTCGTGTTAAGCGTGGCGTCATCGCTCGTAAGCGTCACAAGAAAATTCTGAAACTGGCTAAAGGCTACTACGGTGCACGCTCGCGCGTATTCCGCGTTGCCAAGCAGGCTGTCATCAAGGCTGGTCAATATGCCTACCGTGACCGTCGTCAGAAGAAGCGTCAGTTCCGCGCACTGTGGATCGCTCGTATCAACGCCGGTGCCCGCACCAACGGTCTGTCCTACAGCCGTCTGATTGCTGGCCTGAAAAAGGCTTCGATCGAAATCGACCGTAAGGTTCTGGCTGATCTGGCAGTGAACGAAAAAGCGGCGTTTGCTGCGATTGTCGAGAAAGCTAAAGCCGTTCTGGCTTAAGTACCCGCGACAATCACCCGGCGGCGCTAGCGCTGTCGGGCATTGAACGTCATCGATAGGGGAAGAGCCTTCAAAGCTCTTCCCCTATTTTCGTATCTGGAGTCTGTACATGGAAAACCTGGATGCGCTGGTCTCCCAAGCCCTAGAGGCCGTGGAACGCGCTGAAGACATCAACGCCCTGGAACAGATCCGGGTTAATTATCTCGGCAAGAAGGGCGAGCTGACCCAGGTGATGAAGACCCTGGGCAACCTGCCAGCCGAAGAGCGGCCGAAAGTTGGCGCGCTGATCAACGACGCCAAAGAGCGCGTTACCGTTGTGCTCAATGCCCGCAAGGCCGCCTTTGAAGAAGCCGAGCTCAGCGCTCGCCTGGCTGCCGAGTGCATTGACGTCACCCTGCCAGGTCGCGGCCAGGCCACCGGTGGCCTGCACCCGATCACCCGTACACTCGAGCGCATCGAGCAGTTCTTCACCCACATCGGCTACGGCATCGCCGAAGGCCCAGAGGTCGAAGACGACTACCATAACTTCGAAGCGCTCAACATCCCTGGCCACCACCCGGCCCGGGCGATGCACGACACCTTCTACTTCAATGCCAACATGCTGCTGCGTACCCACACCTCGCCGGTGCAGGTGCGGACCATGGAGTCCACTCAGCCGCCAATCCGCATTGTTTGCCCTGGCCGCGTATACCGCTGCGACTCGGATATCACCCACTCGCCGATGTTCCACCAGGTCGAAGGCCTGCTGATCGATCGCGACATCAACTTCGCCGACCTCAAGGGCACCATCGAAGAATTCCTGCGCGTGTTCTTCGAAAAAGAACTGGCGGTACGTTTCCGCCCATCGTTCTTCCCCTTCACCGAGCCTTCCGCTGAAGTCGACATCCAGTGCGTGATGTGTTCCGGCAATGGTTGCCGCGTGTGCAAGCAAACTGGCTGGCTCGAAGTGATGGGCTGCGGCATGGTGCACCCGAACGTGCTGCGCATGTCCGGCATCGACCCTGAAGAGTTCCAGGGCTTCGCCTTCGGCATGGGCGCCGAGCGCCTGGCCATGCTGCGCTATGGCGTCAACGATTTGCGTCTGTTCTTCGACAACGACCTGCGCTTCCTCGCGCAATTCCGCTAGGTCAATGCCCGACGCAACTTTCAGGAGAACAGCATGAAATTCAGTGAACAGTGGCTGCGCGGTTGGGTAAACCCGCAAGTCTCCCGTGACGAACTGGTCGCCCGCCTGTCCATGGCCGGCCTCGAAGTCGACAGCGTTACCCCCGCTGCCGGCCAGTTCAGCGGCATCGTCGTGGGCGAAATCCTCGCCACCGAACAACACCCGGACGCCGACAAGCTGCGCGTGTGTCAGGTGACCAACGGCCAGGAAACTTTCCAGGTCGTATGCGGCGCGCCTAACGCCCGCCCAGGCATCAAGATCCCGTTCGCCATGATCGGCGCCGAGCTGTCTGGCGACTTCAAGATCAAAAAGGCCAAGCTGCGCGGCGTCGAGTCCTTCGGCATGCTGTGCTCGGCTGCCGAGTTGGAAATCAGCGAAGAGAACGATGGCCTGCTGGAATTGGCGGCTGACGCCCCGGTTGGCGAAGACATTCGCAAGTACCTGAGCCTGGACGATGCCAGCATCGAAATCGGCCTGACCCCCAACCGTGGCGACTGCCTGTCCATCGCGGGCTTGGCCCGCGACGTCAGCGCCCTGTACGACACCCCGGTCACTCGTCCGGTCGTGCCAGCCGTAGCGGCGGCCCACGACGAAGTGCGCCCGGTCGAAGTCAGTGCCCCGGCTGCCTGCCCACGCTACCTGGGCCGTGTTATCCGTAACGTCGACCTCAGCAAGCCAACCCCACTGTGGATGGTCGAGCGCCTGCGCCGCAGCGACGTGCGCAGCATCGACGCCGCCGTCGACATCACCAACTACGTGATGCTTGAACTTGGCCAGCCGATGCACGCCTTCGACCTGGCGGAAATCAACGGCGGCATCCGCGTGCGCATGGCTGAAGAGGGCGAAAAGCTCGTCCTGCTCGATGGCCAGGAAGTGGCCCTGCGTGCCGATACCCTGGTGATCGCCGACCACACCCGCGCCCTGGCCATCGCCGGCGTCATGGGTGGCGAGCACAGCGGTGTGAATACCGAAAAAACCCGCGACCTGTTCCTGGAAAGCGCGTTCTTCGAGCCGATTTCCGTCGCCGGTAAAGCCCGCTCCTACGGCCTGCACACCGATGCCTCGCACCGCTATGAACGCGGCGTCGACTCGCAGCTGGCCCGCGAAGCCATGGAGCGCGCCACTCAGCTGCTGCTGGACATCGTTGGTGGCGAAGCCGGCCCGATCGTCGAAGCCGTCAGCGAACAGCACCTGCCGCAAGTGGCCCCTGTCACCCTGCGCGCCGAACGCATCACCCAGATGCTCGGCATGGAAATGGACCCAGCCCAGGTCGAGCAACTGCTCAACGCCCTGGAACTGACCACCACTCGCAACGGGGAAGGGCAGTGGACCGTCAACGTCCCGAGCCATCGCTTCGACATCAGCCTGGAAGTCGACCTGATCGAAGAACTGGCCCGCCTGTACGGCTACAACAACCTGCCGGTTCGCTACCCGCAAGCCCGCCTGGCCCCCCAGGGCAAGCCAGAGACTCGCGGTGACCTGCCGACCCTGCGTCGTCTGCTGGTTGCCCGCGGCTACCAGGAAGCCATCACCTACAGCTTCATCGACCCGAAACTGTTCGAACTGTTCAGCCCGGGCGTAGAGCCGCTGCTGTTGGCCAACCCCATCTCCAGCGACATGGCCGCCATGCGCGCGTCCCTGTGGCCGGGCCTGGTCAAGGCGCTGCAGCACAACCTGAACCGCCAGCAAGACCGCGTGCGCCTGTTCGAAAGCGGCCTGCGCTTTGTCGGCCAGCTCGGTGACCTGCAGCAGCAGCCGATGATTGCCGGCGTAATCACTGGCAGCCGCCTGCCAGAAGGCTGGGCCAACGGCCGGGACGGCGTCGACTTCTTCGACGTCAAAGCCGACGTGGAAGCCCTGCTGGGCTACTCCGGTGCCCTGAGCGACTTCACCTTCAGCGCCGGCAAGCACCCAGCCCTGCACCCAGGCCAGACCGCCGCCATCGAGCGTGACGGCAAACTGGTCGGCTACCTCGGCGCCATCCACCCAGAGCTGGCCAAGGCCCTGGACCTGGACCGCCCGGTATTCCTGTTCGAGCTGGTGCTGGGCGACGTGGTCGAAGGCCGCCTGCCGAAGTTCAGCGAGCTGTCCAAGTTCCCGGAAACCCGTCGCGACCTGGCCTTGATCGCAGGGCGTGATGTAGCTTCTAGCGCGGTGCTTGAATTAATTCGTGACAATGCAGGCGAATGGCTCACAGACCTCAGGCTGTTTGATGTCTACCAAGGTAAAGGCATTGATCCTGATAGAAAAAGCCTTGCCGTCGGCTTGACCTGGCAGCATCCATCGCGCACTCTTAACGACGATGAGGTGAACACTACCCTGCAAAACATCCTCACCTCGCTCGAACAAAGGTTGAACACCACGTTAAGGAAATAACGGCATGGGTGCTCTGACGAAAGCTGAGATGGCCGAAAGGCTGTACGAGGAGCTGGGGCTTAACAAGCGTGAGGCCAAGGAGCTGGTCGAGCTGTTTTTCGAAGAAATTCGGCACGCACTTGAAGAGAACGAGCAGGTGAAGCTGTCCGGTTTCGGCAACTTCGACCTTCGCGACAAACGCCAGCGGCCGGGCCGCAACCCCAAGACAGGGGAAGAGATCCCGATCACTGCACGGCGCGTCGTCACCTTTCGTCCAGGGCAGAAGTTGAAGGCCCGGGTTGAGGCCTATGCTGGAACCAAGCCATAACGACGAACTGCCCCCCATACCGGGCAAACGCTACTTCACCATTGGTGAAGTGAGTGAGCTTTGTGCGGTAAAGCCGCACGTGCTGCGGTATTGGGAGCAGGAGTTCGACCAGCTTAACCCTGTGAAGCGGCGGGGGAACCGGCGGTATTACCAGCGGCAGGACGTGCTGATGATCCGCCAGATTCGTGCGCTGCTTTATGACCAGGGGTTCACCATTGGCGGGGCTCGATTGAGGCTTTCCAGTGATGAGGCTAAGGATGAATCTAGCCAGTACAAGCAGCTGATTCGGCAGATGATTGTTGAGTTGGAGGATGTGTTGGTGGTTTTGAAGAAGTGAGCTGGGCTTTTCTGATGAGTGGAAATTTTTTTGAGAAAAAGCTTTCATTTATCAGAGGGTTAGGGTACATTCTTCAACGTTCTTGGCAAGATTGAGAACATGCTTCAAAGCCCAGTCGGGGCGTAGCGCAGCCCGGTAGCGCACTTGCATGGGGTGCAAGGGGTCGAGTGTTCGAATCACTCCGTCCCGACCATTATTCCTGATTAAAATCAGACAGTTAAGCCGGTTAGCTAAACCGGCTTTTTTGTGCCCGCACAAAACATGCGCAAAACTATCCGGCGATTTCGCCGATATCGAGGTCAGCTTCGACCTCCGACCACACCACGTCCTCATGCCCCTTCTGGTAGTTTTTGGTCATACCTTCGGTGGCATGACCGGCGATCTTTTGCCCGTCTTCGCACCAGCCTTGCTCGGCGAAGATCCCTGCCTATGGACCAGCCCATGCTATGTCCTGGCAGATCGAGATTTGCAGCCCGACGAGCAGATTCACGTGTGGGCCGTCGACCCCATCGACGGGCGCGTGCTGAAAACCGTCTCGCTGAAAGCGACCAAAGCCAACAAAGCCCGCGTGGCCTGGCCGGCTGCATTGGTCAAGGCGATCCAAGCCGACCGCACGCTGGTCGAGGGTTCCGTGCTGCTCCAGGCCGGGCATCTCTCGGACGACGCCGAATTAACCGAAAACATCGCTGCCCCCACCTCGCAAACCTTCACGGGTTACAACAACATCGAGAAAAGCCAGGTCGATCGTTTGTGGGCATTTGATTCGCATTGCAAGCTGCTCTACGATCTTGAAAACCGCTAGCGGACACCGGCTTGCGGCAAGTGGTCGCCATCGACCCTTAGAGCTCAGTCACCCTGAGTTCGAATGCCAGGTGGCGCATACCAGAGCGCAGCGGAGTCGACATGCACATGTCTCTGCGTCTTCGGCAGGAAAGGGGTATCAAGGGTACCCAGTGCTACGGAAACCCAATCGGCATATTCACCTTCGCAACGTGACCAGAACAGGGTCGAGCCGCACTCCATACAGAACTCGCGCGCGACCGTCGGCGATGACGCATACGTCTTGATGCTATTGGCGCCGCGAATCACGCGCAGCAAGCTCCGCGGGATGCTTCCGTAAGATGCGAATGCAGCTCCATGACCTTTACGACACTGGCTGCAATGGCAGTGACTCACCGCCTTTGGGGCGGCGATTAGCTCGAAACTCACTGCTGAGCACAAGCAGCTCCCTTGGTATGTATTTGTCATTGGCGCTTGCGTGCAAATTACTGGAGCGTAACCGCCTCGACTGTATTGGTCGACAGGTTATGAGGCAGCCTCCAAAGACGGCCGCTTCCTCACGCCAGGCCAGCCGGTCGATGCGATGGGAAGAGGTATATGGAGAGCGTTGGAAGTGGCAGCGGCCGGCGGTTGAGCCTATTCCCAACCGCCGGCAATAAGGACGATTACTCCACGCTACAAATCCAGCGATGGTTATGCCGGTATGGCGCTCTGGTAAATGCAACGTCTGTTACAAGGGTCATGCCGCGCTCTTGAAGGGCTTCGGTCAGTTGAGCGAGTGTCTCTGCTTCGATAGTCATTGCTGTTACCTCGTCAGATTTACTGCGTTCATAAATCCTGACCGGTTGGGCAACCGCGGGATTCATTTTTTTTGATTGCGGCTTCGAGGCTGTGCGGCTACACGTGGGTCAGTGAGAGGGCGCTCACGATGCAGGTTGAGCCGTCGTCTGCTGCAGTGGCGTCGGTGTAATCAACCTGGTTGTAGACGCCGCCATGAAAGTTCAGCAGCGATGAGCGCCACGAACTGTCCATATGGAGGCTGCCAGGCGATCCGGCCTTGCCATTGCAACTGGCAGTCACGGTCAAAGCGCCCGAGGCGAGCACGCGGAGGGTGACGGTGAACTTTGCACCCAGGGGCACGCCTTTGAGCAGCGTGGTGTTGACCGGGGTGGCCTGGTTGAACGTTTCGCGGAACCCCAGGGTGATGTTGCCTTTGCTCCAGAACACCTTCACTGGCGGGCTGTCATCGTCCTGTTAGATTGCTGATGTCCACGGTCATGAGTATGTCTCCTGACGATAAAGATCCTGGTCAGTGCTTGCGCCTGCTCATGCAGGCTATCCTTAGGTGCCGAGGGAAAACCGTCGAATTTCAGGGCAAGCGCTCGCGAATACTTTAGACAGTGCAACATCAACGTCAATCAACCCAGCGCCACAGCGGCTCGTCTAATAGCCCAACCCCGCTGAGCTGGGTCTGGCCTTGTATCTTCTCCAGTTCCAGCACATTGCACCCGTCACACGCTGACAGAGCCTCAATCAACGGGGCGCTGTGCGATACCACCCAAACCTGGCTACGTTGCGAGGCGCGAATGATCAACCGCGCCAACGCAGGCAGCAGGTCAGCATGCAAACTGGTTTCCGGCTCGTTAAGCACCATCAGCGACGGCGGCCGTGGCGTTAGCAGTGCGGCCATCAACAACAGGTAACGCAAGGTGCCATCCGACAGCTCCGCACCACCCAACGGCCGCAACAGCCCATGCTGATGCAGGCGTACGCTGAACAACCCACCCGGCGGCGCATCGATCTCCAGGCGGCTACCCGGGAAGGCGTCATCCAGTGCTGCTACGAGGTCTTCAACTTCGCCAATCTCGATGATGGTCTGCAACGCCGAGGCAAGGTTGCGGCCATCGTGATGCAGCACCGGCGAGCGCGTGCCCAACTGCGGTTGGCGACAGGGCGCGTCGCGGTCGATGCGGAAGTGGTCGTAGAACCGCCAGCTGTTGATGAAAGCGCGCAGCTCGCCGATCTCCGGTGCCTGGCGGGGCCGGCCGACGATGTTGAAAAAGCTCTCGCAACTGTCGGCATGCTGATCCAGCACCGTCCAGCTGTTGCCCTCTCGGGCACGAACCATCGCGTTTTTACGTTCAACCAACAGGGACGCTGGCCGGTACGCACCGGCGCCCCAGATGGCTTCGGTTTTGATCTCCGGGTCGAGCATGAATGCGGTGGGATAGGGCAGGGGGATCGGCAGGCCGAGGGAGATAGCGAAGCCGAAATCTTCGGTGGCGAAGCCGAGGCGCAAGCGTTTGGCCTCGCTTGGGTGCTGGCCTTGGATGGGCACTTCGCCGCGTTTCATGCGGGCGCTGGCCTGGGGGCCGGCCCACCAGGTCGAATCCAGGCCGCCTTCGCGGGCGAGCGCTTCGATCACGCCGCCCTGGGCGGTTTCGGCGAGCAGGCGCAGGGCCTTGTAGAGGTTGGATTTGCCGCTGCCGTTGGCACCCGTCACCAGGTTGAGTTGGCCTAACGGCAGCACGAGGTGGTTGATCGAGCGGTAGTTGCCGATGGCGAGGGTGGTGAGCATGTGGTGCGTCCCAGCTTGAACTGAGTGGCCGATTGTGGCGGAACCGGGGCTCGCTTACTACCGATCAGATGACTTCGGCAGTGGGAGACGGTCGCCTTCGAGCTGGTCCAAAAGGGCACGAACCATCGTGTTCAGGTGATGGGACGCGGCGACCATGCGGTGGTCGCCTAGCATGACGCCCGTGTGGTTGAGGTGGCGGGCACAGTCCATCAGTTTTGTGGCTTGGGCTTTGGCGACCGTGCTAGGTGTTTCTGGGATGACGGTGAACAAGCGTTGGCTTAACCCGTAGCGATGGTCTGGATTGCCTGGATTTGCGCTGGTTGGGAGGGTGTCATTTGGCATGGATGGCTTCTCTCGGGGCTTGAGTTGCTGGGGCCGCTGTGCGGTCCTTCGCGGGCAAGCCCGCTCCTACAATGACGGTGCTGGCCCGCAAGGGTAGTTACCGTTCAGGTTTTCATCATGCCCAGTTCAGCATCGTCGAGCAGGGCCTTGGCCAGGGCGCTGAGGTAGTGGGAGGCTCACAGCAACTGCTGCTTGTCTTCCATCAGGCCGTCGATGGACAGGTCGCGGGCGTAGCCCATCAGTTCGGAGGCTTGTTCGCGGGCGTTCTGGCAGGGGATGCCGGGTTCGATGCGGAACAAAGGGGGGTGTGGTTTTCACCTTGGTAGAAGGTGGTTTTGCCGACGGTGAAGTGGGTTGCTTTGGTGGCCATTGATTGATCTCCCTGAAGTTGTAGATGCCTGGGCTGACCGCTGGAAGTGGCAGGCCAGGCAGATCATGCCGCGGGCTAGTGCACTGGCTGCGGGTCGGCTGGTTTTTGTATTTGAACCAGTGCGGACTCGAGCAATTTGCGCAGTGTTTCCAGCTCGTGCATCGAGGTTATGATCAACAAGGACACGGGGGATCTGGGCTGCATCAGCATCGCCTGCCGGGTAACGACTTCCGCGCAGAGTGCGTAGTCGGCGGCCATTATCAGCGTGTCTTCAAGGGAGTGGAGATAGTGGGGGGGATCAGGGTACAGGCCTTGCGCGAATCACCCGATGCGTTCTCGAGTACATACGAACAGGAGGCCGGAAGAGACGATGCAACCTGGGCAGCCCGAGTCCATGCGGTTGCCACATCCCCTAATGCCCAAGTCTTGATCGCATGCCAGCACACTGAACCTTGTGGTCTGGTGTGGTGCATATCCTCAGACAGCGAACCGCCCGTCGTTGCGCTTTTCCAGATGTGGGTAGCCCCTTCGTCGCGCGGAACAGGCGCCGGACGCGCTTTGCTCGATGAAGCCATCGCGTGGGCTACAGGTCTCGGAGCGCAGTGCGTCTGCTTGGGCGTAACGCTCGCAGTCAGCCCGGCGATGCATTTGTACCAGTCGCGTGGCTTCTGTAGTGTCGGCGTGCCAGAGCCGCTGCGAGAAGGCTCGACATTGACGTCGCAATCGATGGAGCTGCAATTGAAGCGCTCCAGGTGAAGCCGCGTCGGGCCCAAAAATCCAGACGTCATTCAAAGCCGTTTGCTTCTACCTGCACCGCTGTTCGGTGCTCCGGCCCCCCGGCACTCGCCTTGAGTATCGGCCGCACTCATTCATCCGCTTCTGGGCCGATGTCCTGACGTTCATCGCCTGCTGCTCGCTGGGCCGCCAGCACTTGCTGCGCCGTCAGTTCGATAAAGTCGAATACCTTCTCAGGCACTCTGTATAAATATTGCTTACGCCGGTTGTTGGATACGATACCTCCATTGTTGAGGCACATCATGACCAAGTTTGCGAGGTCGCTGCCGCGAACATCGAATCGCTCATCCACGGCCCTGAATACGGCATCATAGTTTTCCAGAAAGGCAGTTTCATCGCGGAGCTCGACCTCCAGCGCGCGCTTGGCCATTAGGCAGGTGAATACAACACACGACGTGGCATCCCAGAATCGGTAGATCGCGTCTGCACCCTTAAACTCGAAGGTAAACTGTTCGTGATCGATCCAGTGCACTTGCCAGAATTCACGTACTGGACCGGAATACCCCTGTAGCGTTTCCAGATACATGCGTTCCTCGCGTTTCATCGCAACCGAAACAGGAAGAAGCAGACCGTTTTCCAGCGCTCCAGAGAGGCATAGAGCTTGGTGGATCAAAAACCTTGATAACCGTCCGTTTCCATCCATGAACGGGTGGAGGAACACGAAGCCGAACGAAATGACACCTGCGGCCACGAGCGGATCTATCTGTGTAGGGCCTTCATTGGCGAAGCGCATCAGGCTTTCCATCAACTCGCGGCACAGGTCCGGTGGAGGGGGAACATAGCTCACCCCGGCGGCGCCATGCATGCCATTGCTAAGGTGGTTTTGCTCATGCCGGAATGCCGCTGCAAGATCTAAAGGGTTAGCCACCGTCGCGTTCTGTAACGTAACGAGATAATCCTCGGTCAGCGGGTGCCGGTCATGGGCCTCGCGCAGGAGCTTGATGAAACGGCGGGATTTATCTTCGGTTGGGGCTTCTTTCTCGATTGCAAACGAGTCCTGGGTCTCGTGCAGATACGCCCAATTGATAGTCCGGTCTATCATCAGAGGTGGGAGTGTGACCATGAAACGCTTGGCTTTGCCCAGGATGTCATGTTCGAGAAGCTCGGTGACCTCCGGGGTGCGCTCCACCGTCGCGCAATAATGCAGATCTCCGAGCCCATTGAATTCCAGCCGCCACTTCGAGTTTCGATCGCCCGGCCGAGTAATATAGTGCTCTGGATCAAACAGCTTTACGAAGGCACCTCGCACAGGTGAAGGCTGCTCGATGTTCTCCCCGGTGAATGCTTCTCTGAGGTAGCAAGCCTTACGAATGTAGACGCCATTGGGCGATGCTTTTAGCGCTTCGGAAAAAAGGCTGGCAGGGATCTGTGGCAGCGCCTGAGCCAGAATCGAGAGGTTCACACCTTCGTGCTTCAGTGCAAAAAGCACATTCCCAAGAAGGTCATCTTCTGAGGGGGCCATGCGTTGGGGCACGGCGAGCGTGTTGCCGATTCTCTCAATTCGGGTGACTGGTTGTACGATCGCAGGTCGGCTGAGTGCAACCGCAGAAATCGGTAGCCTATTGATTAGTAACGAATAGCCCGCAGCCCGCATTTATCTTTCCTTCACTTCTCGGGTGAGCGACGTTTTTTTTTTGAGTGAGCTCACAAAATCTTCAGATCTCGCGATTATGCCGATTTTTTCTTCACTTGCCACTGAGCCTAAGGGTTGGCGCACGTACTGCTGATTTTTTAATCACACGCATAATTATCGGCTCTCTCAATTTACGCATGTTTCGTTGTGCTGCCCCGGACTTTATCGCTGTAGGCGTGTCCCCCTATAGCCGTAGATGTAGGAAAACGCCCCCATCTACTGTGAGACTTCGATGCGGAAAACCCAGGCCTGGCCTTTTTTCTGAAAGCTGGGTCTGAAACACGTAACACAGAACACTCCACGATTGCAGCCAGCAAACAGGCAATCTAGTCTGGCCTTTCGTCGCAGTCCAAATGTCTTGGACCCGCACTTCTGTACTGTCTATCAGGCAACGTTTCCTGATGTGAACCGGGCGGTGACCATGGAAGACAAAGCACAAAAACACTCCGAACGTTATGTCTTGGCGCGCAATCAACACCCCGCATGGAGGCTGCTAGCATCACCTCGAGCGCCGCTGGTATTGGGATGCCTGCGCACGCTGTTCGAGCGGTCGCCGGACGGTATTGTGATGGAAGATGCGTTGCAGGCACTCTCCGACATGCTGGCCGCGTACGCCAGCGAGGAGTTATACAACATCGACCCCGAGGCAACGCACGTTCAAGCTGGCCGGGAACTGCGCGAGTGGATCAAGCGCCGATTGGTGGTGGAGCGGGAGGGGCGCGTGCAGGCTACCGATGCCCTGGAGTCGGCGATCAAGTTCGCGGATTCGCTGGATAACCGCATTATGACGTCCACCGCCTCCCGGCTTTCGGTGGTCCAGCGCGAGATCGAGAACCTCGAAACCAACTTGAATCCCAGCCCCACCAGCCGCATCGCCAACCTGCGGCGTCGCATCACTGACCTGGAGCACGAGTTGCAGAAGGCACAGGCCGGGCATGTGAACGTACTGGGCGAGGCGCAGGCGGTTGAAGGTATACGCGAGATCTTTAACCTTGCCACCAGCCTGAGGGCGGATTTTCGCCGGGTCGAGGACTCCTGGCGGGAAGCGGACCGCGCCCTGCGACAATCCATCATCAGCGAGCAGGCCCACCGTGGTGAAATCGTCGACCGCTTGCTGGACGGCCAAGACGCATTGCTCAACACGCCGGAAGGGCGTGTGTTCGACAGCTTCCAGCAACAGCTGCGCCAATCGAACGAACTGGTCGTGATGCGGGAACGCTTGCGCACCATCCTGTCTCACCCGGCGGCACCCAAGGCGCTGACGCGACCGCAACAGCGTGAACTGCGCTGGCTGGCCTTGCGCCTGGTGAAGGAATCTCAGGCCGTTCTGCAGGCACGGGCCCGCAGTGAGCGGGACGTTCGGGGGTTCATGAAAACCGGACTGGCTGCCGAGCACCATCGGGTCGGCCATCTGCTCAATGACTTTTTTACCTTGGCGCTGAACGTCGATTGGCAGCGCCAGTCCGAACGCCGCAGGCCTGTGTCCTTGCCGCCGATCGGCGTGGCCATCACTGGCGTACCCGCCATCGAGCGGCTGCGGTTCAAAGACATGGACAGCGATATCAACGCAGAGCCTGACCTACGGCATACGTCCATCGGCCTGGAACAGATCGAGGACGACTTCTGGGACGCGTTCGATGGGCTGGATCGTGAAGCGCTCATTCAAAGCACGTTGGCGCTGCTTGCCGAGCAAGGTCGCCCCGTCAGCATCGCAGAATTGGCGTCATTGCTCCCGCCCGCCCACGACCTGGAAACTTTCGCGTTGTGGTTGGCGATGGCGCGCGAGGCCGGCATCGAGGTGCTGGCGCAGGAGCGGCAGACGGTGGAGTTGGTCGACGAAGATGAGCGTCGTTGGCGCTTCACATTGCCATACGTCGAGCTCGAGGCAAAAGCGCTTAAAGATATTGACTGGGAGTCGTAGAGATGACAGGGATTTTCGACCGGATTACGGGTGGCGAGCGTTCAGATGACGTGCCTGACGCGGAGGTCGCGCAAGACGACGAGCGCCTCAACGCTCAACCGCCGCAAGCCCAGGAAGAGGAGAGGCGCACGCCTCACAAGGTGCGCGAGGCTGTTCAAGAGATGCTCAAGTACGGTTTGCTGGAAGAGAGCCAGAAGCCCAACCTCTACCGTGCGGCGCTGGCCGACAGCGAAGCGGTGTCGCGCATTCTCGAGCCGCTCGACCTGGCCATGGGCATCGATGATGTGCGCGGGTTGCTGTTCGTGACGGTGCGTCAGGCGGCGGTGGAAGACGACAACGATTGGTCGCATCCGTTGGTCCGCCGGCAACGGCTGAACCTGGAGCAGTCGCTGTTGATCGCCATCCTCAGGCAGCACTTCATCGTCTACGAGCAGGAAAGCGGGACGGGTGCCAACATGGCGCAAGTAGCGGTGGACGAGCTGATTCCGCAACTTCAGGTGTACCTGGGTGAGCTCGGCAGTGAAGCGGGGGAGCGTAATCGCGTCATTACCTTACTGGACCAGCTCAAAGGACATGGCCTGGTATCAGCGGTGGATACGCACGACAGGATCGTGATCCGTCCCATCATCACTCACCTGGCCAACCCGGAAAATCTGCAAGCCCTGGTGGCATGGCTACGCGCCCATCTGGAGGGTGCTGGCGAGGCGGATGCTGAGGGTGCGGGGGATCAGGCATGAACATGAAGCAGACACTGCTTTGGCAGGATAGTGAGACGTTCATTCTGAGCAGCCTGGAGTTTTACAACTGGGGTGGCTTTCAGGGGTATCACAAAGCCGAGATTGACCCCAGCGGCACCGCAGTCATTGGGCCGACTGGGAGCGGCAAGACCACACTGGTCGACGCCCTGATGACGCTGCTATGCGCCAACCCTCGCTATAACCTGGCTTCTACGGGTGGCCATGAAAGTGATCGTGATCTGGTGTCCTATGTGCGTGGGGTATCTGGCCCCGGTGACGGCGGGGCAGCGCAGTCACACATCGCCCGCCAGGGCAAAACAGTAACGGCCATTGCCGCTACGCTCCAGCGTCAAGGTGCCCAGGTCCGCATCGGGGCTGTGCTTTGGTTCGAGGGCAGCAGTTCGTCGGCAACGGACTTGAAAAAGCTGTGGCTGCTGGCGGAGTCTCCTGAGCAGACCATTGAACACTGGCTCCATCAGCACCATGCCGGTGGTATGCGCGCATTGCGTCATATGGAAAAGGAAGGTACGGGTATCTGGCCTTACCCCAGCAAAAAAAACTTCCTGGCCCGGTTGAGGGAGTACTTTGAAGTCGGTGAAAACGCCTTCACCTTGCTTAACCGCGCCGCCGGCCTGAAGCAGCTCAACAGCATCGACGAAATCTTCCGTGAATTGGTATTAGATGATCGCGCGGCGTTCGAGCGGGCAGATGAGGTGGTTAAAAGTTTTGATGACCTCACCGATATCCATCGGGAGTTGGAAATCGCCCGCCAGCAGCAACGCTCGCTGCAGCCGGTTGCTGAGGGTTGGCAACGCTACCAGACCTTGCAAGCGCGATTCAATGACAAGCAGGTGCTCGACAACATCCTGCCTGTCTGGTTTGCCGAACAAGGTCATCGGCTGTGGCTCGCGCAGACGCACAGGTTGGAGCAGGCGCTCGAACGGGCTGAAGGGGCGCGTGAGTGTTGCCAGCATCAGCTCATTGGGCAAAAGGGCGTGGTGGATCACCTTCGCCAGCGCTACTTGCAGGTCGGTGGTGCCGGTATCGATCAGCTCCGCCAACGTATCGAGGAGCGGGATGAGGAATGCCAACGTCGTGGCCGACAGGCGGAGCAGTATCGCCGTCTGGCGGACAGGCTGGGGATGCCAGAAGAGTTGTCGGCCAGCAGCTTCCACGCCAACCAGAGGCAGATCCGCCAGCGTTTGGATATGCTCGCTGAGGAGATCGAAGGCGCTCGCAATCGGGCGTTTGAAGCAGGTGTTGCGCAGAAAGACCTGAACGACAAGCTCGAAGCGCTGCAGCAGGAGCACGCTGACGTCGAACGGCGGCCAGGTTCTAACCTGGGTGGGCAGTTCCAGGCGTTTCGTAGTGACCTTGCTCAAGCGCTGGGTCTCGATGAATCAGCGTTGCCCTTTGTTGCCGAGCTGGTGCAGGTAAAACCTGAGGAACAGGCCTGGCGCGGGGCCATCGAGCGCGCTATCGGCAGCCATAGGTTGCGTATCCTGGTGCCAGCGGCTTCGTCGCAGGCGGCGTTGCACTGGGTGAACCAGCGCCACAACCGTTTGCATGTGCGTTTGCTGGAAGTCAAATTGCCTGACTCACCGTCGGTATTCTTCGAGGATGGCTTCACCCGCAAACTGCATTTCAAGGACCATGCCTACCGAGAAGCGGTCAAGGCGTTGCTGGCCGATAATGACCGGCATTGCGTGGCCAGCTCGGAGCAACTGCGTCATCTGCCCCATGCGATGACCGCTCAGGGGTTGATGTCCGGCAAGGCACGGTTTTTCGACAAGCAGGATCAGAAGCGCCTCGAGGATGATTGGTTGACCGGTTTCGACAACCGTGACCGCCTGGCTTTTCTCACCGAGCAGATGCGAGAGGTGAGCGAACGGCTCCAACCGGTAAAGGTCGCTATGGCGGCGGCCCGGGACAAGGTGCGTGAGCTGGAAGATTCGACGATGTTGCTCAAACGCGTCGAAGAGCTGCAATTCGAAGACATTGACGTACCAGGGGTGCAGGTGCAGTTGCAGGTGCTGCGGGCGCAACTCGAAACCCTCACCCGGCCTGACTCCGACCTGGCCTTGGTCAAGGCTGAACTTGATGATGCACAGAAGACGCTCGAAGGCCTGGAAGAACAGCTTGGTCAGCACTTGGGCGAATGTGCAGCACTCAAAAACAGTTTCGAGGCGGCCGCCGCTAATGCCCGCAAGGCTTTCAATAATGCGAAAACAGGCTTGACCGACAGCCAGCGCGAATTGGCCCAGGCGCATTTCCCGGCCCTGACGGAAGACAATCTGGGTGAAATCTACGATCTCGAACGCCAACACTTGCAGGTGTTGCGTGATGAACTCAAGGTGCTGGGCGAGAAGCTGAACCTGCAGCAGGTGGAGCTTGCCAACTGCATGTCCGATGCTTTGAAGGTGGACACCGGGACGCTCACCGAGGCGGGGCGGGATCTTGCCGACATCCCTAAGTACCTGGAGCGCCTTCGGGTACTGACTGAAGAGGCACTGCCCGAGAAGCTGAAGCGCTTTATGGAGTACCTCAATCGTTCGTCGGACGATGGCGTTACCCAGTTACTCAGCTATATCGACCATGAAGTATCGGTGATCGAGGAGCGCCTGGAGGATCTGAACAACACGATGCGGCGCGTCGATTTTCAGCCAGGCCGTTACCTGCGCCTTATCGCCAACAAAGTCATCCATGAAAGCCTGCGCACGCTCCAGCGCGCGCAACGGCTGTTGGCCACGGCGCGCTACAACGAAGACGATGGCGAGAGCCATTACCGCGCCCTTCAGGAACTGGTCATGCTGCTCAGGGATGCCTGCGATCACAGGCGCAACTTGGGACCTAAAGCGCTGTTGGATCCACGTTTTCGCTTGGAATTCGCGGTGTCCGTCATTGACCGGGAAACCCGAGAGGTCATTGAGACGCGCACTGGCTCACAAGGGGGGAGCGGCGGCGAAAAGGAAATCATCGCATCCTATGTGCTGACCGCTTCACTGAGCTACGCCCTGTGCCCGGATGGCAGTAGTCGGCCGCTGTTCGGTACCATTGTGCTCGATGAGGCGTTTTCGCGGAGTTCCCATGCGGTGGCCGGGCGGATCATCGCGGCGCTGAGGGAGTTCGGCCTGCACGCCGTGTTCATCACGCCCAACAAGGAAATGCGCCTGCTTCGCCACCACACCCGTTCAGCCGTAGTCGTTCATCGTCGGGGGGCAGAGTCCAGTGTGGTATCGCTGAGCTGGGAAGCACTGGACGAGCATCACCAACAGCGCAAAGGTCAGCCATGAGGTCACCGACTGAACTGCGGCATAAATTGGCCAGGCAATGGCAACAGTCCAGCGCCCGGGTCGAGCGCTTGCTCGGCCCAGGCGGCTGGCCGCGTACTATCCCCATCGGAAAGCCCCCGGCACGCCTGTTCGCCGAAAATGCCCAGGCGGTTCAGCGGCATGTGGAAACCTGGCGCAGGGTAGAGATCGGCAAGGTTGAGTGGGCGCCGGTGAGCTATCGGGCCGGCTTGGGGGCCGTTTCCATGCCGCTGCACTGGCAGTTGCGCAGCCCTTCCGAATGGGTTGCCGCGATCGGTGACCCGCAGATCAGCCTGGAGTACGCCAGGCTGGAGCATGTGGTGGAACAAATCGACAGCGCCTTTCACGCGCTGTTGGTGGCTCAGCGGAAGCTGTGGATGACCAAGGCGTGCGACGAGGTGATTGCCACTGCGCAATTAGCCATGCGGCTCAGCCCGGGCTGTGCCGGCGGTCGTCCGCTGAGGTTGTTGGCCGACTACGGAGTCGATACCAAATTCTTCGAGCGCAATTCGGTCCTGCTTACCCGGCTACTCGACGAGCGCTTCGAAGGTGCCGTTTCCGAGCAGGGGTTGGCAACCTTCCTGGACGCATTAGAGGAAAATAACCACTGGGTGCTGATCGCGCCTTTGGAACATGACCTTCTGCCTTTTAAGCGGCTAAGGCTGACCACGGCCGAACTCGCCGAAACATCATTACCTGGCGCTCGTCTGCTCGTCGTAGAAAACGAACAGTGCCTGCACCTGCTGCCAGAAGTAAAAGACACGGTTGCTGTATTGGGCGCGGGTTTGGACCTTCAGTGGCTGGGGGCAGCACACTTTGCCACGAAGCACATAGCTTACTGGGGCGACATGGACAGCTGGGGGATGTTGATGCTGGCACGAGCACGGCTTCAACAGCCCAGCATCGAGGCGTTGCTGATGCAGCAGGCATTATTCGAGGAGCATGCTCCAGGCAGCGCGGTGGTTGAGCCGATCCGAGCGCAGGACGCCATTCCCCCAGGTTTGCTGGATGAGGAAGGTGATTTCTATCACTATTTGCTTCAGCAACCTCGGGGACGCCTTGAGCAGGAATATCTGCCTAAGGCGCAGGTGGAGCGGGTGATCAGGAATTGGGCCGGGAATGCTTTCAATCCAAGCAGCGATGAGCGCGGAACCACTACCGCACGGTAGCGGCGTCGTGTACGCACCCGCCGCACGCCCATCGCCTTACGACATCAACAGCTACGAAGTGCAGCGCAACATCCCCAAGATGACCAACAACAAACGCTACGGCTCTGCCTATGTGATTTTCCAGACCGACAAGTTCGATGCCGATTCCAAATGGACCATCCACCTGGGCGCGCTCGAGGTGCAAGGCCAGAAGCTACCAATCCCACCGCTGGAGCTCTGCTACCACCCCGTGAAGAAGTGGATGGGTATCGAGCCTTTGATGCGGCCATGAGCTGATGGAATGTCCCAAAAATGACGATTGAACCCTTCGCCCCATACCAGCATCTTGCCGCCGAGCTGCTTAAGCATCTGCCAAGCGGGCAGCAGGACGGCTCCCACGACCTGTCCCACATCCATCGCGTATGGGTCAACGCTCAGCGAATCCGGCAGGTAGAAGGCGGCGACCTTGAAGTGCTGTTCGCGGCCACGGTGCTGCACGATTGCGTGGCCGTGGAGAAGAATTCGCCACTTCGCGGGCAGGCATCGACGCTGTCGGCAGAAAAGGCCGCTTCAGTCCTGGCTGCCGTGGGCTGGCCCGTGCAACGTATCGAGCAGGTGGCGCATGCGGTCAAAACCCACAGCTATTCGGCTGGCTTCGAGCCTTTGACGCTGGAGGCCAGAATTCTGCAAGACAGCGACCGCCTCGATGCAATCGGGGCGGTGGGTATCGCCCGGTGCTTCTATGTGGCGGGGCGCATGGGTTCGTCGCTGTACGATTTCACCAACCCCAGCGCGCAGGGTAGGGCGTATCAGGACACAACCTTCGCCATCGAGCACTTTCAGACCAAGCTGCTGCAGCTTGCGTCAGGGTTCCAGACCGGCGAAGGGGCGCGGCTTGCGGCCTTACGCCATGCGAGGCTCCAAGCGTATCTCGACGATTTCATGGATGAGGTCGGCACGCTCGGCAATCTCGCTTGAACTGCCCAACAGCAGGTGTGCCTAACGAACATCACCCAGAGGGCAGCACCATGACCGAGCAGAAAGACGACCCCAAACAAAGCCAGGTACCGGCGCATTCCACGGAAGAGGAAAAGGCCAAGCTCAAGGACAGGAACAAGGACGGCATCCCGCCCGGCGCCGAGTGAAGCTCGCACCCTGAACCCTAAGCGCAACTGGAGAACGATCATGGCAATCGATCACAATGGCCCCGATGCCCCTTACCCCGGCCCCGCCGAGGGCGCACCCGATACTGGCGCAGGCCACGGCTCGGGGCTGGAGCAAGCCGAGTCCGAACCCAAGCAAGGCGTTGGTGAGAAATGGTCGGAGAACCGGCCCGAAGACTGGAACCCGCCACCTGGCAACCCCGGGTCGGATCAGGATGCCCAGGTCGAGCGGGATAACGGCAGCGCGCGCACGGACGAGGACAAACTGCAGTAGCGCGGGAGCAGGGAAGGCGAAGTGCCGCTGCCTGCCGACGACCAGTCGCCGGTAGATGAAGAGATAAGGGATGTGGACGCCAAAAATTCGGTCTCCAGCGAGCACCCGAAACCCCGCTGAGCAACGCGACGAGGGATGCAGCGATGAACATCGAGCAAACCGTAGCAGGTGGCAGCGACCGCGACATGCCCCCTTCACCCGACCCGGCAGTGGACCCTGACCACCCCACGGTCCCTGATCCGGATGACGATCCGCTGATGAATGAGGAAGAGGGCGGCGACCGGCAGGGGGCTGATGATGACGCACAAACGGTCAGGCAAAGCGTCGAGCGGTAACAAACACAGGTCCCGGTGATAGCCCTGTAGGAGTGCCCTTGTGTCGCGAAAGGGCTCACCCACACACATACACACGCACATCCCCAAAGCCTCATCCAGCTCAAAGCGCTTGAGTCATCCGATTGAACGTTTCAGCACCCCACGCCGTCGGTACTTCCAAGTCTTTCGCATTTGGAGGCAATCCCCATGAAGTACCGCGCACTCGGCAACACCGGCCTGCTCGTTGCAGAGGCGCCGTTCATCGAGCTGCACCGGCAGACGATGAAGCTGCAATCGGAGTAAAAGGCTGAAGCGGCGGGGCGGCGCTGGTCATTCAAGGCTGCCCCGTGCCCGCCGCATCAGGCACCGCCGCGGAAACAGCTCACGCCCCATGCCGTAAGCTTGAACGGCAGATGAAAGTGCTCCCCGGTATCGCCAATGCCAAAGCGGTAGATCAGCTCGTCCATGAACGGCGTGTCGGGCAGTGCAGCACCCCGCGCCCGATAAAACGCCGCTACCTGAAGGCGCACCTCGTAAACACCCACAGCAAACCGCTCGTTGAGCTCATCCAGTTGCGGCAGCAGCCCGCGCTCGTCCACGTGACCTTCAAGCATGGGCGCTTGCCCGACCGCGCCGATACTCACCGCCATACCCTGCGCCACGCGCCCGCTGGCAATATCGACGACATGGATCGAAACACCCCCGTTCATTTCCAGAACCCGTCATGTGCGGTGGCCGCCTCGTCCTCAAGCATCGGGCCGTGCACGTACACATCCCGCTGGCCACGGGCAAACACCTCGCGGCAGGGCAGAGAGAATGTCGGGTTCTCCGGATGCGCGCCGGTCAAGCCCAGCAGCGTGTGTTCCGACAGCGCGTACACCACGCGGCCGATGCCGGTCCAATAGACGGCGCCGGCACACATGCAGCAAGGCTCGGCACTGGTATAGAGCGTGCACTCGGCCAGCGCCTCAGGCGGCAGCGCTTTGGCAGCCAGGGCGGCGGCGACCAGTTCGGCGTGCTGGGTGGGGTCGCCTTCGGGTGGCATGGAGTTGTTGCCGGCGCTGGAGATCACCCGGCCGCTGGCATCGGCGACGATCGCCGCAAAAGGGTGGCGCCCCCGTTCGCGGGATTGCTCCGACAGGCGAATCGACTGGCGCAACAGGTCCAGGTCGAGGGCGCTAACGCCGCTGGCAGCTGGCTGGTTGGAAGTAGTCATGACGGCTCCTTGGGTAGGCAGGTGGTAAGCGCGCCGGTGGGCGCGCAGCAAAACGGGTCACTTGGCCACGCTGGCATCGGCGGCGTGCGGGCCAGTGGCCTTGTCGTTGTTGAGCAGCAGGTTGAGGGTGATGGCGGCGATGGCGCCGAGGAAGATGCCGCTTTCCAGCACCAGCTTCAGCGGGCCGCTAAGGTGGTGGAACAGCGCGGGGAACGACATCGGCAGCACACCGATACTCACCGACACGGCGACGATGATGCCGTTGCGTGTGCCTTCGAAGCGCACGCGTGACAGCTCCTGGATGCCCGCCACGGTGGTCATGCCGAACATGACGATGGCGCAGCCACCCAGCACCGGCGTGGGCACGGCGGCGATCAGTGCGCCGAGTTTCGGGAACAGGCCCATCAACACCATGATCGCGCCAGCGGCGGCCACCACGAAGCGGCTCTTGACGTTGGAAAGGGCGATCAGCCCGGTGTTCTGGGTGAAGGCGTTGTACGGGAAGCTGTTGAACAGGCCGCCGAGCAGGGTCGAAAACCCGTCGGCGCGGAACGCGTTGCCGAGCGTGGCCTGGTCGGTGGGCTTGCCGACCAGTTTGCCGATGGCCAGGCAGTTGCCGGTGGTCTCGGCCATGATCACCAGCATCGCCAGCAGCATGATCAGAATTGGCACGCTGGAGAACTGCGGCGCACCAAAGGCCATCGGCGGGCTGAGCTCGAACCACGCGGCTTGGCCGACGTTGCCAAAGTGCGTCATGCCGAAGGCCGCCGCCAGCAGGCTGCCGCACACCAGGCCGATCAATACGCTGAGGTTGCCGATGAAGCCTGAGAAGCGTGCGTACACCACCAGCGTGATGGCCACGGTCGCCATGCCCAGCAGCAAGTTGGCGGGCTTGCCGAAGTCCGGCGCGTCCGGGTTGCCGCCACCCAGCCAGATGGCTGCTGCGGGCATCAGCGAGATGCCGATGATGGTGATCAGGCTGCCGATTACCACGGGCGGAAAGAACCGCAGCAGCCTGCTGAACAAGGGTGCGATGGCGATGGTGATGGCCCCCGCGGCGATCACCGCACCAAACACCTCCTGCAGGCCGAACTGCTTGCCGATCATGATCATCGGCGCCAAAGCGATGAACGAGCAGCCCTGAATCAACGGCAGCCGCGCGCCGAAGCGCCAGAAGCCGAGGGTCTGGATCAGTGTGGCGATGCCTGAGGTGAACAGGTTGGCGTTGATCAGCGTGACGATCTGCGCCTGGGTCAGGCCCAGCGCGCTGCCGAGGATGAGCGGGACCGCGACCGCGCCGGCATACATCACCAGCACGTGCTGCAGGCCAAAGGTGAACAGCTGCCGCAGCGGTAACACTTCGTCCACAGCGTGGACCGGGGTTGGGCTCATGGCGTGAATCTCCTGTAGGTGCGGCTCTTTTCGTTGTTTTCGGCGCCTGGAGTGACACGCAGTGCAGAGAAGCACGGGCAGCTGCCAGCGTTGTCGAGGGTGATAATCCTGCGAAACAAGCGATGGAACAAATGAGTAACCATCGTTAGCATCGATGGTTCACGTCACCATGCGGAGTTGGAGATGCGCTTTTCGCTGGAGCAATTGCAGGTGTTCGTCGCAGCGGTGCAGGCAGGGTCATTTTCAGCCGCAGCCAGGCGGCTGGGGCGTACTCAGTCGACCGTCAGTGCAGCGATCAGCAACCTTGAGGCCGACCTGGGGGTGGAGCTGTTCGACCGCAGCAGCCGCGTCCCGGCATTGACTGCGGCTGGCCATAAATTGTTGTTGCGGGCGGAAGGTATTCTTGAGCGTTGCTATGCCCTGGAGGGCAGCGCCGACAGCTTGGCGGAACAGGCGGAACCCTCGCTCACGCTGGCCATCGAGGTGCCTTACGGCTCGCTGATCCCGGCGCTGAAAGCGTTTGACGAGGCCTTCCCTTTTGTCGACCTGCTGATTCGCCACCCCGTGCACGGCGATGTGAGCGAAATGGTGCACAAGGGCGAGGCAGACCTGGGGATCGCTTTTTCCCAGCCGGGTTACCCGCCGACGCTGGCCTTCCAGCAGCTGGGCAAGCTGATCATGGCCCACGTCTGCCATGCCAGGCACCCGCTGGCGCAGCTGCAAACCTGCCCCTTCGCTGCCCTGCATGCCCACCGCCGCCTGGCGTTCTTCGGCCACGCCCAAAAGCTGCCCAGCAGCGAATACCTGCGCGCCGCGCAGGTGTGGCAGGCCGAGAGTTACCTGGCGCTGGTGGAGATGGTGCGCGGTGGCTTGGGCTGGGCGACGTTGCCGCGGCAGTTGGTGCAGCGCGAGCTTGATTCGGGGGAGCTCATCGAGCTGCAGCTGGAGGCCTATCCGCATACTGACTGGCTGGTGGGCGTGGACCTGCTGTGGCACCAGAAGCGCCGGCCGGGCAGGGCGGCGCAGTGGTTGCGGGACTGCCTGCGGCGGACCAAGGTGTTCGAGCTGGACCGGCGAGGTATGCCAACCACGCTGTAGGGCGCAAGGTAATGCGGGGGGTAAAAAGCCCGGTTCTGGCGATGCGGATTGGCATGGCGGGCCATCCATCGATCGGGGTGATGTGCTCGGCATCCTCGGCGGTCACTGCAGCCACTGGAGCCCAGGCCCCGCCTTGCCACCTGGCATCCAGAAAAACCTGGCCGGGGGCAAGCCACTGCCGCCCGGTATCGCCAAGAAGCTCGATGGCCGGCTGCTGGGGCAACGGCCTCACTATGACGGCTACGAGTGGATGCAGGCCGGGGTGGACCTGATACTCGTGGCAGTCGCGACCGGGATCATCTACGAGGTCGTTAATTGCAGTTCAGTTCCTGAACGGTCAGGACAATGGCGACGTCAGTCGGATCGGGTGAGGTTTTGAACCGTTCGGAGTCCAGGCGCTTGAGCCAGAGGCAGAAGCCGTTCGGCTCCCAATACAGGATCTTCACGCGGTTGCGCGGCTTGTTGAGGAAGACGAAAAGCACCGGGTCGAACACCGCCACCTTGATATCGAGTTCGACCAGCGCAGCCAGGCCATCGATGGACTTTCGGAAGTCGACGGGCTTGGGGGAGAGGGACACTTTTTCGACTTTGGCGTCAGGTCGCATCATGGTCGGCGAGCTCCAGAAAGAAATCGGGAGCACAGCATCGGGGATGAGGTAAGCGCTTTGAATGTGGGGTTCATGGAGCGCTTACTTCGGATCGAGTCTAGCAGTTTCTGAGGCGAATCTTGCGACTGAGGACCACTATCGATTAGCAATAGCGCTGCGTCTGAACTCAAGCGCCGACCGGCTTGGGTGCTCTGACTCATTTTTTGGTAAAGCCAACGATCGACCTTCAATCGAACCGTATTCGCCGCCCATCAGCACCTCGGATATTTCGATGCGCAAGCTCACTGGGTTGATCCACCACAATCCCAAGTCGAATAGAGTATGCAAGTCTGTTCTGAGGAGTAGTCCATTGGAAACGACGTTCGTCTCAGCGCCTAAATAGGGATGAATATGAGCGGCTTCCAGTACCTGCTGTAGTGGGCAGGCTGTGACTGCACATCGTCCTTGATAGGCCTCTAGCAATTGCTTTCTGAATTGAGGCTGACCGCGTCGACGAACGATGGATGACAATACGCGGGTGCGGGCATCTCTGAGGTCGTTAGGATTGAAATCGCCTTGATTGTCCAGTTGCCGCCCGATCTCGTGTGAGAAATCTTCATTAGCCGTAGCCTGACTGCGGTTCAATACAAAAGAAGTAGGGGTGCTGCCAGTATGGCTGTGATAGTTGAAAATCCCTTCATACCGAAAGCCGGCAAATGGATGTTCGTATTTCGCTTTTCTGTAGAAAACAAGTAGTTCCAGGCCTCGCAGACGGTGGTCCTTTATGAGTGCATCGGTCCTGCCTAAACGCTGACCTTGCATATGGAGGGTATCACCTTCCAGTGAGTCTACGTATGGAGTTCTATCTGATGTCTTGTGCTCGGTAATAAACAACCAGACGGAGTCATATTCTTTCAGCCTGAATATGCCATTGTTGAGGGATGCATCTTTTATAGCATAAATTGCACTGAGGTCTTTTTGAGTATAAATGGAGCCTTGCTTCAAGCGTTCTGATGCCAACGGTCGATTTGTATTTGGCGTTGGAGTAGATGGGGTAATCACGGGAGGCTTCCATGCGGGCTGCGCAGGCGAAGTGATGGTGCCATCGTTCGCCTCGGTTGAAGATCCTCGATACCATACGTCTTTCAGAAAATATTCGGAAGGGTGTAGGAAAATTCCGTTCTGTACTGGCAGCTAGACCATGATGGACGCAGCTGTGTTGAGAAATGGGCTCGTTATAAAAAAGGAAAGGTCTAGCTCCCAGTGTCAGCCTGTGGGTTAGGCGAGGAAGCATTCAGAGGTAGCCTGAGGTACCCTCGTCCCATAGCCGCAAGTGATTGGCGTGTTTATTTCGATCTACGTCTGCGGCGCCTGCGTGACTCACAGGATGCGTTCGGGAGCACTACGAGCGCAAATCAGCTGGAACTATGATGGTTGGTGAACCCTCGGGTGGGTCACAGCTAGGGAGACAGGGGTAGGGGTAGGGGTAGGTCGATGGTTCGCCTTCAAAACCGGGAGTCGCATTGAGTTTTGAAGGCATTCAGTCAATCATGAGTAATTCAGCGCATCATGCCCAGTTCCGCATCATCCATCAGCGCCTTGGCCAAAGCGCACAGGTAGTGCGAAGCCCAAATCAGCTGTGGCTTGTCTTCCATCAAGCCATCCAAGGTCATATCCCGTGCGTAGCCCATCAATTCCGATGCCTGTTCACGGGCACTCTGGCAAGGTATGCCGGCTTCGATGCGAAACAGCGGATGGGTTTGGTTTTCTCCCTGATAGAAGGTGGTTTTGCCGACGGTGAATTTGGTTTCTTCTGTGGACATTGGTCAATCTCCCCGAAATCTCTAGTGCCTGGGCTGGCCTCTCGCCGGCAAGCCAGCTCCCACAAGTGCTGCATAGGCTTCACGATCTGCGACATGGCTCAGATCCATGTGGAGGCTCGGCTTGCAGGCGTTTGGGTGCCTGGGCGACACATCAATTAGGCTTCAGTGCGAAGTCCCAGGCTCAGTGGGCATCTGCACTTGGACTATTGCGGACTCCAGTAAAGCCCGCAGCGTCTCCAGTTCATGCATCGAGGTCATCATCAAAATCGATGCTGGCGACTTGGGCTGTAGCAGCATTGCCTGATGCACGACAGTCGCAGCGCAAAGCGCGTAATCCGAAGCTTCGATGAGGGTGTCTTCGAGGCAGAGAGTCTTGTGGGGTGGATCTGGAACGATCTTGAGCATGGTGAAGCTCCAACGTATGGGGAGGAGCTACCACGGCCATGCCGTCAAGCAATGGGTGGTAGCTGTACGCGGGTTGACGGACCGAGACGTTGGCACTCGGCGCACCACAGGGTGCCCGCACGTACAGCCACCATAAAAGTGTGCACATGAGGACAGCGTCATCGGTCCGTCAAAACCGGTCGCTGAATTGGCAGCGACAGGTCGAGACTAGGGCTGACTATTTCCATGTGCAACGAAAAACAGGCGCGAGGAGTATCTTTGGGAAATGGCCTACAAGGAAGGGGTTATTTCTGAATTTTCGACCCGCCGCCGTTCCTCAAGACGTCGATAGGAAACATGCGGGCAAAAGAATGCCCGCCGAGGCGGGCTAAGTACTATCACGTAGGGATAGCTTGATACTGCCTAAGCCACTGTGAAAATTGGGTGAAAGAAAAGTCCCCAGAATGTGATCAACCAGCGACGTTAGCGGGGCCGCGCGCCCTTTACAGCTGGGCTTTCTGCCGCTGGTAGCGCTGAAAACGGGTAACAGCGATTTGGACGGCAGCTGCCACGAGGCACAGCAGGCCGATTTTCCAGCTGCCCTCCAGGCCGTAATGCTCGGCGATTTTTCCAGTGAGGAGGACGCTAACGAAGATGGCGAAAGGCAGGATCAATTTGTTCATCGGGTCTTCCAGCAGGCTACAAATGGCTTGGGTGAGGATGCAGTTCACCCAGCGGAAATGACGCGATCTTAGCAAATCCGTTGGCGGCTTTGTGGTCACATCCACAGCAGCCGCACGGTCTGCTGTCAGTAGCGCGATAATGGCAAAGGGGCAGCATGGACTTCCGCCATTCGGCCCTCGAAACTTATCCACTCTCATCTCGACCAGGGCAGGTCATGAATAACCTGAAACGGACCACCTTTCTCATGCTACTGCTGGCAGTAGCCTCGTTAACCGCCTGCGTCCCCTGGAAACGCGAACGCGCCGCCTACGCGGACCTTTGCGAGTCCGAGTTCCAGTTCAAGGTGCCAGGGCCGCAGGGTGAGACCACGCTCTACCTGGAAACCTACCTCTACGACCACGCCGCTCTGTGGGGCGAAAAGGCCTACGAGCAAGCCCTGTACGTGCAGTACCCGGGCGAGAAGTACTCGCGGCAGGAATTTTATGTGCAAATGGTCGCCTACAACGAAGACCGCCAGCGCCCGTCGACTGGTTCCAGGCGTGGCGAGACGCCGATACCGGTGCTGTACGACAGCCGCCAGGCTTACATTACCTTTGAAGACGGTTCGCGGCTGAATGCACGGCCCCAGGTGTACGTGGGCGTCAACGAGACCTACGATTTTCCGTTGGTGAATGAGAAGACCGCTCGGCCATCGCCCTACGACATCAACAGCGATGAAGTGCACCGGATGATTCCCAAGATGACCAACAACAAGCGCTATGGCTCGGCGTATGTGATCTTCCAGACGGACAAGTTTGATGCGGACTCCAAATGGACGATTCATCTGGGGGCACTGGATGTGCTGGGCCGCAAGGTGGAGATTCCGCCCTTGCGGTTGTGCTATCACCCCGTCAGGAAATGGATCGGGATCGAGCCCCTGATGCGGCCTTGATCGCAACGTTTGAAAGGTAGCGGATACCGTCTTAGTTTTGTTGCGGAAGCCCGGCCCAGCCATCCCGCATGCCAGCAAACACGTTCAAGCTTGGGCATACCAGGCGCACCATGCGGTCCGCCTTGCGACGGAATTTCAGATTTTCGTCCTCAGTCCATACGTAGGCTTTGAGCCAGATCGTCACGGAACCGACCTGAAAGCGCAGGGCGCTCTCTTCATCCAGAATCTTCATCGCTCGCTTGATCTTTTCATCGCGCTCAAACACGGTGGCCACCAGCCCGACGCGATAATCCAGCCCGTCATCCTGCTGCTGTTTCACGGCGCGGAAGTCGGCGTCGGAGAAACGATAGTAGCCCCCTCGTTCCAGTTCCAGCTCAGTCTTGATTTCATCATCCTGGTAGCTGTACGGATGGCTGTGATAATCGCCAAGGAACGTAACCTCGGGGAAGAACGTATCGATGAAGTTCTGTTTGATCTCCTGCGGTGCATCACCGTAGGAGATCGATCCTTTGTCTCGAGTGACAGCGGTGCAAGTGTCTGCCCAAACCACGCGATACATGGTTTGCCCGCCTATGGAGGTTTGAGCGTAACCCCACAGGTGGCCGTACGTTTCCACCCGCGCTGCGAAGTCGCCGTTTTCAAGCTGATGCTCGACTTTGTAGGCTTCCAGCGCCGAGGTGACGATGCTGAAGAATGCTTGTTCGGATATCGATACTACTGAGTTGACCATGGGTAGCCTAGGGTTGGTTGATCGTGTGGTGGGACGTAGCTTGGCGCAGCACTTACTTCAGTGCTGTCATCAACTGTGCGGTGGGCCCGGGTCGGTTTGATCATTCGGCTGGTTGCCAAGGAGTATCTGCTCCAGAAGAAAGCGACGTGCCGCGCGTGAGCCGGCACTGAGGCTGCTCGGGTGCTGAATGCGATAGCACTGTATCGAGCCATGCAGGCGGAAGCGCCACAGTTGATTTACCGGGATGCCTTGCGCACGGTAATCACCCAGGTCGTTGCAAACGCTGTGTTCGCCTTTGTGCGGGAAGAACTGCTGGCGTATGTGGGCACTGCTCGCGCCGTTGGCAAACACGATGATGTCTGGGCGAAGTATGGTGATTTGCGCCTCGAGCAGGCGCTTGGATACTTTCGCGAGGTCTTCGAAATGTCGCCAGCGCATGGGTGACCCTTTCTGCCATGCGAAGCTGAAGAGGTTGGCCCAGGCGATACCTATGGGTTGGTCGGCCTGGTGGAGTTCGCGCAGAAAGTTGAAGAAGCTGGCCCCTCGGTCGGCTTTGTCCTGGATGTACTTTGCCAAGTGGCGTTGCTGGATTGCCATGGCGCGCTGGATGTACTCGTCCAGGTCAATGAAGGGTTTTCCGGCGGTCAGCACATCCCAGCGACGCGTTTCTCGGCCCACGACCATGATGCGTTTCGCCGCCTGCTCGAAGAGCGGTGACGTACCCGGAAGAAACAAACCTGAAAGGTGCTTGAAATCCGCTTCGTGTTCGCGGCTGCGGTCCAGCCAATGCAGGGGTAGGGCTGATAGCGTTTGGCGGTATGCCGTGATCAATTGCTGCTGCTTGCTTTCCATCGCTTGTTTTCCACGGCCGCATCTATCGGCGGATGTTGTCGGTGCAGAAGGTTTGCAAATTGTCGGAGTAGTGTCAATTTGATGTCGCGCGAGGAAAGTGGTACGTGCTGAACAGAAACTCTTCAGCAGGTTCCTTGACAGCCCTTCAAGGGAGGGCTGCCCTCCATTGACTGAGTTGGGTGCCATGTGGGTAACCGGGGGCGCAGGCTGGGTAGGCAGTGGATCCGGAGCATCATTGTTAGTGTCAAAGTGATATCACTTTGTATATAGTCGCCCGCGGCCGATGAGCGGCCTTGCCAATGACGGCGCAAGGGGGCACTCCTGATGATGGTTCGGAAGTTGATTGGGGCTGCGGTAGCCGTAGCAATACTGGGTACTCAAGGTTGCGCGAGCATTGTGGGAGAGTCGCGATATCCGGTAGCTGTATCGAGTGCACCGCCGGGTGCGTCCTTTGAAATCACCGACAAGAACGGTACTGTCGTGCACACCGGCAATACCCCAAGTACTGTTACCCTGAAGTCGGGGAAAGGGTATTTCTCGGGGCAGACCTACACCCTGCGGTTTAAAAAAGAGGGTTATCCAGACAAGACCGTTGAACTGGATTCGAGCCTTAGCGGTTGGTACTGGGGCAACATCCTGATCGGCGGGCTTATCGGAATGCTCATTGTCGATCCCTTGACCGGCGCCATGTACAAGCTGCCAGAGTTCGCCTCTGCGGATATGGGCAAGCCGTTGGCAAATACTGGTGAACAGCCCTTGAAAGTTGGCGTCATCGACGACTTGACTGCGGCTCAGCGCGAGCGGCTTGTTCCGGTTAACTGACCAACTGCATACATATCCTGAGCTCCGAGACCGATGCATCGCGGCCTTGGGGGAGAGGTGCTGCTGTCAGTGAACCTGGCCAGGCCACTTGCGCTGGGTAGCCAGCGCCAACAACTCACGCTGCCCCGAAATACCCAGCTTGCGGTACAGCCGCTTGATATACGTGGCCGCACTGGACAGCTGTATGCCCATGCTCGCGCTGATGGCCTCTACCTCACAGCCGGCCAGCATCAGCTGCAGCAGCTCCTGGTCACGCCGGGTCAGTTCCGGGTACAGGCTGACAACCCGTTCACTGAGCAGTGCCGGCATCTCATTGGCTTCGAGATAGGCGCGGTAATGCAGGCGCGAGATTTGTACGATCAGCGGGGCGGCTGTTTCGATGACGTTGATCTCGTTGGGTGAGAAGCGGCCGTGCTCGCGGCCTCGGTAGAAGTTTACCGACAGCCAGCGGTTGCCCTCGCAATGGGTTAGCAGTGCGACGCGTTCGGAAATCTGCGGCAGCTCATAGCAGATGCGTCGGTAGTCGCGGTGGGCAATGTCTTCGATGGCCTGGCGTTGCACCATGATGCGGTCGGCGGTCGACAGGGCAGGGCGCGCGGTCATTGCCTGTTGGTTGCCATCCATGCTGTAGAAGCGTTCGGCGTAGTTGCTGGAGATTCTGGGTAGCTCGATCATGCGTGCGCGGTCGGCGAACGAAATAATTTGCGGGCTGCGGTTGGGGCTGTAGGCGAAGATGGTGCATTGGGCCAAGGGGACTTGGGCGCTGACCAGTTTCAGCATGTCGGCGGCCAGCAGCTTGCCGTGGCGTTCGCTTGTGCGCGAGAGCAGGGTGGCGATTTGCTCGATGGGGAGGCGGAAGTCGGTAGTGGAGGGGCGTAATGGCCAGAATTCCATGCTGTACTCCCTGGGGACAAGGCATGACTTATTGTTATAGGTGGCCGCTGGGGCTGGGCTGTTGGGCAGGATAACCAAATTGGGAGCGAGGCGCTTGGCTTGGGGGCGCGTCCTGGGCTCAAATGTGTAAACCATGTCCCCGGTTTACGGTGTGAAGGGGCCCCGGGCATGCACTGCTGAGAATCTGACACGGTGTATGGCACCGGCTTCGCCGGTGTTCGCGGGTACTGTGCAGGCTTCGGGCTCATCTTTTACTTGTGGGGGCGCTCAGCGCCGCAGCCTGGACCGCGTCGCCTGTTTCGCGGGCTTGCCCGCTCCCACAGGTATTGTGCAGGCTTTGGGTTTACCCTTTATCTGTGGGAGCGGCCTTGGCCGCGAACACCGGCGAAGCCGGTGCCGTGTACCGCGCTGTCTGCAGCATCAGGTCTGAGAAGGTTGGGAGTGGAAGGGCGTGTAGCCGTAGCCCGGCAGTTACCAGTACTCTTGGAGGACTCACCGACTTCTTCAAGGACCGAACAGATGACTCAACCACCGGATGGGCTGCCGATTTACCGGGTGCTGACTGGCCCCGATGACGCTTCGTTTTGCCATAAGGTCAGTGATGCCTTGAAGCTGGGGTATCAACTCCATGGCGCACCTGCGCTCACGTTCAATGGCAAAGATGTGATCGTTGCGCAGGCGGTTACCTGGCCCGGGGCGCAGAATGGGGCCCGCGACTAAGCACTCAGGGCGCGTTTCAGCACTTCATAGATTCTGGCGTCACCCGATTGCGCAACGTTGAAACGGAGAAAATCGCCTGCAGTCATCGACTGGCTAAACGCATTTCCGGGCGCCAGTACTACACCTTCATTCAAACAGGCCCTAGCCAGCGTTGCTGCGTCCTTGCCTTGAGGCAGCTGGCACCAGAGGTACAGGCCTGCCTGGGGCATTATCCAGGGCTTGATACCGGTGGCTTGAAGCTTGGTTGCCGTCTTGTCCATTGCCTCGGCTAGCCGAAGGCGCACACTCTCCATGTGCTTTCGGTAGCCGCTATCGGTAATAGCGTGGTGGATGATGTCCGCAGCCAGGCGCCCACCCCCGAATGTGGTCGCAATCTTGAGGTCGACCAGGCTCTCGATCCATTCACCACGGGCAGCGATGTAGCCGCATCTAACCGACGCGGAGATTGTCTTGGAAAAGCTGCCAATCTGGATGACGCGAGAGAGGCCATCAAAGGCAGATAGGCGTGGCGCGGGCGTAGTCTCGAAATCCCCGAAGATGTCGTCCTCGACGATCACCAGGCTAGAAGCGTCGGCCAGTTTTAGCAGCCTGTGCGCCGTGACCGGAGACAGGGTGGCCCCGGTGGGGTTGTGGATGCCGGAATTTGTTATGTACAACCGGGGCGCGTGTTCGAGCAGGGCAGCGCCGAAGGCATCGATATCCGGTCCCGTCGCCGTGTAGGGTACGCCTACAATCTTTACCCTGTGTGCTTTCAACAGTGCGTGAAAGTTGAAATAGCAGGGGTCGTCCACCAGCACAGTGTCGCCCGGTTCCAGCAGAAATCGGCAAATCAGGTCGATGGCGTGCGTGCTGGATTCGGTGAGCATGATCTGTTCAAGAGTGGCTTCGGTGCCGATGCCAGCCAGCCGCCGCGACAAGAATTGCCGAAGGGGCGGGCTGCCAAGCGGTGATGCGTACTCAGCCAGTTTCTCTGCGTCAGAACGGGCAACAACTCGAAGCGCTTTACGCATGCCAGCTTCGTACATCCAGGAGGGAGGAAGCCACCCGCACCCTGGTTTCAACGCATCGCTGGCGGTTTCAAGCGACTGGCGGGAGATCCACAGCGGGTCGACAACACGATCAAGTTTGGGGCCGAGTTCGGTCAGTGCCAGTGGCGCCGCTGGCCCGGCTACGTAAAAGCCGGAGCCAGGGCGAGAGCTGAGCACACCTTCTGCCATTAACCGTTCATAGGCCTCAAGCACGGTAGAAACCGAAACTTTCATGGTCTGCGCCATGGCGCGGACGGAAGGAATTCTTGCGCCTGGTGCGTAGGTTCGAGCGGCTATCCTGGACTGGATTTCAGCCATGACAGTGTGAATTCGCGTGCCGTTGCGTTTCATCGCACCCTCAACTGTGCTGGATTCATATGCATAACAGTTCGGTTTAACTGTAGTGGATTGTACGTGGCCTTGCTGAGCCTGTCAGTGGTGTACTGAGCCTTGGCTTATCGAGGATGTACCGATGGAAAAATCAACAAGCGGGTGGATCAACGGCTTCATAGGCGTCGCGATCTTTGCGGGATCGTTGCCGGCAACCCGTGTGGCAGTGGCGGCCTTCGAACCTACGTTTCTGACCTGTGCCAGGGCTACCATTGCCGCCCTGTTGGGTGCGCTTTTTTTGATCGTGCTACGCCAGCCTCGACCATCACGGGGTGATTTGTCGTCATTGGCTTTGACAGCGCTTGGGGTTGTTATCGGCTTCCCGCTGCTGACGGCACTGGCCCTGCAACATGTCACCTCTGCTCATTCCATTGTTTTTGTCGGGCTCTTGCCGCTCTGCACCGCAGGGTTTGCCGTACTGCGGGGCGGTGAACGGCCTCGGCCACTGTTCTGGTTGTTCTCGATGGCAGGTGCGGGGCTGGTGGTTGGCTATGCGTTGATAAATGGGGGAGAGGCGTCGGCAGTGGGCGACCTGCTGATGATGGCTGCGGTCGTTGTGTGTGGATTGGGGTATGCGGAAGGGGCGCGCCTGTCGCGCACGTTGGGTGGTTGGCAGGTGATCAGTTGGGCATTGCTACTGGCGTTGCCGTTTATGCTGCTGCTGACGATCGCTAATTTTCCGGCGTCTGATACCTTCGCCAAGGTCAGCGCCCCTGCGTGGTTCAGCTTCGGCTACGTCTCGCTGTTCAGCATGCTTATCGGGTTTGTGTTCTGGTACCGAGGGCTGGTTCAGGGTGGCATTGCGGCGGTGGGGCAATTGCAACTGGTTCAGCCATTCATGGGGCTTGGGCTGGCAGCGTTGCTATTGCATGAGCACGTCAGCTGGATGATGCTTGTGGTGACGCTGGGGGCTGTGATCTGTGTGGCCGGGGCCAAGAAATATGCCCGGTAGATGAAGGTTGCAGGTGTTCGTCTTGGTAGTTGCAGCGCCTGTGAGATCGAGCGCCGCCCGCGCGGCACATCGCGAGCTGCGCTCGCTCCTACGTTTGTTTCGGGCCAATTTTTCCAGGGGCATTTGCGCGCGTACGCCTCGGCGCACGGCGCGATATCGCGTCGTACAAACAAGGCGGTCGCGCGCCCCTGCCTCAGGCGTTACTGGCCCGAAACAAACGTAGGAGCGAGCGCAGCTCGCGATGCGCCGCGTGGGCGGCGCTCGGTCTCACAGGCGCTGCAAATCTACAGCCCTACCAATGCGCATCAGAACCGAACCGTAACCCCCGCATTCACCGAGTGGAAGCGAGCGTCCGAACCAAACTGGCCCTGATACGACAGCCCCACCTCGGTCTGGCGGTTCAGTTGCACTTTCGCGCCCACTTCGGTCATTGCCACATTACGCGTCTGGGCGATGCCCTGCACCGCGAAGTCCGGGCCACCGGCAAAGGCCTGGGTGCTGCTCGGGTCCAGGTCGCCATAGGCGCGGCGCCAGCCCAGCGAGCCGTAGAACTGGGTGTCGTGGTCAGCCACGCGGGTGCGGGTTGAAGCGCGCATGCCCACGGTCGAGAACCAGGTGTCCTGCTTTTCACTGGCCACGTCCAGGGCCGCCGCACCGCCTTTTTCGTGGAAGCTGTCGGCGTCGTACTTCACGTAGGCCACGCCCATGAACGGCTCCAGCGCCACCGCACCCAGGCCGATGCGGTAAGCCGCTTCGCCACTGGCCTGCAGCGTGTTGGCGTCGCGCTTGCCCTTCAGGTGGTCGTCGAACCCGGCAAAGGCCACGTTGCGTTTGCTGTCCAGCTTGTGCCAGGTGTAGCCGACGTCTGCGCTCAGGCGCAGGGCATCGAGTTGGGCACCGGTGTACAGGCCCAGGTGGTAGTTGTCGCTGTGGCCCTTGGCATCACGGTCGTCGGCATCGAACTTGGTGCGGCTGTAGCCACCGTACACGCCGGCGCGCCAGTCCGGGCTGATGCTGCCGTCGGCGCCAATCAGCACACCGCCGGTTCTCTGGTGCAGGCCGCCAGCGCCGTTGTTGCCGTCCAGCTTGGACCAGTTGCCGAAGGTTTGCGCCCAGGCACCGCCCTGCGCTTCAGGGTTGGTTGGCATGAGGCTCGAAGCACCCAACGGCATACGCACGCTCGTGCTGTCGAACAAGTCGCGCAGGCGGGTGCCTAGCACGCCGGAAACCACCTGGCTGTTGGCGATAAGCGCGGTGCCGGTGCTGGCGTGGTAGTCGCCGGAGAGCTGGTCGATGGCATTGCGTGCGCTGTCGGCATCCAGCACCAGCAGGTTGTTGTACAGGCGCAGCGGGTCGCCACTCTGCTGCAGCACGCTCAGTGCGCCTGCGGTGTGCCACTGGTTTTCGGTTTGCGCCACGGTCTGGAAGATGCCGGGGGTGCCAGCCCCGCCCGTTTCTGGCGGCTGCACTGGGGGTTGTACTGGGGGTTGTACGGGCGGCTCGACTGGGGGCTGTACCGGTGGTTGTACAGGCGGCTCTACCGGGGGCTGTACAGGTGGCTCGACAGGCGGTTCCACCGGAGGCGTCACCGGTGGTTCTACAGGCGGCTCCACGGGTGGTTCAACCGGTGGCTCAACAGGGGGAGTGGTCTTCTGCGCGATGGTCAGGTTCAGTTCGTTGGCCGTGCGTTGCAGGCTGACGTTGAGAAACGCCGAGTTGGTGAACGCCTGGGCATAGGCCGTGCCGGCGGCTGCACCGTCCACGACACCGCCCTGGGCGGCCAGCAGCGTGTAGGTTTGCCCGGTCTGGTAGCTTTGCGCATCGTTGAGCGTGGTGACATCGACCCGTGTGCCACGCAGGGTCGCCGTGCCGCTGACGTTTACGCGGTCGGCGCCGCCATTGCCGGCGATGTCTGCGGCGTAGCGCGAGCCATCGGCCATGTCCAGGTCGCCGTTGATCGACAGGGTGCCCAGCGCACCTTCACCCGGCGAAAGGGTACCGCCCGAAGCGACTTGGGTAGTGCCGACCTGGCCGATACCGGCCAGCACGCCACCGTCCAGTACCTGGGCGCGGTTGCTGTAGTTGCCCGAGGCGTCGGTGTGGCCCACGGTGCCGTTTACCACCAGGGTGCCGTTGCCGACGCTCAGCAGCGAGGTGCCGCGTGGGTTGGTCTGGTCGACATCGCCGGCCAGCACCAGGCGGCCGCCACGCACCACGGTGCTCCCGGACATCCCGGTCAGGTCGCCGCTCAAGGTGGTGTTGCCGCTGAAGGCGTAAACGCGGCCCGCACCGCTGATGCTGTTGCTCAGTTGCAAGTCGCTGTCGGTGTGGTTGAACGCCAGCGCTCCGCTACCTGCGCCGAAGCGGATTGCCGTTTGCGGGTCCAGGCGGCCGGCGGCCTGTGCGGCGCTGGCCGTAAGGGCGTCGATATCGGTGCGGCTATCGTCCCGCACAACCCCGCCCCCGATGCTGAGGGTACCGCGTGCGGCCGAGTTGATGCTGGTCAGCACGCTGATGTCGATGCCCTCGGTGCTGCTCAGCTCGGCGCCGTTGGCCAGCACCAGGTTGGTGCTGGAGGTGGTGGTGCCCAAGGTCAGTGCGCGGGTGGCCAGGCGCGTGCCTTCGCCGGACACGCTCACCACGGTGTTGCGGTTCAGGTTGGCCGAGCCCAGCTCCATCGAGTCACTGGTCAGCACCGCACCGTTGCTCAGGCTGAGGTCGTTGCGGTTCCTGAAGGTGCCGGTGTTGTCCCAGCGGGTGTTGGCGCCTGACAAGTCGCTGATCGAGTTGATGGCCACACGTTCGCTGGCAAGCTGCCCGCCATCGCGCAGCGTAATGCGCGAGTCGTAGAGGAACACGCCGCCAGAAGTCACGTTGACTGCATCCACCTTCGCACCCTGGCCACTGACCAGCAGGTTCGCCCGGGACAGCGCATTGCCGGCGTTGCCGTTGTCGCTGAGCTGCAGGTCGCGCACCGAGACCTGGCCGCCGTCGAGCACGTTGAGCGTGCCCTGGCCGGCGCCGCCGACCACGATGGTGTTACCCAGCACGGCAGTGGTACGGGGCACCACCCAGCGGGTACCTGGGCCCTGGACCGTGACAGTGGCCATGGCCGTACTGGCTTCGTTGTTGGTGAGCGAGCCACCGATCCGCCCACCCTTGCTGGTGAGTTCGGCGCCATTGTTGATGGTCAGGCTGGCGGGCACGCCGTTACCGGGGCGCAGCGACACCGTGCCATCGTAAGCGCGGTCACTGCTGAAGGTGTCCTCACCACTGTCGAGGATGTAGTCAGCTGCTTGAGCGCTCGGCAGCAGGGCGAGGCTGATCGCGAACGTCAGCGGGGATAGTCGGAAAAGGGGATTCATAGCGACTCCAGATACTCCATTAGATGCCACGCAAGTGGCTGCCAGCCCTGAGGGCATTGGCGTTCCATATGTGCAACGGATTAACGCTGGGAGTATCGGCAAGCCTTTGCCGCGCTGAGAATAGTACGCATGTGCTAGCGCTTTCCGGAACGTGACGCTGCGCACACAGTGGGCTGTGTGGCGCACATACGTTTCTTGCCGAATGTGTGATCTATGCCGCTCAGTCTTCGTCAAGCATGCGACCCCTTACCGACGTCTGAAGGGGATTGAGCCAGGGCCTTTCATGCAAACGCTGTTGAACGAGATTCTTGAAGAAGTACGCCCCTTGATCGGCAAGGGCAAAGTGGCTGACTACATCCCAGCGCTGGCCGACGTACCGGCGCAGCAGTTGGGCATCGCGGTCTATAGCAACGATGGCAGCCATTACTGCGCAGGCGACGCAAGCGTGCCTTTTTCGGTGCAGAGTATTTCCAAGGTGTTCAGCCTGGTTCAGGCAATAGGCCACTCAGGTGAAGCCATTTGGGAGCGGCTTGGCCATGAGCCTTCAGGCCAGCCGTTCAATTCGCTGGTGCAGCTGGAGTTCGAGCGCGGGCGCCCGCGCAACCCATTTATCAATGCGGGGGCGTTGGTGATCTGCGATATCAACCAGTCACGCTTCGCAGCACCCACGTTGTCGATGCGTGATTTTGTTCGACGGCTGTCGGGCAACCCTCACATTTCGATCGATGCCCGTGTCGCCGATTCGGAATACCAGTTCCGCGCGCGCAACGCTGCCATGGCTTACCTGATGCAGTCTTTTGGTAACTTCCATAACGAGGTCGAGCCGGTGCTGCGCAGTTACTTCAGTTACTGCGCGCTGCAAATGAACTGCCTGGACCTGGCCCGGGCATTTTGCTTCCTGGCCAACGATGGGTTCTGCAAGCACAGCGAAGAGCAAATTCTCACCCGTCGCCAGGCCCAGCAGGTGAACTCGATCATGGCCACCAGCGGGCTGTATGACGAAGCCGGTAATTTCGCCTACCGAGTGGGGCTGCCAGGCAAGAGTGGCGTGGGTGGTGGCATTGTGGCGATTGTGCCGGGGCAATTTACCGTATGCGTCTGGTCCCCCGAGTTGAATGCTGCGGGCAACTCCCTCGCGGGCATGGCGGCGCTGGAGTTGCTGAGTTCACGGATCGGGTGGTCGGTGTTTTGATCAGTGGGCGGGCTTGCCGGTAACGGAGCCTGCTATCCCCTGAGTCACCCAACCCTTGAACGCCTCCGCTACCGGCGACGGGTGCATGGCGCCTGACTGGGCCAGCACCACTTTTTGTGGTGACACCTCTTCCAGTAATGGCCGGCATAGCAGCGGTGTACCGTCATAGCAGTGGTCGCCGGCGGGGCGGGTGCACGACAGGGCAACCCCGTAGCCATGCGCGACCAGGCCACGTTGCATCTCGAAGGTTTGGGTGTATTGCTGCGTACGTGGTTGCAGGTTATGCGCCCAAAATAGTGAAAGGAAGTATTCACGCGTTTGTGCGATGTCCTCAAGAATCAGGCATTCCTGGGCCAGTTCATGCAGCGGTATGGCTGCCAAGTGGGCCAGGCGATGGTCTGTGGCGATGAGCGCGTAAGGTTTCAACTCGGCCAACACCTGGCGCGGCAGCGAGGGATCAAGGCCTATGTCGTAAGTAAGCGCGAGCTCCGCCTTGCCGGCACTCAGGTGGCGGTGCACGCCTGCCAGGTCCGTTTCGAACAGCGTTACCTCGACTTCGGGGTACTGCTTGCGAAAGCTCGATAGCAGCCGCGGCGCGTAATAAGGGCCAAGGTCCTGAAAGCAGATAAGCGACAGGTTGCCGCGCAGCGAGCCTTGCGCCGTATCGGTGTTCTGATTCATGGCGATCGCCATGCCAATGATATCGCGGGCCTGGGCCAGCAAACGCGTGCCCGCTGACGTCAACTCCAGCCCTCGGCTGACTTGGCGCCGGAATAGCCGCTCATTCAGCGCCTCTTCAAGTTGGGCAATAGCAACCGATACCGACGGCTGTGATACGTGGCGGGCTCTGGCCGCAGCGCTGATGCTGCCGTGTTCGGCCACGGCGACGAAGTACTCTAGCTGCCGGAACGAGAAGCCTATCATTTTTTCCTATACTCCGGATTAGGAAATATATTCTTTTCCTATTGGTGCCGAAAAGCAATACTCGCCGTGCACCATGCTTGTCCCGCTTAACTTCTGGCAGTGGTGCTGTTGCCCAATAAAAAGACCAAAGGGTGCTCTATGAAACAGTCCGCCGAATTTCAACTCAGCGAAGAAACCGTCGAAGCTTTCCAGCGTGATGGTGCTGTCTGCGTACGTAATCTGTTCACGCCGGAGGAAGTTGCACTGCTCGAAACCGGCATCGAACAGAACCTGAAAACCCCCAGCGAGCGCGCCAAAGTGGCGAGCCGCCCCGATGACCCGGGTTGGTTCTTCGAAGACTTCTGCAACTGGGGCGATATCGCGGCCTATCGCCAGTTCATCTTCGAGAGCCGGGTGGGTAGCGTTGCCGCTCAACTCATGAACAGCGAAACAGCCCGGCTTTATCACGATCATCTGCTGGTCAAGGAGCCCAACACGCGCCAGCGCACGCCTTGGCACCAGGACCAGCCGTACTACAACATCGATGGGCGCCAGAACTGCAGCATGTGGATGCCTATCGACCCCGTCGCCAGGGAGTCCACCCTGGAGTTTGTAGGGGGCTCGCACCTGGGGCCGTGGCTGATGCCGCGCAGCTTCCTCGACAGCCAGGCGCAATGGTTCCCGGAAGGTAGCCTGGCCGACTTGCCGGATATCGAGGCCGACCGCAGCGCCTGGAACATCCTCGGCTGGGAGCTTTCCCCTGGCGACGCCGTGTTCTTCCACATGCTGACCTTGCACGCTTCTGGAGGTGTCGGGGGCAATCGCCGGCGCCGTGCCTTCTCGGTGCGTTTCCTGGGCGACGACATCACTCACGCACCGCGCCATTGGAAAACTTCACCACAGTTTTCCGGGCTCGAGACACAATTGGCCAGCGGTGCCCAGATGAACCATGAGTTGTTCCCGGTGCTGTGGCCAAGAGCTTGATGATTGAATAAATGCGTGCCTGATTAAAACGCACAGCATCTGCGTTGTGCGGACCTGATAATAAAACCAAGAAGGTATCTATGAGCGCTCAATCTTCACAACAGCTGAAGCGGGGTCTGTCTACCCGGCATATTCGCTTCATGGCATTAGGTTCTGCTATCGGTACGGGGCTGTTCTATGGCTCGGCATCGGCAATAAAACTGGCAGGGCCATCAGTTTTGCTTGCCTATTTGATAGGCGGCGCAGCCATTTACATGATGATGCGCGCCCTTGGCGAAATGGCAGTTCATAACCCGGTGTCAGGCTCGTTCGGCCACTATGCCAGCCAATACCTGGGCCGCTATTTTGGCTTTCTGACTGGTTGGAGCTACGCGTTCTCCATGTTGGTGGTGTGCCTGGCAGACGTGACGGCGTTTGGCGTCTACATGGGGCTGTGGTTCCCGGAAACACCCGCCTGGATCTGGGTGCTTGGAATAGTGTTCTTCATCGGGGCGCTGAACCTGTGTAGCGTGAAAGTGTTCGGCGAGATGGAGTTCTGGCTGTCGTTGCTGAAGGTGACCGCTATCGTTGCCATGATTGTGGCAGGCGGGGCTGTGCTGCTGTTGGGTATCCAGTTGAATGACGAGGCAGGCACTGTTGCCGGCATCTCGAACCTGTGGAGCCACGGCGGGTTCTTCCCTAATGGCATCGGTGGGATGATTGCTTCGTTCACCGTTGTGATGTTCGCTTTTGGCGGGGTCGAAATGATCGGCATTACCGCAGGCGAGGCAAAGGACCCGAAGCGCGTGCTGCCTAAGGCCATCAACTCGGTGCCTCTGCGCATTCTGCTGTTCTATATCCTTACCCTGTTCGTGCTCATGGCCATTTACCCCTGGACCAGCATTGGCAGCCACGGTAGCCCATTCGTTCAGATCTTCAGTGGCCTTGGCATCAGCTCAGCGGCAACTGTGTTGAACATCGTTGTGATTTCCGCTGCGGTATCAGCCATCAATAGCGACATATTCAGCGCCGGGCGAATGATGTACGGCATGGCTCAAAACGGCCAAGCCCCTGCCGGCTTCGCATCATTGTCGCGTTTCGGTGTGCCGTGGATGACGGTTGCAGTGATGGGCGTCGCTCTGCTGTTGGGCGTGGTGTTGAATTACCTGGTGCCAGAAGACTTGTTCCTGGTGCTTGCCGCGGTAGTCACGTTCTCCATTGTCTGGGTGTGGTTGATGATCCTGCTATCGCAGGTGGCCATGCGGCGCGGCATGAGCAAGGAGGAGGCTGCGGCACTGGATTATCGGGTGCCGCTGTGGCCTGTAGGGCCAGCTTGCGCGATTGCGTTCATGGTGTTCATCTTTGGCGTGCTCGGTTGGTTCCCGGCCAGCCGCACCGCCATGTATGTCGGGGTTGGCTGGTTGGTCATTCTGTCTTTGGGCTACTGGCTGTGGGGTGTACGTACACCGCGACCAGTGTCAGCCAGCGCATGAGGCATTGAACTGAGCGCGTTCCGCATTGCGAGGGGACCGGCCCCTTCGCGGGTAAACCCGCTCCCACAGGGCCCGCGCTGACTTTTGGATTGTGCTCAGGCTGCTGCTCTTGCAGGGGCGTCAAAATCTCCAAGTCATGTGCATTACCTGTGGGAGCGGGTTCACCCGCGAACACCGGCAAAGCCGGTGCCATCCAGCGCGCTGTCTCGTCCTGCAGGCCTGATCTTGGCCGAATCGCCAGCACCGGGTGCGGTAGTTGTCAGCCGACCTCATCCGTTGCTGGCGCAGTGCGAGACTCAAGGTCGATTTCCGTCGGCCACTGTACTTTCGGCGCCAAGCAATGCATGTGGCTCAGGCCATCGTCATCGTTCCAGTCGCGGGGTGGGTGCACGAACTTGGGCAGGGCTTCAGGGCCTTGCTGCATGAAGAGCCGGGCGATGGCCCAGTAAGCCTTGCCCTCATGCAGGGTATGAGTGAAGAAGACACGATCAATGACTTCGTCAGTCTCAGGATTACGGACTGACAGCATGACGTTTTCGATCAGGCCACCATGGCCAGGGGCGTAGATGCGGTAGACCTCGGCGGTGACGTCGTCCCAGTTGTAGGCGACGGGTTGGACACCCCAGCGTTTACGGCTGAAGATGAAGATGCGGTCGAAGCGGTACTGGTAAAAATAGACTTTCCGACGCAGGCGATTGAAGCGAATGGGTTCGTCTCTGGGCAAGACAAGATCCTCCTTTATGTAAGGGATGAGGGCCCAAAGAGCTGCTGGTGGACCGAGCACTATAAATACACTCATCAACCAGTCCCGCTGCCAGCCGTATACGAATAAATCCCAGTACAAAGAAAGTGTTAATCCGGCGCAAAAACATAAACCGGGAATACCGATTAATGCTGAAAATCCGCGAAGGCTTATTGTTTTTCTCGGTAGTTCAAGGTATGTGTCGTCAAAATAATTAGGCGAGGGATTTACCGTCTCTACCCAGCTGCGATCATCTGGCTCCTCTCCCGTCGGAGGCAGGTCATAGCTCCAACCTATGGCGCGCTCCCATAACACCTTGGGCTTAAATGTCATTCATTCATTCCTCGAGAACAAACTTCAATATAGGCGTCCGGCAAATTGCGGTCCGGCCAATACATAACCAGTAGGGTGGCGGCGCTTAAGCTGTGGCTCCCAATCGTAGGTACTAGCGGCACAACTCCTGAGATTTCAAGCTGAAAAACACCGCCATCTTCACTGTGATAAGGTCTTTGATATTCATCAGTGGAAAAATCACTCACATAGTCTGGATGTCGGGGGGGTGTAAACTTAGAAAAAGAGGATGACGGGGAAAGTGGCCTTATTGGGTGCGAAAAGTAATCACCCGAGGCAATACTTTCTCCGCCAACGTAATCTGGAAACGCTCCATCACCGACACGATGTGCTATCAATTTCCAGCGATATGCGGATTTCGCTTTATTGAAACTGGGTAATACGACGAGAAACTTGAGCTGTTGCACCGTGCTCAAGCTGACCAAGCCCCCTATTTTGGGGAGTGTAGGATCCGTAGCCATACTTGACTCAAAATTTAGCCTAGCCTGCACGCCCAGCGTCGCAGCATTGAGTTCAGCGAATGCCATGTCTGAAAATTCCGGAGCATTCCAGTGTATGGACGGTGTTTCATTAGCAAGCCCGAAATAGCATCGACGCGCCCAGCGTTCAAGAGCAGTTGATTCATTGTGTTCTGCTCGCTTGCTAAACTGATAGGCGACTAGAGACAATGATATTGCTAAACCTAAAGGGCCAAATACGAAAGGTCTGAAAACTGCAAGCGCAAATGCTACTGTACCCGCCCCAGATGCTAATGCGGCATATTTATATTGCAGGGCAGCTTTAGTGTCGCCAATGGCTAAAGTGCGTTTTCTTGCCAAATTGGCTTGTACCGTGTCAAAAACCCCTGCTACTGCACTCAGTACCGCACCGATTTTTATTATGACCTCTCCAGTGATAGCAGTTCCCTCAGCCCATGGTCTACGTATGGCGCTGACACTGGAGCGCATTACGAGTCCGATCACCTCAATTTGCCCGCCCAATATTCCTAATTGGGACCCATGTAACGCCAGCTTGGCTTCATGAGCCTTAGGCCCAATCTCCACTTCGGCTTTTGCCTGATTTCTGCTCAGGCTGTCATGCTGTAAATACAACCCACCTAAAGCCAGCAGCAAGTCCCAACTGCCTGCCACTCCACGCAATCCGCGAAAGCCGGTTCGCACCAACTGCGCCGCCTGCCGGGAAGTGATCCGCATCCTCTGGAATATCTTTCGCGCATCCGGCTCTAGCGTCCCTGCCGCCACCGAGATATCCACCAACGCCCGCTGCGCCAAACTGCTCGCCTGGGTCAACCTCATGCTGGTTTCGTCAATCAACCGGCCACGCACGTCTTCAGCGGTGCCCTCGACCCACACCGTTATACTGATCATGGTGTGGGTAAACCGCGGGTCGAGCACTGCCAGGCTCATCAGCCCGTGCTGGATGATCGGCCGCACCTTGTTCCAGGCCTTGGTCGAATGGATGTCGATGTCATCAATGTTGCGATGCATCCGATCCCGTGCCTCGGCAATCGACGCATTGGCCTTGTGCTGCAACTCGCGCAGGTGGGCACTCTGCAAGGCGTAGTACTCGCCCAGCTTCATCTTCACTTCCAGCTCGATCAGGTGCACGCCGTTGTAAAGGAACTGGGTTGCACTGTTCAGGTGCCGCACGGCGGTCTGAATACCAGGTGGCAAATTGGGCGCCAGACGTTGGCTCGCCGCGTTGAGCGCGCCCTGGGTTTCGGCAATGGCCTGCTTCAAGGTATTGCGCATGCGCAAGCCGGCATCGTCGCTCGCAATGATCTTGCTCAGCATGCCATAGAGCTTGTCGCTGTCATTCCAGTTGGTGACATCGGAAAAGCTGGGAAGCAGCCCGGCCAACAACGCACGGTCACGCATCAACAACGCGCGATAGGGAGGGCTATCAGGATCCTGTAGCCATTTCTGCCAGAGCGTTTCGGTGGTGCCGGCAGCGGGACTCACACCGGACGCCACCGCCTCGGTAATACCGCCACCTAGGCATAAGGCCATGGTCTTGGCATACGCCACGCCAGACTCACGATGATCGCCGTCGTAATCGTACTGCTCGGCCACCTTGAACATGGGCGTGTCGAACAGCGCGGCATAAGCACGGCCGTCCTTGTCGATTAAGCGCTGGAACTCGGCTTCCTGCTGGTCATACTCGGCCTGGAACGCCGCCCGCTTCGGTTCGTGGTAGCGTTCCTCCAGCCGCTCATCACTCTCCAGCTGGGCTCGTTCTACCAACCGTTGACGCGCCACCGCCGGGTCCACGAACACCGGTGGCCCATCGCCGGTCATCGGTTCCAGCGACGGTACCTTCTGCGCTGCCCACTCGCGCTGCGTGGCGCGAATGGCCTGGAGGATCTGCGAGGTCTGCAACTGGTAGGCACGCATGGGGTCCTCACGCCAGACCTGGCGCTTCACCACCCAGTTCAACCGCTGGTGATTGAGCTCTTGGATCAAACCCACGGTATCGTCGAGCACCACTGCCAGCACGCCGTTCTCCAGCGTGTGCCGGTTCATCGCGTTGACCAGGTACCCCTTCAAGGCAAACCTACGTAGCTTGCGAGTGTGAAAGCCATGCGCACTGTCAAACGGCGAGCACCTATGCTGGGCGTACTCGAACACCTCCTTGTCGACCTGCAGGTCATCCGGCGTCATGGCAATGCCCAGTAATTCTGGGTTGTTACGCGCCTGGGTCAGGTCAACCCCCTCGAAGCGATGTGCAGGTGCCTGGCCCTTCTTGTAGGCGTTCAAAACGCTCGCCGGCCAAGGGTCGCTGGAGAAAGCCAGCCAAGCGCTGCCATACCGGTCGGTATCGATGTTCAGGAAGGATGAAGGAATATCGTGGTTTTCAGTGGCGCATTTTTCGGGCAGCGATGCGGGTAGGCCGTCTGACGGTTCGTAAGGGTTGAAGCGGCGCAGGTGGCCCTGTTCGCTGACTTCGTAGGCATGCCAGACCTGCTGGTCCAGCAGCACATACAGGTAACCCATGCGCAAAGTGCGCAGGCCCATCTTCGCCGAGATATGCAGGCTACCCGCCACAGTCGTGATGCACTCCGGTCGGGTATCCGGCACCAGGGCGCGACGTAGCGGCAGGATCGGCAGGCCCTGGCGTTCGCAAGCCATGCACTGGTCAGAAGGGAGCCCGGCTTCGGCTGCCGCAATGGCGATACGTTGGCTGATTGTCAAAAACGACCTCGCGCTGAAAGGGACTGTGATGGTCCCTGAACACTAACGAGGAATCGCTTGCCGGAGGTTCCTAGGGCGTCCTAAAACCTTGTAGGAAACGTCTCTAAATGAGCCATTGGACAATCATAAAACTGTCCACTGACGGGCTCTCGAGCCTGCGGGGGCTTGTGGGGAGCGGGCGGGCCCGCGAACACCGGCAGCGCCGGTGCCATCCACCCCGTCGCATTTTTCGCGGGTGAACCCGCTCCCACAGATTTTGCGTAAGGCTTGGGTTCATCGAGGCGGCCAACCGCCGGCTACAGCTTTTGTGCATGCTTTGGGACCGATGCGGGCGAGGGCAGGGGCAGCATGAAGGTCAGCAACGCGCCTATCACCAACAGCACTGCGGCATAGACAATCCCGGCCGTGAAACTCTGTGTCAGGTCTTTCAACCAGCCAACCACCAGCGGGTTCAGCGCCGAACCTGTGTTGCCGAACGCGTTGATCACAGCAATGCCAATGGCGCGCGCCTTGAACGTCAGCGCCTGGTCCGGGGTAGTCCAGAATATCGACATGGCGGTGTACGACCCCGTGGCCGCCATGCAGATGCCGCACAGTTGCACCATCGGGTTACCGGCATAGGCGGCAAATATCCAGCCGGCAGCGGCCATCAGCATGGGCAGCACCAGGTGCCATTTGCGTTCCTGGCTGCGGTCGGAATGCAGGCCCCACACCACCATGCCGATGATGGTGCACACCTGCGGGATCATCGCCAGAAAGCCAATGGTGCTGTTGCTGCTGTCGGCGGCACTGATGCTCTTGATGATCAGCGGCGTCCACACGGCGATCATCGCCAGCGTGTTGACCAGGCAGAAATACACCAGGCTGAACATCAGCACTACGGGTGAGAGCATCTCGCGCAGCAGGCTGCCGGGGCCGTCTCCTGTTGTGTGGTTGGAAGGGGAATTGTCTGCGGCCAGGGCATGCTGCAGATGTTGCTTGTCTTCGCGGCTCAGCCAGCGGGCCTGCTGTGGCGCGTCGTTCAGGTAGCCGAACACCACAAAGCCCATGACCACCGAAGGCAGGCCCTCCAGCAGAAACAGCCACTGCCACCCGTGCAAGCCCCACACGCCATCCAGGCCCAGTATCAGCCCCGAAAGCGCCGAGCCGAAGCCTGCGGTAAACGGCATCGCGATCATGAACAGGGCGTTGGCCCGTGCCCGGTAGGCCGCCGGGAACCAGAACGTCAGGTACAGCAGCACACCGGGCAGAAAGCCTGCCTCCGTGATACCGACCAGAATCCGCAGCAGGTACAGGCTGCTGGCATCTGTCGCGAACAGCGTCGCGGTCGAGGCCAGTCCCCAGGCGATCATCAGGCTCCCGATCCATTTGCGCGCACCCACCCTGGCCAAGGCCATGTTGCTGGGGATACCACAGGCGATATAGGCGATGTAGAACAGCGTGGTTGCCATGCCGAACTGGGTACTGCTCAGGCCCAGGTCGCCCATCATGGTCAGGCCGGCAAAGCCGATGTTGATCCGGTCGAGAAACGACAGCACAAAGCACAGGAACAGAAAGCCGAGCAGGCGCCTGGACACTTTGCGCATCACGGCTTGCTGGGGACTGCTGGCGGTTTTTATCGTTGTAATGGGGGCAGTGGTCTGATGCATGTGGGCGCCTGATTATTATTGGTTTCAGCGGCACCGGCTCCGGTGCATTGGCAAGTGCAGGTACTACAGGTCTTGAAGCGCGCACTGGGCAAGTTCGGAGAAGGCCTGGGCATCGCCGAGCGCATGGGCGCTGAGCAGCGCCAGCTTGGTCAGGAACAGCTCGGCCTTGGCCGGTGTGGCCTGGTCCAAAGCGTCTGCCAGCACGTCGTAAACCACTTCCAGGTCTGTTGCGGTCAGGGTGTTCATGGCGCTTCCTCTCAGTGGTTGCCCAGGGCAGTGTCGATGGCGGATTGCAGTTGTGCGGCCGATACCTGCAGCCAGCGGGCGCAGATGTGCTGGTCCGGGCGCACCAGATAGGCGCCATGGCGGGTGATGCCATACCTGGCGGCGATATGGCCGGTGCTGTCGTCGATCAGTTGGTCTGCGCCGGTGATGCTGGCCTGGGCGTTTTGCGCAATCGCGATGATCTGCAAGGGCACGCCGCTGCTGCAAATGGCAGTCGCCTGCGCGACCACGTCACTTGGGATGCAGTCACTGTCGGTGAAGTAGAGCAGGTAGAAGCAGGCGCCCAAGTGGTCGAACAGGTAGTCGTCTTCGGCCAGCCTGATGTTCAGCAGTGGGGCGCCGTTGCGCGGGCCGGCAGTGAAATGTTGATTGTTGTCAGTTGCACAGTTGAGCACCGAGTCCGCGTAGTCGTGCGGCCGCGAGGTGCGCCAGTGGTATAACGGGCGGACGAACGCCTGGGTCAGCGATAGCGACAACACCGCATCGCGTACCAGGCGGTAACCCGCAGTGGGTGGCGCCATGAACCGGGTGCTCTTGCCGGCCTCGCCGATGATTTCCCGCGCCGCACTGACGCGTTCGGTGGAATAGGACGGCAGCAGCTTGGGGCCTGCCAAACCCTTCAGGGTGAGGGCCAGTTTCCACACCAGGCCATGGCAGTCCTGGAACCCGGTATTGGCGCCACGCACGCCGAAAATCGGCAACAGGTGTGCCGCGTCCCCGGCGAATATCACGCGCTTGTGGATGTAATTCGGCAGGGTCAGCGCCCGGGTGGAATAGACCGAGCTCCAGTCCATTTCCCACTGTGGGTCTTCAACGCCAAGCATGTGTAGCTGGGCATTGATGCGTGTGCGCAGTGACTCCGGCTGCAGCGCCTGTTCCGGGGTTTCGTTTGCGGGCAGTTGGTAGTCGATGCGCCAGATATCACCCGGTTCGCGGTGCATCAATACGGTGTTGCCCGGGTTCCAGTCCGGGTCGAAATAGGCCAGGCGCTCGGTGGGCAGGCCCAGGTCGATCTTGATATCAGCAATTACGAAGCGCCCTTCGTAGGCAGTACCCTCCAGTTTCAGCGCCAGCAGGGTGCGCAAGGTCGAGCGGGCGCCGTCCGCCGCTACTACCCAGTCAGCGTCCAGCTCATAGCTACCGGCAGGGGTATCGATGTTCAGGCGGCCGAAGTCGTCATGCTGCGCCAGGCCGGTTACGCGGTTGCCCCAGCGCAGGTCTACCAACGGATCAGCCTCGGCGGCCTCGACCAGCAACTGCTCCAGGCAGGGCTGTTGCAGGTTGGTCATGGGCGCGTAGCGGTCGTCTGGGTCATGTGGGGTTTCCATACGGAACACCCGCTGGTTGCGGTAGAACGAATTACCACAGCTCCACGGCAAACCAAGCTCGCAGACCCGCTCGGCGACGCCTACCTGCTGCAGGATTTCCAGCGAGCGGCGGGTGAACACGATCGCCCGGCTGCCCTCGCTCACTTGCCGTTGCGCCGCCAGTACCACGCAGGCTATGCCATGACGGGCAAGGTCCAGGGCAGTGGTCAGGCCGATCGGGCCGGCGCCTACCACCACGACAGGTTTGCGTTCAACGCGGGCGGCTCCGACGCTGGCCGTATGGGCGGGGAAGACTTGATAGTTGAAATAGAGGGAGCGACGCGGCTCGCTGTGGGGCTGATGCATGTGGTGCACATCCTTATTTTTGTAGCTTTTCAGGTGTGCAAGTGACTGTACGTGAGGCTACAGCCAGCGATGTCCCCTTGAGGGGACAACTGCTATTTCCACGGCCTGCAGAGCGAAGCAGGCGCTGCCCACTGTCTATAATCTGGGCAACTCTTGGCGCAACGGATGCTCACATGGCCAGATCAACAGTCCTTACAGCTGTTCTCACCTCATTGGCCTTGGCCTTTGGCCCGGCGCTCGCTGACCCGGGGAACGGCAAAGGCCAGGGCCAAGGTCAGGGGCACGGCAAGGGCCAGGCTGAACACTCCCAGGGCCAGGGCAATGCGGGCGGCCACAAGCAGAGCGCTGGCGGCAATGACTGGCACGGCGGCCCGTCCATCGACCGCGGTGATGTGCTGGGCATTCTCGGTGGCCACCGCAGTTACTGGAGCCCAGGCCCCGCATTGCCTCCAGGTATTCAAAAGAACCTGGCGCGCGGCAAGCCCTTGCCGCCCGGAATCGCCAAAAAACTGGATGGCCGCCTGTTGGGGCAGCTGCCGCACTATGACGGCTATGAGTGGATGCAGGCGGGCGCGGACCTGATTCTGGTCGCTGTGGCGACCGGGATCATCTATGAGGTGTTGAACGGGGCGTTCGACTAGGGCCGCAGGCAAGGGTGTCAACCGCTGCCGTCAAGGCGGGCTGGAATGAGTCAAGCGGTCGATTGCTGAATTATTTCTTGTCCTTCAGGTCAGGTAATGAGTCCCTTATCTGCTTCTGAGGTTCTCATGCACACGTATACCGTTCGCTACCTGCTCAACGGCCAGCCTGCCAGTCATACCTTTGAGCTGAAACAGAACGCACTCGCCCTGCACGAAGCGGCGCTTCACCTGATGGTGCTGCACTTTGGTGATGGCGAGAACAGCCTGGTCATGCCGCCCGCCGATGCCACCCCTCAGCAGATCCTCGCGCAGGCCGAGGTACTGGGTTTATCGCAAATCCAGCTGGCTTGACCGCTGCCAGTTCAAGCCGCCTGCACCCTGGCAAGCAAAAGCCGCGAGCCCGGCCTTTTGCACCACCGGTCGAACACAAGGCACTCTCGCCAGCCGATTTCTCTCTGAACAACAAGCGCACCTTCGCTGCGCTGCAACCAGGAGAACGCCCATGGCAATCGACCACAATGGCCCCGACTCGCCGTACCCGGGGCCAACGGAAAGTACCACCGACGCAGGGGCCGGCCATGGCTCGGGCCTTGAGCAGGCAGAGTCCGAGCCCAAGCAAGGCGTCGGTGAAGCCTGGTCCGAAAAGCGCCCGGTAGACTGGGACCCACCTCCCGGCAATCCCGGTTCGGACCAGGACGGGCAGCTCGACCGGGACAACGGTACCGCAAGAACCAACGATGAGCAGGCGGGGGCAGGTGATGGAGAGGTTCCATTACCCGCAGATGATGACGGCCCGATCGAAGAGGAAATGAAAGACGTGGAGGCTAATAACTCGGTATCCGCCGAGCATCCTCAACCGCGTTGATGGCGTTTGCCTACAGGGCCTGATGCCAACAACTCAAAGGCGTCCAGGCCCTGCCATCATGGCTTGATCAGCCGCTTCTCCATGATGATCGTGCGTTCATCCCCGTGGTATTCATCACGCACTTTGCTATACCCCAAGCGCTTGTAGAAACCCTGCGCCGTAATCGAAGAGGGCACTCGCAACCGCCGCGAGCCACGCATCAGCGCCTCGTTTTCGACTGCCAACATCAACTGCTCGCCGATACCCGACCGCTGATATTCGGGGGCGACGAATACGCTTCTGACTACATCATCTTCAAGGCTGGCAGTAGCCACGACCTCATCGTGATTAGCCGCAACGAAGATCAGGCGTTTCTCAAGCAGGCCTGCAATGCCCGCTTCGCTGAACGATTTTTCGACCCTGGCAATGGTCGCGGCATCGTAGTCCGCTGCGTTTGTTTGCCGCAGGGCGGCGATGATCACTCGGCTGATGGCAGCAGCATCGTCCATTACAGCCCTGCGAATCTTATAGTCCATGGGTTGCCTCGATTGATTGATCCAGCAGCGCTGCGCCGGTGTTCTGCACAGCCCAGGGTTTACGCGGTCCCTGTAGGAGCGGCCTTGTGTCGCGATGGGCTGCGCAGCAGCCCCAATGGCACATCACCGCCGCCGCAACACAGTGGCGAGTCCAACGGTCAGCACCACAGCGCAAACCATGGCCAGCCCGATGGTAACGCCAACGCCCCACACTTCCAGCAGCGCCGCCAGCACAAGATAAAACGCGATCACCCCCACCGCTCCGATCGCATTGCCCCGCACCATCGCTACCATCCCGGCCCGCCCGCCTTGTACATGGGCGAACACCACCAGCGGCCAGGCAATAACCGGTATCGGCGCGAGCATCCCGCTGGTCGCCGGGCCCAACCAACTGGCCAGGCTGGTGATGATCATCAGCAGGCAAGTAGCAGACACCATGCGTAGCGGGATCTCCCAAAATCGCTGACGGGCGCGGCTCAAAGTCTCGGGCTTGGGCTCACGGCCGCTGGCGCGTATCAGCACGCCGATCAGTACCAGTGCCACGGCAATCGACAGGGGCAGGTTGCCCCAGTGGGTAAACGCATAGGCGGCCACGCCATAGCACAGCAACGCCAGCAGCACGGCCACGGCGGTGCCGAGCCTGCGCGTGGCCAACAGGTAGAAGGTGTAGGTCGCCTGCACCGCCGCCAGGCCGCCCAGTGCGCCGGGTATCGCGCCCAAGGCGAAGGCAGTGCCCTGTTCCAGGCACAGGAAGGTCATAACCAGTGCCGAGGTTATCGGCAGGCCGGACAGCAACCCACCCAGCAAACCGCCCCAGCGCCGCGAGGCGAGGGAGATGGCCCACATCAGCAGGGGCGTGACGATAAGTTTCAGGTAGAACAAGGTCATTGCGGGTGTATCCAGGCTAGATGACAGTGCGCCCGCCGTCGGCATTGGGTAGGGCGCGGATGAATCACCCGCGGCTGGCCTCCAGGGCCTGGGCCAGGTCGGCGATGATGTCGTCACTGTGCTCGATGCCGATCGACAGGCGCACCATGTCCCGCGGTACACCGGCCTTTTCCAGCTCCTCGTCGTTGAGCTGGCGGTGGGTGGTGGAGGCGGGGTGGCAAGCCAGTGACTTGGCATCGCCGATGTTCACCAGGCGCACCACCAGTTGTAACGCATCGATGAAACGCGCACCGGCAGCCTGGCCGCCCTTGATGCCAAACGACAGGATCGACGCCGGTTTGCCGCCCGTGTAGCGCTGGGCCAGTTCATGCTCGGGGTGGTCGGGCAGCCCGGCATATTTCACCCAGGCCACCTGCTCGTGGGCTTGCAGGTAATGGGCGACCTTCAGCGCGTTCTCGGTGTGGCGCTCCATGCGCAGGGCCAAGGTTTCCAGGCCTTGCAGGATCAGGAAGGCGTTGAACGGCGAAAGCGCAGCGCCCATGTTGCGCAACGGCACCACGCGGCAGCGGCCAATGAAGGCGGCGGGGCCGAAGGCTTCGGTGTAGGTGACGCCGTGGTAGGACGGGTCGGGGGTGTTGAGCAGGGCGAAACGCTCCTTGTTGTCGGCCCACGGGAACGTGCCGGAGTCGATGACGATGCCGCCGATGCTGGTACCGTGGCCGCCGATGTACTTGGTCAGCGAGTGCACGACGATGTCCGCGCCATGCTCGAACGGTCGGCACAGCACCGGGGTGGCCACGGTGTTGTCGACGATCAGCGGCACACCGTGGCGGTGGGCGGCTTCGGCCAGTGCGGCGATATCGACGATATTGCCGGCGGGGTTGCCGATGGATTCGCAGAACACCGCCTTGGTGCGCGCATCGATCAACGCTTCGAGGGCAGCGATGTCGTCATGGGCGGCGAAGCGGGTTTGAATGCCCATGCGCGGCAGGGTGTGGGCCAGCAGGTTGTAGGTGCCGCCGTACAGCTTGGCCACCGAGACAATGTTGTCACCAGCCTCGGCGACGGTCTGGATGGCGTAGGTGATGGCCGCCATGCCCGACGCCACCGCCAGCGCGCCAACCCCGCCTTCGAGGGCTGCCATGCGCTTTTCGAGTACATCGTTGGTAGGGTTCATGATGCGCGAGTAGATGTTGCCGGCCACTTTCAGGTCGAACAGGTCGGCGCCGTGCTGGGTGTCGTCGAAGGCGAAGGAGGTGGTCTGGTAGATCGGTACAGCCACTGCCTTGGTGGTCGGGTCGGGGCTGAAGCCCGCGTGGATGGCGAGAGTTTCCAGCTTCATGCAATCGGTCCTTGAGCGTGGGGTGGAAGCGTTTGAGCATGCGGCGGTGGGGGGAGTGGGTCAAGGACGTCGTGGTGGCGCCATACCGCAGCCCTCGGGCGCGGCTTGCCGAAGCCGGCATAAATTGGCAATCTCCGCCGCAATATCAAAAAGATATCATGCAATGTTCCAGGCCCTGTGCATGGACGCTTATACAAAAGGGATTTCCCATGCCGCACGCTGTAAAAACGATCACCCAGGCGCTGGATGAAGCACGTGTCTTGATGGCCGATTGGGTTGTGCCCGAAGGCGCCAGTGACGCAGACACCTTGGGCGAGCTGGTCGGGGTGCTGGATAACCGAACCCTGAATGACGCAATGCGCACCTTGTCGGCGCCATTTCATCAGGGCATCAACCGCAAGCTGCTGACCCCCCGCTACAAAGTCGCCTTCGACCTCCTGCACAAGTACGGGGTCATGGTGGACCCAAGCTCACTCAGCGATGAAGTAATCGAGCGCCTCTACCCGCGGGTCAATTACCCGCGCTTCAGCTATGGGCAGACCTTGCGCGAGTGGAGCGACGCAGTACTGGGCGAAGGCGAGCAGGTGCAGTTCTTTCTGCCGCAGGCCCCGCGCCGCAATACGCACTTGGCCACCGTGCAGTTCCTCAGTGATGACATTCGCGAGCTGACCGACGCGTTGGTCAAGGCTGCCTGCCCGGCTGATGAGGCAGAAGTGGCGGGCGTTGAGGAAGACAGCGCCTATCAGCCCGAAGTGCGGCTGGCCGCACCCACTGAGCTCGCCGCCGAAGCGCAGGACATTACCTCGGGTGCGCGGCGAGGCATCAACACCCTTATTGCCCTGGGCGAAGAAGCCGAGGAGCGCTGGTCGCCGGCCATGCGTGAATGCATCGCTGCGGTCAGGAAGAATCACGAGCGGGATGAAGAAGCAGACACGCTGGAGGTGATGGTCGAGTTGGTCGACCGCCTCGACAAGCTGGCCCGTGAAGCCCGTAAGTTGCTGCAGGAGCGCGACACCGGTACATGCTGACCGCCCGCCGCCCCAAGCGCTGGTACGAATTCTTCACTAAGCCCTGGTGACTGCGCCAACTGTAAAGTTATGCAAAGTTTCCCTGTGCCATCACCCCACAGTTCTAGAATCCGCTCGCTGCCGAACCGGCTACTGGCAGTCAGCAGATCTAACCCTGTGGAGCGTTCCAATGAAGTCGAAACATCTTTTCCGTGCAGCCCTGGTTGCAGTCCTGGTATCTAGCCTGTCGGGTTGCTGGATGTTCATGCCGCCGGGCGGTGGCGGCGGTCACGGTGGTGGCCACGGCGGTGGCGGTGGCTTCGGCGGCCATCAGGGCGGTGGCCCTCGCTGAGCTGACCTCGCGATGGAACGCACTGCCTCGGCCGGGATGCAGCAGCGCACCCGGCGCGAGAGCATTCCTCAGCACTTACAGGGCCCACCGCTCGTTCGCCCCTCCAGCTAGCCGCTTGCCATCCTGCCCCTAGAAGCCGCTCCCCCCGGCTGCCCAAGTTCTACCTCCCGCGTAACCCTTCGCGATGTGGTGGTCGCCGATTCGAGCAGCCGTTGGACGCTGTCGTTCCGATGATGACAAAATGATGTCGTTCAGGCTTCCTTCAGTATTCCCGGCTCAATTCCCTACAGTGGCTCTCCAGGCGTTCAGGCACATTCATGTACTACGGAAACTATACCGATGGGCTCATCGCTGGCCGACAGCAAGGTCATCAGGTGGGCTATGACGAAGGTCACAGCGACGGGCGCAAAAAAGGTGAGCAGATCGGCTATGACCAAGCGTGGTATGAAGCGGGTGGGATGATTGATGAATTGCGCCTGCAAGTGAATTATCAAACGGCTGTAACGCAGCAGATGCACGCACATGCCTATGAACTGGAAAAACAGGTTCTGCAGCAAGAAGCTTATATCGATGAGCTGAAAGGGCTGCTGGAAGCGCAGGACGCGCAGGTCGATACATTGACCTCAGAAAATGCTGAGCTGCAGGGTTATAGCGATCGGTTAAGGGCGTACGGCGAAGAATGCGCCGCTTTCATTGAGGGGCAAGAAAAGAGGCTGGAAGCGCTTGTCGTAGAGAACACGGATGGTCAGCAGCAGCGCCAGCGAATGCACCAGCAAGTCTCAGAGTTGGTTGATTGCTTGAAGAGTGGGCAGGTCTATGCTCGCGAATTGGAAACCGATCGTGAATGGGTTGATGAAGCCAATAAAACCCTCGTGCGTGTGTTCAACCACACAATGCTGGTTATGACTGCCGTCTTTGCTGCATTCGAAGAACAGGAGGAGCCCCACGCGCTATCAAGGGCTGTGAATGTCCAGGCTTCATTCGAGCGCCATTATTTAGACCGGTTGGAGTACGCGTTGAAGGCAGGCCTCATTGGTACTTCGCCGGACAGGGATGCCGATCTGCAGGTTTGGGCGCCTCAGTTTAGTGATCAGCTATTTACTGTCATGCGCCGCGTCCATCACATCAGTTCCATCGCTCAAGCACGCTATCCTTTATGTGGACCATTTCCCGATCTGATCACGTCCCTCATCATGGATGGCAGCACCATCAGGCCGGTTTTGGTTGAGGTTCCGGATGACCTTGATGAAGGCGAGCCTTCCCGAGACTGATGAAAGGGCTTGGCGCTCCTCAGCGCGGGGTTGGCCTGATAGCTCACCACGCTATCCGTTCGCCATCCCACCCCCAAAAACTGCCACTCTCCGACGGCCCAAGCCGCCCCACCTGCTCAATCACACACTGTGCCGCAAACGCCGGCTCAAACAGCTTCCCCTCCGGCACATGCCCTTGAAATGGCCGCGACAGCTCGGTATCGGTAGTCCCCGGATGCAGCGCCAGCACCGTGGCGGCCGGGTTCAGGCGTTTCAGTTCGATGCTTGCCGTGTGCAGCAACTGGTTCAACGCCGCCTTGCTCGCGCGATAGCTGTACCAGCCACCCAGGCGATTGTCGCTGATCGAACCAACCCTGGCCGACAGGGCTGCAAAGGTGGCGGGCTGTTTGCGCAGCAGTGGCAACAGATGCTTGAGCAACAGGATCGGCGCGAATGCATTGGTGGCGAAGCTGGCTTGCAGGCTGGTGAGGTCCAGTCGGGCCAGCGATTTCTCGGCTTTGGTGCCCTCCTGGTGAAGGATGCCAAGTGTGCTGATAACCAGGTGAAGGTGCGGGCAGGCAATGCCCACCTCGTTTGCAAGCGCAGCCAGCGCCAGCTCGTCGCGCGCATCGCAATCCAGCAGTACCACGCGTTCGCCATGTGCCCGGGCAAGGGCAAGCAACCCGTCAGCGGTGCTGGCGTGCCGCGACACAGCCCAGACCCGGCTTACATCTTCGCGGGCCAGCAACGCCGTACACAGTGCCAGGCCGATACCTCGGCTGGCACCACATATCAGCACGCGGGCATTGTCAGATAATCCGGGGATCAGGCTCATAAGATGCGCCTCATTTTTCGAAGGAATCTAACTCAATGGCACGGACTTTTGTAACAGGGGCCGTGCCGTTCGGATGGGCTGCGCAGCAGCCCCAACATCTCGCAAGCCACTCAGCTACTTCAAGGTGCCGGGTTCGGCTGTTGTTGGTGAATAGCCTCGATCCCCGCCAGCAATTCGTCATCCAGCCGCAATTCCACACTGGCCAGGTTGCTGCGCAACTGCTCCAGCGTGGTAGCACCAATGATATTACTGGTCACAAACGGCTGCGCAGTCACGAACGCCAGCGCCAGCTGCGCAGGGTCGAGCCCGTGCTGGCGGGCCAGTTCCACATAGGCGCTGGCGGCCTTTTCAACCTGCGGGTTGTTGTATCGCTGGAAGCGCTCGAACAGACTCAAGCGTGCCCCGGCCGGGCGGGCGCCGCCCAAGTACTTGCCAGACAGCACGCCAAAGGCCAGAGGCGAGTACGCCAGCAGGCCGATCTGTTCGCGCAGGGCAATTTCCGCCAGGCCCACTTCAAAGCTGCGGTTCAGCAGGCTGTAAGGGTTCTGGATCGACACCGCCCGCGGCCAGCCGCGGGTTTCAGCCAGTTGCAGAAACCGCGAGGTGCCCCAGGGCGTTTCGTTGGACAGGCCGATATGGCGGATTTTGCCGGCCTTGACCAGGTCGTCCAGCACTTCCAGGGTGTCTTCGATGGCGGTGGCTTGGTCGTCCGGCTCGTGCTTGTAGCCTAGCTGGCCGAAGCAATTGGTTTTGCGGTCTGGCCAGTGCAGTTGGTAAAGGTCCAGGTAGTCGGTTTGCAGGCGGTCCAGGCTGGCGTCCAGGGCGGCGACGATGTTCTTGCGGTCCAGCCGCGGGTTGCCGTCGCGAATGTGCTCGAGGCGGCCAGGGCCGGCGACCTTGCTGGCCAGCACCCAATCACTGCGGTCGCCATGGCGGCGGAAGTAGTTGCCAATGATGGTTTCCGTGCTGCCATAGGTGGTGCCGTTTGGCGGCACGGGGTACATCTCGGCGGTATCCAGGGTGTTGACCCCGGCATCTTTGGCCAGGCGGATTTGTTCGAAGGCTTCGGCTTCGGTGTTTTGCTCGCCCCAGGTCATGGTACCGAGGGTGATGGCGCTGACCTTGAGGTCGGTGCGCCCGAGGGTACGTTTTTGCATGGCACTTCCTTGATGAATGGTTCGGGAAAAAGGTTCCAGCCTTAGCCTCTCGCAACGGCCTGCCCAGACTCCTGCCCAAGCCGGCTGAAGATCAGCGCCGACAATACGCAAAGCAGGCTAGCCAGCGCCATGGCCAACCCGATGTCTTCAATGGCGGGCACGCCATGGCCATTGGTGTGCTGGATGAGCCCCAGCAGCAGGGCCGCGATGCACACTGCCAGGCTCATGCCCAACTGAACCGACATGGCCGACAAGGTGCTGGCCTGGCCGGCTTGTTCGCGGCTGACGTCGGCGTAGCCAAGCGCCCCCAGAGTGCTCATCTGCAAAGAGCGCGACACGCCGCCCGAAAACAGCAGAAGCAGCGTCAGCACCATACCGGTATCGGGCCGCAACAGGGCACACAGGGCCATGCAGGCGGCACCGATGATGGCGTTGCACACCAGAATGCGGCGAAAGCCAAAGCGTCGCACCAGGCGCACCGAGATGAACTTGATGACCAAGGCGCCCGCGCCCCCGGCAAAGGTCATCAACCCGGCCTGCAAGGCGCTCAGGCCAAATCCTACCTGGAACAGCAGCACCAGCAAAAAGGGTAGGGCAGCGCTGCCCAGCCGAAACAGCATGCCGCCCAGCAGCACGATACCGAAGGTGGGGATGCGCAGTAGCGAGAGGTCCAGCAGCGGCGTGGGGTAACGCTTGCTGTGGTGCAGGTAAAAACCGCCGAACACTATGCCTGTGGCCAGTAGCAGCGCAGGCCAGTAACCGCCAAGCAACTGTCCGTGGCCGAGTGATTCGAACGCCAGCATCAGGCTGGCCAGCGCCGCACTGCTGAGCACGAAGCCGACCTTGTCCAGTGGATGCTGCTGTTGGCCGCAGTAGTCGGGCACATGCCGCATTACCAGTACGATACCCAGCAGGCCGATGGGCAGGTTGATCAGGAATATCCAGTGCCACGACAGCGCGGTCACCAGCAGGCCGCCCAGGGGTGGGCCAAGCACGGGGCCGAGCAGCGCCGGCATGGTCAGAAACGCCATGGCACGCATCAGGTTGGCCTTGCTGGTTCCGCGCAGCAGGATGATCTGCCCGACCGGCACCATCAGTGCGCCGCTTGCACCCTGGCAAAAACGCGCCAGCGACAGTTGCAGCAGCGAGGCTGATGCGGCGCAGGCCAGGGAGCAGAGCATGAACAGGCAAATGGCGGTGATGAACACGCGCCGTGGACCGAAGCGCTCGGCCAGCCAGCCACTGATGGGGATGAAGAGGGCGGCGGCCAGCAGGTACAACGACACGATGAGGTTCATGCGCACGCTGGCTTCGCCAAAGTCAGTGGCGATTTGCGTCAGGGCTGTGAGCACGGCGGTGGAGTCGAGCAGCTCCATGAACAGGGCGCAGCCGATAATCATTGGTACCTTGCGGTCCAGCGGTGCATCGGGGGCACTGGTTGCAGGCCGGGGGGTGGCTGGCGCGTTCAGAGGACGCAACCGTTGTTGTCTGGCAGCCGGGACGTGGCGTGTGGCATGAAGGGCGGCTCCTGGGAAGATGGCGCACCTTAGCGATTATTCGACAGACCTGTGAAATACCCAGCGGTGCTATGTTAATAATTAAAATAACTGATGTTGAAATACTTTAAATATGCGTTTTGTAATAGGTTTTTCGGGGCCGCTTTGCGGCCCGTCGCGGCAGAAGGCCGCTCCTACAGGCGATCGCGATTCCTGTAGGAGCGGCCTTGTGTCGCGATGGGCTGCGCAGCAGCCCCAGTCTGCAAACGGTGCCTATCAGAAGTTGTAGGTCAGCCGGGTGAAGTAATAACCCCCGGTAAAACCATACGGCGAATACGCCCCATACCCCTTGGTCATGGTCTTGCTGCTGGGGTTCTGCCGTTCCGGGTAAACATCAAACAGGTTCTGCGCCCCCACGGCCAGGTTGAGGTCTTTGGTCAGCTGATACCCCACGTCGATATCGGTAATCCAGCGCGCCTTGTACTCACGGTCCAGGCTGCGGTCGGTCGCCGAGTTCACTTCACGCCACGATCCATAGCGGGTCAGGGTCAGGTTGCTGGTCCAGCGCTCGCGTTGCCAGTTGGCGCCCAGAATCAATTTGGTGTGCGGCTGCACTTCTGTCAGAAAGTTGCGCGCCTGGCGGTCCATCAGGCTGTAGTCCGTGCCCTGGATAGTGACGTTCTCCTTGTAGCTCAGGATCTGCGTCTGGTTCCAGTTGAAGGCAGCTGTCCATTTCAGTTGCCCCCAGTTGCCCAGGTTCTGGTCGAAATTGCCGACCAGGTCCAGGCCCTTGGTGCGTGTGCTGGCGCCGTTGGTGAAATAGCGCCCGCCAGAGGTGGAGTCGATGCCGTTGTCCAGCAGCGCCTGGGTCACTTCGTCGCCCAGCAGGGTGCCGGTAAGGGTGATGCGGTCGCGTACGTTGATCACGTAAGCATCTGCGGTAAACGACAGTTGCGGGGCCGGCTGATAGGTCAGGCCCAGGCTGTAGTTGGTCGAACGTTCGGGCTTGAGTGCGGTGGCGCCCAATGCCTTGGCTGCCGCCGAGTCCACCGGCAGCACGCCGTAGTTGATCGATTGGTACACACCATTGACCACGCCGTAGGTAGTCGAGCGGGCGCTGAACAGGCTGTTGGCCAGCGACGGTGCACGAAAGCCGTTGCTGACCGTGGCGCGCACGGCCAGCTCGGGGGTGAACTCGTAGCGGGTGGTCAGCTTGCCGCTGCGGGTGGCGCCCACGCCGCGGTTGTAGTGTTCGTAGCGCAATGCGCTGCCCAGGTACCACTGCGGCAGCGGGTTGAAGCCGACGTCGATGTAGCTGGCCACGCTGTTGCGGCTGGTGCTGGTGGCTTCGTCCGGCGAGATACCGTTGGTGACCTGTGCACCGGAGGCGGCGCAGTCGCCGGGCGCACGGCAGTAGCCGCCGTTGGCCCACGAGGCCCAGTCGCCATCGCGCACCTGGTAGGTGTCACGGCGATGTTCCAGGCCCCAGGACAGGTCAAGCGGCTTGTCCAGGCCGATGTCGAAGCTGCGCTGCAGGTCCAGGTTGCTGGTCAGCTGTGTGGCAATCCAGGTGCCCGATTCGAAATGGTTGGGCGTGGCCTCGCCCAGCGACGCGTTCTGGTTGTGCGTGGTGCCCTGCAGCGCCTCGTTACGCCCGTAGGTGCTGGACAGGTCCCAGGCCCACTCGCCGGCATTGCCCTTGGCGCCGAAGGCGCCCTGCACATCATCTTCCTCGATGTACCAGGTGGGCGTGTAGCCACCGGGGTAGCCGTTGGGGCCGGTGGTGATGGTGTTGGTGATGGTCGGCAGGCGGAAGTTCTGGCCCTGTTCGGCCTTGCGGTGCGAATAGGTGGTAAAGGAATACAGGGTCAGGTCGTCGCTTAGCGGCAGTTCGGCGTTGTAGCCCAGGGTCAGCAGGTTGATCTTCGGCGTGCCGTAGCCGCCGTAGGTCGACTTGCCGGCCTTGTCGAAGGCTTCGGCGTAGCTATAGCCGTTGGCGCTGGCCTTGTTGTCGTCGTTCTGGCTGCGCGCATCCAGGGCCAGCTGCACGATGCCGCTGTCACCGACCTCGAAGCCTTTGTTCAAGCCTTGCTGCACGGTCTGCTTCTTGCCGTCGTAACCCTGGCCTGCATTGGTCACCGAGGTGCCGGAAGCGTCGGCCTTGAGGATCACGTTGATTACCCCGGCAATGGCGTCGGAGCCGTACTGGGCAGCTGCGCCATCGCGCAGCACCTCGACGTGGTCGATGAGGCTGATGGGGATCAGGTCAAGGTCGGTGGGCGCAGCGCCCGCCTGGATGCCGCTGATGTTCAGGGTAGCGCTGGTATGGCGGCGCTTGCCGTTCACCAGCACCAGCACCTGGGCCGCATTCAGCCCGCGCAGGCTGGGCGCACGGGCCATGCCGCTGGCGTCCCAGCCGGTCTTTTCCGGCAGGGTGAAGGATGGCACGGTGGCGCTGAGGGCTTCCATCAGGCCGGGCTTGCCGGTTTGCTGAAGTTGCTTGGCGCTGATCACATCGATCGGCACCGGGCTGGTGGTGACGGTGCGTTTTTCCGAGCCGCGGTTGCCGGTGACGATCACGGTGCCCAGCTGTGACGGGGCCGTGGTCTGGGCAGCGCTTTCGGCAAATGCGTCAGGCGCGGCCAGGCCGGTGGTACCAAGGGCCATGGTCAGCAGTGCGGGTTGCAGGCGCGGGCTGGGCAGTTTCAAGGCGTGAAGCATGTTCGCTCTCCATGAGCGCTGTCGAACAGCGGGTGCACAGGGGCCGCCCGCCGGGTGGCCCCGGCAGGCAAGCAATAGGGGAAATTGGCTAGCGGCGTATCAGGGCGCTTTTGCAGCGACCGCTTCGATCTCGACCAGGGCGCCCGGCAGGGGCAGGGCCACCACCTGCAAGGCGGTGCGAGTTGGCTTTTTCGGTTGCTCGGCAGTGGCGAAAAACTCGGTGTAGGCGGCTTGCAGCCCGGCAAAATCCAGCTTGCCTTCAGTGGCCGGGTCGCCTACCAGAAACACCCTCAGCTGTACCACGTCACCCAGGCCCAGGCCCTGGCTTTGCAGGGCTGCCTGGATCTTTTTCAGTACGGAGCGGGCCTGGGTTTCGGTGTTGCCATAGGCGGCAATGGTCTGTGGTGGTGCGTTGGGGTCGGCAACGTCGGGCAAGGTGCCGCTGACGAAGGTCAGCGAGGTGCCGGCGGGTACGGTGACCAGTTGCGAAATGGGGAACTTCGAGCCTGGCGGGTCGACACGCTTGATGGTGTCGGCCTGGGCGGTAAGTGCGGACAGTGACATGAAGGCTCCAAGCAGCAGGGCAGTTGTGTTCATCAGAAGGCTTCCTTGTTCAGGCGGCGACGCCGCGTTGCTGTTGCAGGGCGTGCCGGGCGATCTGCCCGACCACATGGCGTGCCGAGTCCGCAGCGCTGTTCTGCCAGATGCCCACCCCGCCATGGGCCAGTGCATCGCTGGCCAGCCAGGTGCGGCCCTGGGGCTGGTTGAGGTGCGAGTAGCCGGGTTCGGCCAGCACGTCATGGACAATCCACGGGCTTTCACTGAACGGCACCTTGGACCAGTTCACCGCCACCCCGCGCTGCAACTTGCCGGCGTGGCCCGGGTGCAGCGATTCCACGGCCTGGCGCGACGACGCCAGTTGCTGCTCTGTCGTACGCGTGGCGAAGGTGCGCGCCACTTCGCCGGTGTTGTAGGTGCCTACCAGGATGCCCTGAGCGCTGTTCAGGTGGTCGCTGGGGTACCACAGCAGCCGCGCTTCGTGGTTGATGTAGGAGAGCCCGCCATAGATCTGGAACTCGCTTTCCCAGAAACGCGGTGCCTGCCATGCCACCTTGTTGGCCAGGTCCGGCTTGGCCTGGGCGATGGCCGCCTGGGTGGTCTTGCCAAAATTGTGGTCAACCCGGGCCAGCAGTGGCAGGGGGATGGTGACGATGGCGTAGTCGGCGGTTTCCACCTGGGTCTTGCCGCTGCGACGGTCACGCCAGGTAACCTGGCTACCGTTGTCGCCGGTGCGGATCGCCTGCACTTCGGCGTGCAGTTGCACCTTGTCCTGCACCTTGGCGTACAGGGCCTTGGCAATCTGGTCCATGCCGCCGACCGGCTGGAACATGGTGGCGGAAAACTCCGGGATCTCGTCAAACACCAGCGGCAGCATCAGGTTAGGGTTTAGCAGTTGCTTGAGTGCCACGGGCTGGCGCTGGATCGGGGTCTGGTCGCCCGCCCCGGCGAAGCGGGTATAGCCGGCGCGGACCGAGCCCTTGTAATGGCGCTGCTCGTCGAGGTCCCCGTATACCTTTAGAAAGTCCAGCAAGGCCTTCTGGTCGCCGGTGTCCAGTTCCTTGTCCAGGGCTTTGCCGCTGATGCTGCGCGACAGCAGTTCGCTAAGATGCCCACGGGTGTCATTCACCGCCTGGCGCAGCAGCAACGGTGGCTGCGCAAGGTCTGGTTGGGCGAGGGCGTTGCGGCTGCTGTTGACCAGCACTTCCAGCGGCACGCCCAGCTCGCGGCAGTAGCCGAGGATGGTCAGGTGGTGGCTGGGCAGGCGTGCGGGCCCTGCATTGAAATAGTGGCCGTTGTCGAAACGCACCTGCTGGCGGCTGCCGTCATTGTGCAGTACCTCGTCGCCGTTGCGCAGCGTCCAGGCGCGCCCGCCGATTCGCTCGCGGGCTTCCAGCACGCGCACCTCAAAACCGGCTTTGCCAAGTTCATAGGCTGCCACCAGGCCACTGATGCCAGCCCCCACCACCAGCACGCGCTTGCCATTGCCGGACGTGGCTGGCAGGCCCAGCGGCTGGAAGGTGCTGGCCGTGGCTGCAGTGGGCAACAGGCCTAGGGCGGACAGGCTGCCAAGCGCGGCGCCGTAGCTGCCAGCGGCCATCAGGTGGGCAATAAGGTCTCTACGGGTCAAGCCCATGGTGTGTTCTCCTTGCAAGTGAAAAGTGAATCCGTTCAGCGCGGCGCTACAGCTCGTAGCGCACGCTCAACAGCACGGTGCGTGGGTCGTTGACCGAGTAATAGGCGGTGCGGCTGGCTGCCGAGTAGGCAATGCTCTGCGGGTAGGCCCGGTCGAGCAGGTTCTTGACCGACAAGGTGGTGGTCCAGTGGCCGTCCGCGCTGGCATAACTGGTGCTGGCATTCCAGAAGCCCTGGGCAGGTACTTCGTAGATATCGGCGTTCAGGGGGTTGGCGTAGGAGCGGGTCTGGTACTGGTAGTCGGTGTTGGCCACCAGCTCACCTGGCAGGTTGACGGGCACCGTCCAGTTCAGGCCAAGGCTGGCGTTCCATTCCGGTGCAAAGATCATTTCCTTGCCGTCGGCACTCACGCCTGGGCCACTGGCATTCTGGAAGTCGTCGTACTGGCTTTTCAGGTAGCCCAGGTTGGCGGTCAGGCGCAGGTCGCGCGCCAGTAGCACGGTATTCTCCAGCTCCACGCCGTAGGTGTGGGCACTGCCAACGTTGGTGCGCAGGTTGGCGCTGATGGCCGGGTCCCAGGCATTGGTCTGCAGGTCGTCGTAGTCGTTGTAGAAGAAGGCGATGTTGCTGCGCAGGCGGCCATCGGCAAAGTCGCCTTTCAAGCCCACCTCATAGGTGGTGACGTTTTCCGGATCAAAGCCCTGCTCGGCAGCGGCGCGGGTTGGCGCGCGGTTGTCGAAGCCGCCAGCCTTGAAGCCCCGGGCCACATAACCGTACTGCACCAGGTTGTCGCTCCAGGCGTACTCCAGGCCGATCTTGGGGCTGAGCGATGCCCAGGAATCGCTGGTTTCGGCAGCGAAGTTGGTGCCGGTGATTGCCCGGTCGGTGGTGATGGCGTAGTTGGTGTAATCGAAGTTCTTGTGCTCGTGGGTGAAGCGCAGGCCAGTGGTCAGCGACAGGCGAGGGGTCAGCTTGTAATTGCTCTGCCCGTACAGCGCGTAGCTTTCGGTATCGGTGGTGCTGTATTGGCCGCTGGCATTGACCCGGTTTTGCGCCACCGAAAAGGTCAGGCTGTCGCGTTCGGCACGGAAGCGTTCCTTGTACAGGTACACACCGAGGGTGTAGCTGAACCTGTCGTATTCGCCGTTGAGCTGGAACTCCTGGGTGGCGTAGCGCTGCTTGTAGGTGATCAGGTTGTTCTGGATCGGCGACGCAGTGCCGCTGTTGGCCTGGCCGGAGTTGTCGTAGTCCACCGGCTGGTCGAATTCCGACCAGGCCGTTACAGACTTGAAGTTAAGGTGGTCATCGATGTTGTAGATCGCACGCAGCACCGCACTGCCCTGGTCCAGCTTGTTCTTCGGGTCGAGGCTGCTGTAGGTCTTGAACTTGTCGAAATGGCCATTGGCCGGGTTGAAGGGCGTATAGCTGGTGGTATCGCCGCGGTCGAAGGTGCCGGCCAGGGTCAGTTGCACGTCCCAGGGCGAATCCTGCGGGGCCAGGCGCAGCTTGCCGCGGTAGGACTGGATGTCGATGTTGTTGACGTCCTTGTGGCGGGTGCGGTTGTACACGGTGCCGTCGCGGGTCATGCGTATGGCCGAAAAACTGCCGAACAGGGTGTTGTCCACCAGCGGCCCACTGACCAGCAGGCGCCCGTTCTGTGCGTTGTAGTTGCCGGCACCCAGCTCGACGAAGGCGCGGGCCTGCTGGGTCGGGTCGCGGGTGATTACCCGTATCGCGCCGGCTGCACTGTTGCGCCCGTACAGGGTGCCTTGTGGGCCGCGCAGCACTTCAACGCGCTCCACGTCGTTGAAGTCCAGCATCGAAGAAATCGCCCGCGGGATGTACAAGTCATCGGCGTATACCGCAACGGCCGCTTCCTGGATCGGGTCGGTCTCGCCAATACCGCGTATGCCGTAGGTTTGTGCGCTGTAGGAAATGGACTGGCGGTTCAGCGTCAGGTTGGGCACCCGCCCGGACAGGTCGCGGATGTTGTTGATCTGCGCATCCTGCAGGGTGCGCTCGTCGAAGGCGCTGATCGCCAGCGGGGTTTTCTGCAGGTTCTCTTCACGGTGCTCCGCCGTGACAGTGACGGTTGGCAGCTTGTCGCCTGGCGTTTGGGCAGGCTCGGCGAAGGCCGTGGGCGTGAAGAGGGCAAATGCAACGGCGGCGGACAGGTGAGGGCGTACAGGGTAGGGCAAAGGCTTCATGCTGCAGCTTCCAGATAACCAGCATCGAGTGGGATTTCGGATACCTGGATACCGCAGCCGGGTGTGATGACCTGAGGCGCAAGGAGGTATTAGGTTCCTTTGCCTCCGCCAGTCAGGGGTCGGTCTGGTGAGAACATATCTCTATGAAAAAACGTTTTGAAATACTTTTTTAACCTAAGCTAATATTCTTGAAAATAATTAAAACGTATTTATAAAATCGAAAACATGCATCTCATGGTTGCTGCGTCACGCATCCATTGCGCTTGCGATACTCCGCCGGCGTCACCCCCACATGCTTCACAAACGCCCGCCGCAATGTATCGGCATTGGCAAACCCGCACAGTGCCGCTACCTGCTTGGGTGCTTCCCGCCCAGCCTCAAGCCGCGTCCGCGCAGCGTTCACCCGCACCAGCTCCACCCACGCCGCCGGCGTCATGCCCACGTCACTCTGAAATACCCGCGCAAAATGCCTGGGGCTGAGACCCACGCGCGCAGCCAGGCTGGCGACCCCGTGGTCCAGCGCCGGGTTGGCCGCCACATAGCGCTGCAAACTTTGCAACGCAGAGCGCCCAACCGGTGACGTCCCGCCCTGGCGGCTGAACTGCAACTGCCCACCAGGTCGCTTGAAATACATCACCAACTGCCCGGCGACCTGCTTGGCAATGTCCCGCCCCAGGTCCTCTTCCACCAAAGCCAGTGCCAGGTCCAGCCCAGCCGTCACCCCGGCAGCGGTACGCAGCTTGCCGTCATGCACCTGAATGGCATCGGCATCCACCTGCACCCGCGGATAACGCTCGGCCAGCGGCTGCGCCACGGCCCAGTGGGTGGTCACACGCCGGCCATCCAGCAGCCCTGCGGCCGCCAGGGCAAATGCCCCGGTGCACACCGAGCCATAACGGCGGCAAATGCTTGCGTGTACCTGCAGCCAGTCAAGAATACCGGGGCGCAGGTATTGCTTAGCGGCATGTGGCGTCCCTGCGACCAGCAGGGTGTCGATGGTTTCCACGGCTTCCCCGATCCAGCCGTCGGCGACCAGTCTCGTGCCGGAGGAACTCACCAGCGGCCCCGGCTCGCAAGCCAGCAACAGCAGACGATAGGCGTCACGACCGGCCTGGCGGTTGGCCTCGGCGAACACATCGAGGGGGCCGCAGGCATCCAGCAGTTGCACGCCGGGCATGGCGAGGATGGCGATGGTGATGGGGGCTGGTAGCACAGTCGCTCCGCTAATTGGCTGCAAGTCCGTAAGGCACCGACAATGGCAGTATCTGGCGTAACAAGTCAATTGAGGACAGCGGCAGGCAACCGCAGACTGATGTCGTCATCAACCCACCCAGGAGCAACCATGTCCTCAACCATTGCCGGTATCCAGGTGCCTGAAAGCGCCATGGCTCGGGAAATCACCGAGCTCGTCCGTGACACGGCGTCACCCCTGTTATTCCATCACTCCAGCAGGGTGTTTTACTTTGCCGCCCTTGCCGGGCAGCGCTTGGGGCTGCGCTACGACAGCGAATTGCTTTATGCGGGCTGCATGTTCCATGACATGGGGCTGACCCATCAGCACAGCAGCGACTGCTGCCGGTTCGAGGTCGATGGGGCCAACGTGGCGCGTGATTTCCTCACGCGTCATGGCGTGGACGAGCGCGATGTGGAGCGGGTATGGACGGCGATCGCGCTGCATACCACGCCGGGCATTCCAGAGCATATGCACCCCTTGATCGCCCTGGTAACGGCAGGGGTCGAGACCGATGTGCTGGGCTTGCATCACGAGGGGCTGGCAATTGCCGAGCGGGATGCGGTGGTGCAGGCGCACCCGCGCGGGGCGCATTTCAAGGAGGCCATCATCCAGGCGTTCTACGAGGGTGTCCGGCACAAGCCGCAGACCACGTTTGGCAATGTGAAGGCGGATGTGATCGCGGACAAGGAGCCGGCATTCCGGCCCGGGAATTTCTGTAGTGTCATTCGCCAGTCCAGTTGGGTGAGCTGAGCGAAGAAGCTGCAGCGTCTGACACCGGCCGCGGGTACAACCTGATGTTGATCCGTTGACGGTAGCGGGCCGCCAAGCGGCCCCAATGCGCGAATCAGGCTGGGTGGTTCATGGCATTGCTGGTGACGCGCAGGTGGACAGTTGATCCGGCTCAAGGTTTGGCGCCTGAGTCGACCGCCCCCTGTTCGCCACCCCGAACGGCACATGCACCATCGGCAAATCCCCCGCCGGCGACTGCAGGTGGCTGCGCTGGTCGTCGAAGAACACATGCGGCTTCAGAATCGACAACACCCTGGGCTTCTCCATGCCGCCGAGAAAGAAGCACTCGTCCGGCGACACCCCCCAGTCCTTCAGCGTCGTTACCACCCGCTCATGTGAAGGCGCATTGCGCGCCGTGACAATGGCAATCCGCAAGATCCGCTTGTAGTCCGGGTTCTCGGCCAGCTTGCGGTCCTCCAGCATGCGTATCAGCGAAAGCTTGCGGTACAGGTCCGCCAACGGCCCTGGCGAATGCGGTATGCCCTTGTGTACGCGCTCGTGTTCCTGAAAGTCGTCCAGGTTGTCATTGCGCTTGTACACGCTCTCCGCCTCGTCGTCGGCAATCACGCCATCGAAGTCGAAGGCTACGCGCAATTCGGTGTCGATCTCGTCATCGTAGATGCGCGTCGGCAGCACCCGCCCGGCCGGGTAGTTGGCGTCGATGGCTTTCTGCACGTCTTCCTCATTGGCACTGAGGAACAGCGAGGCATTGAATGCCGGGATGTACTCGTAGGGCGAGCGGCCGGACATGAACGCCGCGCGGGTGATGTCCAACTGGTAATGGTTTATCGAACGAAACACCCGCAGGCCGGTTTCCGGGGAGTTGCGCGAAAGCAGCACCACCTCTACCGGCAGTTGCTCGGGGAAGACCTGGTTGATGCTCAGGAAGCGGCGAATGAACGGGAACGCCACGCCTTTGGGGAATGGCTCGTCCAGGTTCTGCTGTTGGTGCTGGCGGTACGCCTCGACGCCTTGGGTCTTGTAGATGTCGTCCGAGACCGTGAGGTCGAACAGCGCACTCGAGGCAACGCCAATGACCAGTTTTTGTTCGATGGGGTAGGGCATTGAGCAACTCCTGAGCCTGTGCTGATGGCAAGTGTACGCCTGCGCGGTGACGAAAGCCCTCAGGCCTCCGGCACCAGTCCGAGCAGCACCTGAACCTGGCGCTGCAACTGGCTGACATGCTCGCGCTCTGCACGTAGCGCGGACTGCAGCTCGCGGTTTTCCTGTTTATGGATGCGAGCGGAGCGCTCCAGCTCGCGGTCGCCTTGCAGCAGGTCCCACATCTCCCCTTGGCGAGAGTGCTGCAGACACACCAGCAGCAGGGTGATGCCGCAGACGCCCAGCAGAGAGATTTCGATAGCTTCCATGTGTCGCTTCCTTGGGTAGTGGCAGTTTGCCGGTAAGCGAAACGATATGTCTATAAAGGCTACATGTCGATAATGGAGACTTGTACAGGTAAAGCAATGGTGCATATCCGGCCGGCTTTTTGCGGGCAGGGTAGGATGAGTGTGTAAGGCTATTTGACATCATTGGCTACCCGCGACGCCGCCCTAGACAACCCTTTGGCTGCAATCGCGCTGTATCACAGAGGCGATGAACGCTTCTGTCAGCATATGCCTGTTTACTTTACATATCTGTCAGGCTTGATGTGCAAATGGATGGATATGTATGATCAGGCGACACGTCATCTATCAAGGTGCTTGTTGCCAATCCCTACAGGAGCCGACATGAAACGCACGCAACGCATGGAGCAAACCCGCTGGGACTTGGCCCTGCGCTACCGATTGATCGAGACGGTGGTCTGGTGGGAAGGTCGGCTGACCACCAATCACCTGATCCAGAGTTTCGGCATCAGCCGCCAGCAGGCGTCGAAGGACATCAACACCTACATCAATGACTACGCGTCGAAAAACCTGGTCTACGACAAGCAGATCAAAGGCTATGTCCCGACCCGACAGTTCAAGCCGCTGTTCATCGACGACAGCGCCAGCGCCTACCTCGACCTGCTCAACCAGAACAACGAACGCGCCCCGCATATCGAAGGCCTGGCCTTGGCCTATGCCCACACCGAAGTGCTGAAGGTGCCTGACCGTTCGATCAACGCAGAGATACTCCGGCCCTTGCTGAAGGCCTGCCGGGAAAAACGGCGCCTGGACATCGAGTACGTGTCATTCAACAGCCCTGAACTGGAAGGGCGCACCATCGCCCCGCATACGCTGGTGTACACCGGGATGCGTTGGCATGTGCGGGCGTATTGTGAAAAGAACCGCATGTACCGCGACTTCGTGCTTAGCCGTTTCCGGGGTGTGCCAGATCTGCATGATCAACTGACCGAGAACGTGATCGATCTGGATGCGGAATGGAACACACCGGTGGATGTGATCTTCAAGCCGGATGAGCGCCTGACACCCGCGCAGCGGGCCATCATCGAGGTGGACTATGGCATGACCGACGGGCACCTGGTGGTCGGGAGCTCGCAGGCACTGGTCAAGTATGTGGTGAAGCGCTTTGGCGTCAATGCCAATGTCCATGACCCGCGGCCCGAAGCACAGCAACTGGTGCTGGCGAACCGCGCGCAGTTGAAGCCTTGGCTGAGCCTTGATTGAGGCTGGGGCAACGGCACATGACGGGGCCGCAGGGTAGGTGCCTGTACTGCATGCGGCCACGCATTGCAGACCTCCCCGTTACCTGATCAACCACTCAAATCTCTCGTTCATCAGTGGATCCAGTGATGCCAATTTGATAGCTTTCCGCCCCTTACCGCTGTATCCGGACAGGAATTGATGAACCAGCTATACGAACACGGCACTCTGACCCCGCTCGCGAAGCCGATTGTGGACAGGGTGATCGAGACCGCCCTTGGCAGTTTGGACGCTGCTTCCGATAACAAGGTACTGCGTGGCCTCAACGATGCGTTGGCGGGCGAAGTAGAACGTTTGAACGCAGACGCCGCGACCCCGGATGGCGACCTGCAGGGGCCCCTGAGGGTGTTGCGCGAACTCAGGCAACAGCTCGACGAACTGCTGGCGCTGGCCGAGGGGCATGCCTTGTGCAGGCAAGAGGTGGAGCGCGTGGCAAGCGTGCAAGGCCAGCATGAAATCGAAATGGCCGCGCTGCAGGCCAGTGCCGAGGTGCAGAACCGCAAGCTGGTGGCAAGTACCTTGGCCCGCGTGCAAAAGGAAGGGGCAATCCGCAAGAGCCTTGAGCAGTACCAGGAGCAGCTGGCCGCCAGCAACCTGGCACGGGAAGCGTTGTCTACCACGGTGACGACGGCATTGAAGAGGCTTGCGCTGGCGACCAGCACCCAGGCTCAGCGCGTTGATAGCGTCGAGACGCAGTTGGCTAGCCTGGTGGAGCGCCAGCGTGAATGCGAGCTGCAATTGCAGCAGGTGTGCGGGACGGGCTGGGCGGTGTATCTGGAGCGCAATGCAGTGCCCCTGGTGGCGTTGGCGGTGGCTGTGTTTGCGCTGGGGCTGAACCTGTTCGGTTGAACGCAACTTAACGGCAAACCTGAGGCCTGCGCGGTCGTTGTGGAAGCGGGTTCACCCCGAAGAATCCTGCACAGTGGATGGCACCGGCTTCGCCGGTGTTCGCGGGCATGCCCGCTCCCACAGTGATCGCGCAAACTCTGATATTTCGAACAAGCCACTTGCTCCCGCACGGCTCAGCGTCGAGGCGCCAGGGCCTCAGGGTTGGCAACGTTCTTTGGCTTTCCTTCGAAAAACGCCAGCACATTGTCGAAGGCATCGCCAAAGTACAGCTCGTAGCCGTTCTTCTCCACATACCCCAGGTGCGGCGTACTGAGCACACGTGGGTGGCGCAGCAGCGGATGGGCGGGGTCGAGCAGCGGCTCCTCCTCGTACACATCCACCGCCGCGAAACCCGGCCGCCCGGCATCCAGTGCCTGTAGCAATGCCCCCGGGGCAATCAGTTCTGCGCGGCTGACGTTCACCAGCAAGGCGTCGGGCTTCATGTGGGACAGGTCGTCGAAGGTCACCCCGTGGCGTGTCTGGTCGGACAGGCGCAGGTTCAGGCTGACAATATCCGCTTCGGCAAAAAATGCCTCACGCGAGGCAGCAGCGCGATGGCCATCGGCTTGTGCTGCGGCGCGGCTGCTGTCGCTGCCCCACACCAACACGGGCATGTCGAACGCCTGGGCATAACGCGCCAGACGCTGGCCGATCTTGCCGTAGCCCCAAATACCCAGCAGCTGGCCGGCCAGCGCCTGGCCCAGGTTGACCTGCCATTCGCCTTGGCGGAAAGCATCGATGGCCGGCACCAGTTGCCGGCGGGCATTGAGGATCAGCGCCCAGGCCAGTTCTGCAGGCGCCACCGGCGAGCCGCGCCCCTCGGTCACGGCAATGCCGCGTGCGGTACAGGCAGCCAGGTCAAGGTGGCTGGACACCTTGCCGGTCTGGCTGATCAGCTTGAGGTTGGGCAGGCGGTCGAGCAAGGCGGCGTCGATGCGGGTACGTTCGCGGGTGAGTACCAGTGCGTCGGCATCGGCAAAGCGTGCTGCAAGTTGCTCCAGCGTGGCTGGCTGACGCTCATGAAGCACGCTGACAGCGTGCCCGCTCAGCTTGGCGAAGCAGTCGAGCGTGCGGATCACATCCTGGTAGTCGTCGGGAATGACAATGCGCATGGTGGTCTGGCCCTGGCGGTACAGTGAAGCGTCGAAGATAACTCAACTGCGGGCATCAACGTCAGATGAGGATGTAGTCGCTGCGCACCACCACCGGCTCATGCGCCCCTTCGACCAGGTGTACGAACTGCCCGCCCACCTGGTCGATTGCCAGGCAGTCGTCGACATCGAGCAAGGCGTCGGTGTGCGGCTTCAGCCAGTTCGCCTGCATGCGCTGCTTGCCCAGGGCCTTGGCTTCGGTCTTGTTGTGGGCGGCAACCAGCAGGTAGCGGTGCGCCTCGCCGAACACATCGCGTTCGTAACCGCCAAGGTTGATGAAGTACAGGTGCAGTGCGCCGCGGGCGGGGGCGTCCCGGCGCAGTTCGATCCGTTGGCCATCGACGCCGTGCACTTCCATCCACGAATCGATGTGCAAGCCTTTCGCGCTACCGAACCAGGCCTGGCGCAGCTGCGGGTAAGCCTGTTCGAATGTGTCGGCCTGGGCGAATACCACGTCGTGGACTTCGATCTTGGCGCCGGGGTGGCGGCCTCCGAGCATGACGACGTAAAGCATGGGCGGTCCTTTGCGTGGCTGAATTGAATAGGCGCCATTGTACCGTTCGCCCGAGTGCCCGGCACATACCTCGAGATATTTACCGTCCCCTGTGGGAGCGGGTTCACCCGCGAATGCAGTATTGAATCCACTGCCGCATTCGCGGGTGAACCCGCTCCCACAGGGTGCCAGCCTTCAGCCCACCAGCAATGGTTGATTTCAGGCCGCTGCTGCACGCCTTTGAACCACTCCGGCTGCGCACTTGAGCACAAACCCGAGCACCACCGCCGCCCCCGCACTGGCAAAGATCATCTCCCGCCCGGCACTCTGCTGCTGCAACGCCACGAACGCCGGCGCTACTGCCGCAGCGCCCAGCTGCAGCGCGCTGACCCAGGGCGTCAAGGTGCCACGTGGGTCATTGGTGGCAATCGCTCCCATGTAGTAGGTCAGCGCCAACACCCAGCCGAAGTTCATCAGGAACAGCGCGATGCACAGCTGGTCGGCGTCATGCGTGTAGCGCGCGAGCATGCCGATTGACACCAGCACCACCAGCGAACCCAGGCCGATCATCGGCCCACGGCTCACCCGTGCGCCCAGCAGGCTGGGCAGGGCACCACCAGGCAAACCACCCAGTATCCCCAGCCCGAAGGCCCAGCCCACATCCACCGCGTCGATGCCACGTTCGCGCGCCAGCTGGTCGACAAACCCCCACAGCGAGTAAATGGCCAGTTGCAGGCACAGCATCCCGAGCAAGGCGTAGCGCCCGATCAGCGCCGAGCCGCCACCTGCCTGCGCCAGGCGCACCGGCGCTGCACGCAGCAGTTGTGCCGGAATGAACAGTGCAGCCACCCCAATCAGCACGAACCAGAAACCCAGAGATGCAATCGCCGCGCGGTTGCCGAACTGTTCTGCCAGTTGCGGCATGCAGGTGGCGTACAGGGCAAAAACTGCGGTTTGAATCAGCAGCGACAAGCCGTACGACCGATCTTGGCCCGGCAACCGGCCAAGCCCGCTGATCGACCCGGCATACAGCACACCGGCAGCAATGCCACAGGCAAAACGGCACAGAATGAGCGTCGTCAAAGTGTCCAGTGCGGCGCTGAGTACGTTCAACAACAGCGCAGCGATGGCAGCTGCCAGGTAAAGCCCGCGACCACTCAGGCGGCGCCCCAGCACCGGTAGTATCAGGGAACCGAGCAATGTCCCGCTCATTTCACTGGACAGTACCCAGCCTTGCTGGCTCAGGTCCAGCTGCAGCCGTTCGGCCAACAGGCCAATGAAGATAGGTTGTACGCCGATGATGATCAGCGCCGTGGCGGCGATGTAGATCAGGGCGGCACGCAGAAGCAGGGTGTTGTTATTGTTATGCATGGTCGGGTCCGGGGTCAGGCGCGGGGCAGGGTACCTGCGTCATGGGTGATGCGGCCGTTCATCACGGTCAGCGCCACTTCGGTATTACCGATCTGGTAGCGGTCAAGTTCGAACAGGTCCTGCTCCAGCACGATGATGTCGGCGCGCTTGCCGACGGTGATCGAACCGATTTCCTGTTCCAGGCCCAGCTGGTAGGCACCGTTGAGGGTGTAGGCGGCGATCAGCTGCGGGATGCTCAGGCGCTCGTCGGCATCGGGCATAACCGGGGCATCGGGTTCGCCGCTGAGCTGGCGGGTGTGGCCCGATTCGATGTGCTCCACCGGTTTGTGCTGGCATCGGCATTGGCACACCAGGCCGTCCATGCCGATGGACACGGTCACGCCCTGGTCGATGAAGCTGCGGAACTTGTACATCGAGGCCCAGCGGGGGTAACCGTATGTCTGCTGGATGGCCTCGGCGTAGGCGTCGACCACGCCCCACTGCAACTGGGTGTTGGCCATGACGCCGATGCGGCGAAAGCGCGGGATGTCGTCCGGGTGGGTGAGGAAGGCGTGGGTGATGACGTGGCGGCGGTCGCGGGGCGGGTTGCTGGCGAACGTGCGCTCGAACACGTCCAGCGCCATGCGCACGGCGCCATCGCCCACGGCATGCACCATCACGTCGATGCCAAGGGCATCGGCCTGGCGCACATGGCCTTCGAATACTTCCTCGGGCATGGTCGTCGAACCGCAGCTGTGTGGTTTGTCGCAATAGGGTTCAAGCAGGAACGCGGTGTGGTTCAGCTCGGTGCCGTCCAGCATCAGCTTGAGGGTTTGCGCCTTGACCAGTGGCGAGTCATAGCGTGCGCGCAGGGCCTGCAGCTGGGTGACCGGATTGTCCTCGGTACCCATGTTGATGTAGCTGCCGACCACGCGCAGTTTCAGGCGGTCTTCGCGCTCCAGTTGCTGCAGGGTTTCGTACAGCAGCGACTGGTCGCCGGCGGGGTCGAGGAACCCTGCATCGAATACCGTGGTAATGCCGGCTGCCACCAGTTTTTCTTGCCAGAAGGGGATCGAGCGCAGGTACAAGTCGATGCCTGTGGGCAGGTAGCCCGCTTCGCTCAGGCGTTGCATCAGCAGCGAATAGGCGGCGCAGTCGATGATCACGCCAGTGGGCTCGCCGGTGAGCGGGTCTTTTTCGAACCAGCTGGCGCCTTCTTCCACCGCTGGGGTGTCGCGATCGATGCCGGCGGCCTTCAGGGCGAAGCTGTTGACCCACATGGTGTGATAGTCGGTAGACAGCAGGCACACCGGCTTGTCCGGGCAGATGGCATCGAGGACCTCGCGGCGCAGCATGTGCTCAGGCATCAGCGGCTGGATCCAGCCCATGCCGGTGATGGCTTTTTCCGTGGGGTTGGCCTCGACGTACGCCTTGAGCAACGCCAGCACCTGCTGCGGGTCTGTGTGGTTGACCAACGCCTGGAAGGCGAAAGCGGTTGAAGAGAAGTGCCAGTGCGACTCGACGAAGCCCGGCAGCACCAGTTTACCGCCGGCATCCAGCAGCCGGGTGGCAGGGCCGGCGTGCGCCATGACGCTGGCGTGGTCGCCCACGCAGACGATGCGCTCGCCGCAGATGGCTACCGCTTGGGCCCAGGGCTTGTGCGGGTCGACGGTGTAGACACGGGCGTTGTGGATGATGAGGTCTGCGGCGATGGACATGGCAACTCCCTGGGTCAGAATGTCGCATTAGTTTTGAGTTGATTAAAACTTTTAGTCAATAAAATATTTTACGGGTTGGCTTTGCGGTATGCTTGGCGCCGACTTGTACGGTTTGCAAAAGGTGTGAATGTGAGCGGATTGCGCGAGCAGCAGAAGGCGATGCGCCGTGAAACCATCAGCCGCACGGCGCTGGGCCTGTTCGAGGTGCAGGGTTACCAGACCACCACCATGGAGCAGATTGCGCGCCTGGCGGCGGTGTCGGTGCCCACGGTGTTTGCCTACTTCGGCAGCAAGCAGGAAATCCTGCTGGAGAAGCTGCGCGAGGCCGACCACCGGGCGGTGGCTGAAGCCCGGCGGCGCCTGCCGGAATTCGCCGATGCGCTGGAGGCGTTGTGCTGCTACGAGGCGCACCTGACGGATTACGCATTCGAGGTGCTGCCTGCGCCGCTGTGGCGCGAAATACTGCCGCCGCTACTACCGTTGCTGGGCAGTGGCCAGCAGGACGTGCCGCAGGCCTACAAGCGGGTCAACGATGCGCTGGTCAACGAGTTGAGGTGCCTGCTGCAGGACCTGTGCGCCAGCGGCAGGCTGCGCGCGGGGCTGGACGTGGGGTATGCGGCGTTTCTGATCAACGACTACGGGCACTTGCAGTTGCTGCGCCTGTGCAGCCGCGAGCCGCTGGACATGGCGGCACACCGGGAGGAAGTACGGCGGTTCATGGGGTTTATCCTGGCCGGGATGCAAGGGCCTATATTGGCCCCACTGCAGGAGGGGCCTTGTGCCGCGAAAGGGCTACAAAGCAGCCCCGGCAATAGTTGATGTAACGCTAAAACCCGGGGGCCGCTTTGCGGCCCATCGCGGCACAAGGCCGCTCCTACAGGGGATTGCGTAGGCCGCCTGACAGGTGCTCTACCAGATAATCCACAAACACCCGCACCCGCGCCGGCATCGCCTGGCCACCGACGAACACCGCATGGATCGGCTCCCGGTCGTCAGGGTTGTACGCCTCCAGCAATGGCACCAGCCGCCCGCTGGCCAGGTCGTCGACCACTGTGAAGGTACCGATGCGTGCCACGCCGGCACCGATCCTGGCCAGTTGCGCCAAGGCTTCGCCGCTGCTGCATTCGATGTTGCCCGTCACCTTCAACGAGAACACCTGCCCGTCGCGGCGAAACGGCCAGTCGGGCGCGGCACGGCGGAAGTTGAAGCGCAGACAGTTGTGCCGGGCCAGGTCTTCAGGCTCAAGCGGGGTGCCGCAGCGTTGCAAGTATTCGGGCGAGGCGACCACCACCTGGCCGGTTTCGCCAATGGCGCGGGCGCTCAACGAACTGTCCGGCAGATGCCCGAAACGCAATGCGACGTCGGCCTGGCCGCCGAGAATGTCGGCCACTTCGTCACTGAGGGTAAGGTCAACCAGCACTTGCGGGTAACGTGCGCTGAAGGCCGCCAGCAGTGGTACCACGGTCAGCCGGGCATGGCCCAGCGCAGCGCTTACCCGCAAGCGCCCGCGCGGCACGCCCTGGTCGGTGATGGCTTCCTCCACTTCGAGCATGTCGGCCAGCACCCGCCGTGCACCGCGCAGGTACGCCTCACCCTCGGGGGTGAGGGTGATCGCCCGGGTGGTGCGCAGCAGCAGGCGGGTGCCCAGGCGCTGTTCGGTACGGGCGATGATGCGGCTGACCGCAGAAGGCGTCAGGTTCAGTGCCCGCGCGGCCGCCGACAGGCTACCTTCTTGGGCCACCCTGGCAAATATCTCCATCTCGCCGGATCTTCCACTGAAGTCCATTTGTGCCTCGTGCGCAAAGGTGGTTAGCAAAAAAGCACTCTAGTGCGATTTTGAAACAGATCGTAGCATTTGCGGCATAGATAAGGAGCTTGCCATGCGTATCAATCCACCTCTTGTCGCACTCGCCATCGGTGCCTTTGGCATCGGTGTCACCGAGTTCGCCCCCATGGGCATGTTGCCCAGCATCGCCACTGACCTTGGCGTTTCCATCCCTGCCGCCGGGCTGCTGGTCAGCGCCTATGCCATTGGCGTGCTGATCGGCGCACCGCTGATGACCCTGGCCACGGTGAAAATCCCGCGGCGTTACTTGCTGATTGGGCTGATGGCCATTTTCACGCTGGGCAACCTGATGTCGGCCCTCGCCAGCGACTACGCCAGCCTGTTGGTGGCCCGCGTGGTCACCTCGCTCAACCATGGTGCCTTCTTTGGCATCGGCTCGATTGTCGCGGCCAGCGTGGTACCGCCCGAGAAGCGCGCCGGGGCGGTGGCGGCAATGTTCATGGGCTTGACCCTGGCCACCATCGGCGGCGTGCCGCTGGCGACCTGGTTTGGTGAAATGCTGGGTTGGCGCACGGCGTTCTGGGGTATTGCCGGGCTTGGCCTGGTGGCGATGACCACGCTCTGGTACGCGCTGCCCAATGTGCCGTCGCCCAAGGGTGACGGGGCCATGGCGGAAATCCGGGTGCTTGGCCGCGGCCCGGTACTGGCGGCGTTGCTGCTGACAGTGGTGGGTTCCAGTGCAATGTTCACGGTGTTCACCTACATTGCGCCGATCCTGCAGAGCGAGGCGGCAGCGTCCACCACCTTCGTGACAGCCATGCTGGTGTTGTTCGGTGTGGGCCTGACCTTGGGCAATGTGTGGGGCGGCAAGGCGGCAGACCGCTCGATCGACCGCACGCTGATCCTGTCTTTGGCGTTGTTGATTGCCGTGCTGCTGGTGTTCCCGCTGGTGCTGGACTGGCCGCTGCCGACGGCCTTGGCGATCCTGCTTTGGGGCGCGGCCAGTTTTGCACTGGTGCCGCCACTGCAGATGCGGGTGATGGAGGCAGCCAAGGATGCACCGAACCTGGCCTCGGCGGTGAACATTGGTGCGTTCAACCTGGGCAATGCGATTGGCGCGGCGCTGGGTGGCGCAGTGATCAACGCAGGTTTGGGCTACCCGGCGATTTCCCAGGCGGGCGCAGCGATGGCGGCGCTGGGGCTGGTGATGGTGTTGCTGTTTGCCTGGCGTGGGCGGGTGGTGGCAGCGGGGCGGCAGGTTGCGGTGTAACTAGCTGAGATCGCCGGGGGCGCTGTGCGCCCCTTTCGCGGCACAAGGCCGCTCCTACAGGTACAGCGCACGCCTCAGGTGCTGCGCGGTCTTGGTGGGAGCGGCCTTGTGTCGCGATAGGGCTGCAAAGCAGCCCCAGGATCTTGCAGGTGGGACCCCTCAACACACCTCAGAACTTGCCGCGCAAGGTCAGCATGTAGTTGCGCGGCGCGCCGTACCAATTGCCGGTGTCGCTGGCATCCACGGTCTGGTAGTAGGTCTTGTCGAACAGGTTGTTGCCATTGAGCGTGGCCGTCCAGTGCTCATCGATGCGGTACTCGACCAAGCCGTTCCACACCGCATAACCGGCCTGGCGGAACGCATACGGGTCTTGCTGGCTTAGCCCGCCGTCGGGAAGTCGGCGCTGGATGAAGCCACTCTTGTAGCTGTCGCTCTGGATGGTGGCACCCAGGCCGACCTTCCAGCGTTCGAACTCGCCGGGCAGTTGATAGGTGGTGAAGAACTTGAACAGGTGCTTGGGTGTTTGCGTGCTCATCGGCGTGCCGTTGTTGGCGGCATTGCCGGCAACACGTTGCCTGTTGATGTTGAAGGTGTAGCCGGCCATGGCTTGCCAGCCGGGGGCCAGCTCACCGGAAATCTCGCTGTCGATACCCTTGCTGATCACCTCGCCAGAGGCGCTGTAGAAGCCTTGGCCAGTGCTCACCGCTTCGTTCAGGCGCTTGGTGTAGTAAAGCGCGCTGGACAGGTTGAGGCGGCCATCGAGCAGCTCGCCCTTGGTACCGAACTCGTAGGTTTCGCCCTCGATCGGGTCCAGCGGCTGGCTGCTGGAGGATTTGAAGGCGGTTTGTGGCTGGAAGATCTCGGCATAACTGGTGTACAGCGACCACTGCCGGTTCAGGTCGAGCACCAGCGCGCCAAACGGGGTGATGACGCCGCGGTTGCTTTCCTTGACCCGGGTGTCGGCATTGTTGAAGGCCGGGACCACGGTGCGGGTGTTGTCACGGTAGTCGGAGTAGCGTGCGCCCAAGGTCAGGTGCAGTGGCTCGGCAAGCTGCGCCTTGAAGGTGGCATAGGCACCGGATTTGCGCTGGTTCCAGTCGGGGTTGTAGTAGTAGCTGGGGGGTGTGCGCGGCTTGGGCATGGCGCCGGCGTCACCTGTGGTGATGTCGAAGGGCACGTTGATGTCGCTTACTTGCGACAGGTCGCTGTCGTCGGAGTAGCTGCGCATCACTTCTTCATAGTCGGCCCCGACCAGCAGTTCGTGGGTCAGGTCAAAGGCTTCGAAGGTGCCGGACAGGTTGGCATCGAACAAGTCCTGCTGGTTGTTGTAACCGCGGATGAAACGCTTGAAAGTGGTCTGGTTGGTGTTCGGGTCGACGGCTGCGCTCACTTCGCCAATGTCCTGGGTCGAATCGAACTTGCTTTTGGTGTAGCTGGCCTTGAGCTTCCAGTTGTCGTCCAGCGCGTGTTCGACCTTGGCGAAGTACTCGGTGCGCTTGTAGTTGTTCGCGGACCAGTCGGCGGCCAGCGAGCGGCTGCGCGAGGTGCCGATTTCGGTGCCGTCCTTGTAGCGCACCAGGCCCCGGTCCCAGTAACCGTCCATGTCTCGCCATTCATAGGTGCCGCCGATGCTCACCAGGGTGGCCGGGCTCAGGTCTGCCTCCAGGGTGCCGAAAATCACGTGCTTCTCGCTGTCGGCATTGTCGTAGAAGTATTTCTTGTCCTCGAACGACATCGCCACGCGGCCGCGAAGTGCACCGTCGAACCCAAGCGGGCCGGTCAGGTCGACTTCTGAACGGTAATTGTCCCAGCTGCCCGCCGACTGGCTGATGCTCAACTGGTTGAACGGCAGGGCGCGCTTGCGCACCAGGTTGATGCTGCCGCCCGGGTCGCCAGTGCCGCCGAACAAACCGTCGGAGCCACGTAAAACCTCGACGTGGTCGTACGCGGTCATGTCGGGCAGGGTGTCGAAGGCTTCGTTGCGCAGCATCGGTGCGCCGCCGTCGGTCTGGATACTGCGGATGACGAAGCCACGCGAGTAGATCTGGCTTTTCGTGTCGTTGCCGCCGACCACGGTGATGCCGGTGGTCTGGTCCAGCACCTGGGTCAGGCTGGTGAGGTGCTGGTCATCCATGCGCTGGCGGGTCATGACACTCACCGACTGCGGGGTTTCGCGCAGGCTGCGAGGTGTCTTCCCGCCGGTGGTGATCGCACCTGTGGTGTATGAACCGGTGTTCTCGGTCTGCTCGCCGAGGTTGGCAGTGCCGGTCACGTTGGTCGGGTCCAGTGCCACAGCACCCAATGGCAGCGGTTCGCTGGCCGGGATCAGGCGGTAACCACCGTCCTGCGGCATCGCTTGCAGGCCGCTGCCGACCAGTAGCTGGTGCAGGGCTTGCTGGCTGCTGAAGCTGCCCCGCAGCCCGGCGCTGTACTTGCCGGCCAGATCACCCGGGGTGAAGGCAATGTTCAGGCCGGTGCTGCGGCTGAGGGTGGTCAAGGCTGCATCCAGCGAGCCGGCTGGGATGGCGAGGTCGTAGCGCGTGGTGGTGCTGGCGCTGTCTGCGGCATGGGCCAGCGGCAGCGTAGCCAGGCCAAGGCTGGTGCAAAGAAGGGCTTGGCGGATGGCGAGGCGCAAGGGGGCGGGTCGGGTCACGTGGGGTTCTCGTTGGCAATTTGAGTGTTCTGCTGTGTATGCCGGGCGAGATTGCAAACCCCTTCACCCGGCGAGCACTTTTTTTGCCAGGTTGTTTCAGGCGCTCAGGCGTACCCAGTAACGCGTCATTGCTTGTACGCGCAGGCCGTGGGCCTGGGCGATGAACGCCAGGGTGGCGTTGGTGTCGGTGAGGTTGAAATTACCGCTGATAGTGCGTTTCGCAACCTGCGGGTCACAGCCCAGATAGCCGTTGCGATAACGGCCGAGCTCGTCGAGCAGTTCGGCCAGCGGCATCGCCCTCGCGGTCAGCAGGCCGTCGCGCCAAGCTGCGGCGTCTTCGGCGTTGCCGGGCAGGCGCAGCACGTTGTCGCGGGTTACCTGCCAGGTTTCTCCGGGTTGGGCAACGGCACCGGTACCCGAGCGTGGCTGTATGTTCACGGTGCCTTCGGCAACGCCCAGGCGGCAGGCGTCGGCGTACTGACGTATGTTGCAGCGGCTGCCGTGGGCGGTGAACGTGGCCAAGGTGGTGGTGACCTGCAATGGGCGCTGTTGCAGGCTGGCGCTGTCGGCACCACTGACCAGGTACAGCTCGCCGCGCAGTAGGTCGATGCGCCGTTGCCGTGCATCGAAATACACACGCACGGCGCTGTCGGTATTTAGCTCCAACTGGCTGCCATCGGCCAGGGTCCAGCGCTGATGTTCGCCGACACGGGTGCTGTAGTCGGCCATCAGCCGCTGCCAAGGCGCGGTTTCGCGAGCCCCCCAGGCGGTGCTGCCGACTGCCGCGAACAGTGCCAGCAGTTTCAGCACCTGGCGCCGTTGCAGGCGGGCTTCAGGCAGTTTATCCAGCGCCTGGCGCGCCAGCCCGCTCGGCACACCGGCAAAGTGCCCGCTCAGGCTCTGCATGCGCGCCCAGGCCAGGCGGTGGGTTTCGTCATCCGCCAGCCAGGCCTGGAACGCTGCCCGGGTGGCATGATCGGGCCGGTTGTAGGTGAGACGGATCGACCATTCGATGGCCTGGTCTACTGTTGCGCTGGGTAGCGCCGGCAGTGTGCTGGTGCTCATGGAGCGCTCTCGAAGACAAGCTGATAGCAGTGGCGCAAGGCTTTGCTCAGGTTGCGTTCGACGGTGGACAGCGACACCCCCAGCTGTTCGGCAATGCGCGGGCAGGGCATGCCATCCAGTTGTGCCAGCAGGAAGATGGTACGCGTGCGTGCGGGCAGCGCGTCAAGCAGCCGGTCGATGGCCACCAGCGCCTCGATGGCCAGGGCACTGGTCTCCGGTGACGGCACTTCGGCCTCGGGCAACTGCGCCAGCGTCTCCAGCCAGGCCCGCTCGATGTCGCGGTGGCGCCACAAGTCGATGACCAGCCCGCGGGCGATCGTGCGCAAATAGGCACGTGGCTCCAACAGCGCCTTTGCCTGGCGCCTTTGCAGCACGCGGACAAAAGTGTCCTGGGCGAGGTCGGCAGCATCCGCTGCATTGTTCAGCCGATGGCGCAGCCAGCCTTGCAGCCAGCCGTGGTGCTCGACGTAAAGATGCTCGATGGGGTGTCTGCTGCCGGGCATGACGCTCTTCCGTGTTCGTGCACTAATGGTAATGACTCGCATTATTACCCAATGCCCGGCAGTGAAACCAGTGTTGTACGATTACGGCGTACCGTTACGGCCGTGCAGGTGATAAGCCGGGCGTTCGCTCAGGCGCTCGTAATAATCGCGCACCGCTGGCAGGTGCGGGTGTTCGAACGGCGTTTCGAACCAACGGTTGACCGACAGGCCGATAGGGATGTCCGCCAGGGTGAACTGGCTGCCGGCCACATACGCACCGGTGCTGGCCAGTTGGCGGTCGAGGATGTGCATGTAGCGTGACCATTCCGCGCAACCGGCGGCAAGTGCTTGCGGGTCCTGGTGCGCGGGGGAGTGCCTGACCAGTGACATGAACGCGTAGCTCCACGAGCGGTTCAGGTCCGAGGCCTGCCAGTCGATCCACTGGTCGATCCTGGCCCGCGCCTGGGCCTCGGCGGGGTAGAACGCGGTGGCACCATAGCGGTTGGCCAGGTAGCGGATGATGCTGTTGGATTCCCACAAGGTGAAGTCGCCGTCCTGGATCACCGGGATCATGGCGTTGGGGTTCAACGCCAGGAACTCGGCGCTGTCGGTGGCCTTGAAGCCTGAGCCCCAGTCTTCGCGCTCGAATGCGACCTCGAATTCGGCGCAGGCCCACAGGACTTTTCGCACATTGATGGAAGAAGCTCTGCCCAGTATCCGTAGCATGGTGTTCATCCTGGTGTGGGGGAGGTTGATCGTCTGACACTGGCAGGTGCCGGTCAAGGGGCTGATCGGTGGCAGAGCGCCCATTTCATGGGGTTCTTGTAGTCCATTTCCGAAACTGATCCTTTCCACTCTATTGGTCATTGTGATGGGGAAGGTGGCGTCCTAGGCTGGGGATGCTCGTAACCCCGAGGAATGGACATGGACAACGACACCCCGAAAAGCAGCAAGCTCAATGTTGTGCGTGCAGCCAGCCGGTTTGGCCACGCCGATGCCGAACTGGTGCAGATGAAACCGCAGTTGCCAATGAGGACCGCACTGACGGAGGCCTCGGGCATCATGGGCTGCATCACTGAAATTACCCGCAAGGCCATCGACAGGCCAGGCGACCGCAAGGTGATGATGCAAGCCACGTTCTATCTGGCCGGCATGGCCAAGGCACTGATCGATGGCCAGCTGCTGCAGGTGCGTCAGGCGCGCGAAGGTGAGCGCGAACCCTAGTCAAGCTTGCCTGGGGGCCCTTAACTTGGCACCCTTGGGCGGTTTGAATCGTCTGTATCACCACAGAAGGAAGTTTGCATTGAGCTGGGACAAGGTGGGGAAACTCCTCGTAGCCGTGCTTTTAGGCCTGATGGTGCTTTTGACCGCCTACGTGTTGCTCAGGGGCAGCCCGCGCCTGGAGGCGTCACTGACCTATGCCTACCTCACCTATCCCACCCAGTTCAGCGAGCGCATCAGCAAAGCCAGCGAGCAACTCAAGTATGAGCAGTTGCAGGGGCGCATCAACAGCATCGGCCAGGGCGAGCTAAGCCACGACCAGGTCGAGAGGTTGATCGAAATGGCCCAGGCACCCTATGCCCAGCTGTTCGCCAAGCCTTTCGAGGCCGGGCTGGTCGATCACCGTACTGGCTTGCTCATCGAACTGCGCAACAGTGGTGACGCGCCGGTACGCGAGGTAAAGATCCGCCTGCCGGCCAAGGGCCTGGTGCAGGTGCGTGATGCTGCCGGCAACGACACCTTGCTGGAAACCGCCACCGCGCAGGTGGACATCCCGGCCATCGAGCCGGGTGGCACGTGCAAGGTCTGGGTCTATTTCGATGCAGACTATTTGCAGATCCGCCAGGGCGGGGTCAGCATCAGCCACGCCGACGGGGTGGCCAATGTGCAGGTGTACCACGAGGTCGTCGGTTTTCCGGCCATGGTGGCCCGCTACAGCCGGGAGTTGATGGTGTTGCTGGGTGTACTGGCGTTCAGCGTGCTGGGCCTGGGTTATGCCTGCCTGGCACGGCGTAGACCGCGGTAAACGCGTTACTCGAACATAAATACCTGATTGGGCGGGGCACCTGTGGGAGCGGCGCTTGCCGAAGCCTTGCTCCCCGGGCGACAGCGAAGCATAACGGGCTGGTATGCGTGTTCTGCGATCAAGGGTCATTTGCTTGAAACTCAACACTCCCCCGTTGACGACCCTCTATAGTGCTCGGCATTACAAGACCCATGTCGAGCCTGCCTGATGATCCCTTCCCTGGATTCCATTTTTTCTCGCCTGCGCCTGCGCCAGTTGCGTCTGCTGATCGAGCTGGATCGCTGTGGTTCGCTGCACAAGGCGGCCGAAGCCATGGCCATTTCCCAGCCTGGGGCTACCAAGGCGCTGCGCGAGGTGGAGGAGGTGCTGGGGGTACCGTTGTTCCAGCGCCTGCCCAGCGGCCTGGTAGCCAACGACGTGGGCCGTTGCGTGGTGCGCTATGCGCGGCTGATCCACAGCGACCTGGGGCATCTGCGCGAAGAGGTGTTAGGCATCGTCCAGGGCCAGGGCGGGCGCCTGGCAGTGGGCAGCATCATGGGGGCCATGCCGACACTGGTCAGCGCCCTGGGGCGCTTGCGCCGCAAGCAGCCGCAGCTGGCGGTGGAAATTGCCGAAAATACCAGCGCCAACCTGCTCGCCCAGCTGGACGAGGGGCGCCTGGACCTGGCCATCTGCCGGCCGGGGCTGGGCCGCGACGCGGCCGACTATACCTTTGTCGAGCTGGCACAGGAGCCGTTGGTGGTGGTCGCGCACCCGCAACACCCGCTTGCCGGGGCAGCGGCACTGGCGATCAGCGATTTGAGCCATTACCGCTGGGTGGTCTACCCGGCGAACATGCCCATGCGCCAGGCGCTGGAGCGTGAGTTGAGCGAGGCAGGGGTGGAGGTGCCCCGCTATCCGCTGGAAACCTTCTCCACCTTCGCTACGTTCATGCTGCTGGAAGATGACCCGACGCTGGTGGCGGTCATTCCCAGTGCCGTGGCGGCCTTTGCCGAGCAGCGCGGGTTGCTGGTGTCGCTGGCGGTGCAGCTACGGGCGTTGAGCGAGCCGTTCGGCATCGTGCACCGTGTGGCGGCGCCGCTATCGCCAGCGGCGCGGTTGCTGGTAGAGGAATTGACGGTCGATTGAAGTTTCAAGTCGCTCGCCCTCCAGCCCATTGCTGGCGGGCTGGTGGGGATAAGCGATGGTTATTGGTGGATCAGCTCTTTTCATTATCGGTGGCCCTGCCTGTGCTCTAGATTACCCCCGGCACGGCCTGCCAGTACCCCTGTAACCCTATTGCATCAAGGAGCAACCCAATGGATCTAGGCATTACCGGCCGCTGGGCCATCGTCTGCGCGGCCAGCCAAGGCCTGGGCAAAGGCTGCGCCGAGGCGCTTGGCAAAGAAGGCGTGAACCTGGTCATCAATGCCCGCACCCAAACCACCCTGGAGCAGACCGCCAGCGAGTTGCGTGCGGCCTGCCCGGGCATCGAGGTGCGTACCGTGGCCGGCGATGTGGCCGATGCCCAGGTGCGCCAGGCGCTGTTGGCGGCCTGCCCGCAGGTCGACATCCTGGTCAACAACGCCGGTGGCCCTCCACCGGGGGACTTCCGTGACTGGGGGCGCGACGATTGGCTGAAGGCGCTGGACGCCAACATGCTCACCCCGATAGAGCTGATCAAGGCGGTGGTCGACGGCATGGCCGAGCGCGGTTTCGGCCGGGTGGTGAATATCACCTCTGGCGCGGTGAAGGCGCCGATCGACATTCTTGGTTTGTCCAACGGCGCCCGCAGTGGCCTGACCGGTTTCATTGCCGGCCTGGCCCGGCAGCAGCGCCTGGCGGGCAGCAATGTGACACTGAACAACCTGCTGCCAGGGGCGTTCGACACGGCGCGTTTGCAAAAGACTTTGCAGGCGGCGGGTGGCGATGTGCAAGCCACCGCCCAGGCCAGGCGCAAGGCCATCCCGGCGGCGCGCTTTGGCGATGCCGGTGAGTTCGGCGCGTACTGTGCGTTTCTGTGCAGTGCGCATGCCGGTTATATCACGGGGCAGAACCTGCTGATCGACGGCGGGGCGTATCCGGGTACCTTCTGAGAGGTGCGGGGGCAGAGTGCCCCCACAACCACGGGGGCGAGGCAAACTGGCAATGATCCGGTGAATACCGCATACTTGTCGGCAAACGCCGAAACAGGAGTATGCCATGCTTGCCGAAGTGCTTCGCGACAACGGTTACCACGAGTACCGGGCGCGCCTGCAGGCGCTGCTGGAAATACCCGAACTTGCCAGTGACTTCGAAATCCACACCCGCATCACCCATGGTTTTGCTGCCACCTGGCTGGTGAAGCTGACCGAGCGTGGTGTGTTCACGCCGGTGGAGCGGGACCAGATCATTCCCCTGCGCACCCTCAAAACCCGTATCGAGCGTGACCAGCCGCTGACCGTGGAGGAGAGTGATCGGCTGTTTCGTTCAGCCCACATCACCGCCATGGCCGAAGCCGTGTTCGGTGAGGCGGACAAGGCCAAGCGCTGGCTGTCCAAGCCCAAGGAACGCTTCTCGGGGCTGACGCCCATGCAGATGCTCACCACCCAGCAAGGCACCACTCAGGTCGAAGAGATGCTGCTGCAGATTGCCGAGGGCTTTGGCCTGTGATTTTGTGGCGTATCAGCGCCTATGCAGATTTGAGTGGCACAGGGGGGTTGCGTGTAAGCGGCCGCTGGCACCAGGCGGGCCGGCCCGTGGTGTATGCCGCCACCAGCCCTTCCGGGGCCATGCTCGAGGTGCTGGTGCACCTGGAGATCGACCCGGAGGATTTTCCTACCACCATGCGCCTGATCCGCATCGAATTGCCCGACACGGTTTCACAAGCGCAGCTGCCCGCCTTGCAGCCCGGCTGGTCCGCTCAGCCTGAGTTGACCCGGGCGCTGGGCAATCGCTTTCTGGATGACTGCTCGGCTTTGCTGCTGCCCGTGCCGAGCGCGATCATGCCCAGTACCATCAACTACCTGTTCAACCCACGGCACGCACAGGCGCAGCGCGCGAAAATCCAGGTCGAGGATTTTACCCCGGACAGCCGCTTGTTCTAGCGCGTGTTCACCACAGTGCAGCCGACGCCGTCGTCAGCACCCGGTCAAACACGGCGAGCGCCTGGTCTACTTGCGCCTCGGTGGTGAATCGGCCGATGCTCAAGCGCACGCTGTTGCGTGCCTGATGTTCGTCCAGCCCCAGCGCCAGCAGCACATGCGAGGCGGCGTTGCTCGCCGAGTTGCAGGCCGAGGTGGTCGACAAGGCCAGCTCGCTGGCCAGGGCCGCGCTGTTGAAGCCCTTGCTGTCGATACACAGGTTCAGGGTATGGGGGATGCGTTGGTTGGCGCTGCCGTTGAGGGTGACGCCGGGTAAAACCAGCAGGCCTTCGCGCAGGCGTGTGGCCAGTCGCTCAAGGCGCTGATGCTCGCTGTCACCTGGTTCGCCGGCCAGGGCAAAGGCGCTGCCCATGCCGGCGATCTGATGGGTGGCCAGGGTGCCGGAACGCAGGCCCTGCTCATGGCCGCCGCCGTGCATCTGCGCACGCATCAGCGTACGAGCGCGTGGCCCGACATACAGCGCGCCGATCCCTTTTGGCCCGTAAACCTTGTGCGCCGAAAACGACATCAGGTCCACAGCCATCGCGTTCAGGTCGATGGTGAGCTTGCCTACGGCCTGTGCAGCATCCACGTGCAGCAGGGCACCGTGGGCACGTACCCGTTGGCCAATGGCGGCAAAATCGGTAACCGTGCCCAGCTCGTTGTTGACCGCCATCAGCGATACCAGGCGGGTGTCCGCGCGCAACGCTGCCTGCACGCTTGCAGGCTGGATGAGGCCGGCGGCATCCGGCGCCAGGCGGGTAACGGCCCAGCCTTGGCGCTCCAGTTCGGCCACCGTGTCGAGCACGGCTTTGTGCTCCAGCTGGCTGGTGATCAGGTGCCCAGGCTGGTCGAAGCCTTGGGCAATGCCTTTGAGTGCCAGGTTGTTGGATTCGGTCGCGCCCGAGGTCCAGACCAGATTGCTGGCTTGCGCGCCGACGCGCTCGGCCACTTGCTGGCGTGCTTGCTCCACGGCTTGCCGGGCGGCTTGGCCATAGGCATGGCCACTGGACGCCGGGTTGCCGAAGTTGGCCTCGCTGCCAAGGCAGGCAAGCATGGTTTCGATGACCCGATCGTCGACGGGGGTAGTGGCGGCGTAATCGAAATAGAGTGGGGCGCTGGGCATTGGGGCGGGTCCATGTCTGTCGCCGTGAAATCGGCGATTATTGGGCTAAGCGTATCCGCCATGGGCAAGATATTTTTCGCTTCCCGCCGCTTTTTTTCTCATTTGGTGTGAGAAAACGTTCTCTCTATCTAACCTTTAGTAGAATATTTTTCTTCTGGAGGGGCCAGGCTGATCGGCTGCCCCTCGCAGGCGGCTTCAGGCGGGCTGCAGGGCTTTCTCTTCCTCGGCTACCACGCGTTCGCACAATTCGGTGATCTGCTCGCGCATCCAGCGGTTGGCCGGGTCCTGGTCGGTGCTTTCATGCCAGTACAGGTGCGTTTCCAGGGCGGGCACCTCCACTGGCAGTGGCTGGTAACGCAACTGATGACGACGGGCGAAGCGCTCGGGAACGGTCATCGCCATGTCGGTCTGCTGCAACACCTGCGAGGCCATCAGGTAGTGCTGCGAACGCAGCGCGACCTTGCGCTGAACACCCATCTTGCCCAGCGCCAGGTCGACGTAACCCAGGCCGTTGCGGCGGCTGGAAATATGGATATGGGTCATGCCCAGGTAGCTGTCGAGGGTCAGCTTGCTGTCAGCCAGCGGGTGGCCCTGGCGCAGGGCGCACACATAGCGGTCTTGCATCAGCTTGATGTGGCGCACCTGCGGGTCGGTGTTCAGGGGGGCGTCGATGGCGAAGTCCAGGCGGCCGGCGGCGAGCTCCTTGGTGGTCTCGCGGCGCTTGCACAGGAAGCTTTCGATCAGCACCGCCGGCGCCAGGCGGCGCAGGCGCTGGAACAGCGGCGGCAGGATGACCGCCTCGGTCAGGTCGGTCATGCTGATGCGGAAGGTTTTGTTGGCCTGTTGCGGGTTGAAGATGCGGCTTTCCTGCACCGAGGTACGCAACAGTGCCAGGGCGTTGCGCACCGGGCCGATGATGTTCTGCGCCATCGGCGTGGGTACCATGCCTTGTGCGGTGCGCACGAACAGCGGGTCGTTGAAGGTTTCGCGCAGCCGCGAAAGGGCGTTGGACACTGCAGGCTGGGTAATGCCGACAATCTGACCGGCGCGGGTCAGGTTGGCTTCGGTGTAGATCGCATCGAACACGATGAACAGGTTGAGGTCGACCTTGCTGAGGTTCATGGGCGCCGCTCTTTGTTGGAATTATTGGTCGATCATATATCGGTTATGAATGTTTATACACGCGGAAAATAGACTAGGTGGATGGGGCTACGCTGCTCTAGGCTCTGCCCATGTACTCCGAACCGTGAAGGTAGCCCCGATGGATTTCGCCTATTCGCCCAAGGTCCAGGCACTGCGCGAGCGCGTTACTGCGTTCATGGACGCCTACGTGTATCCCGCCGAAGCCGTGTTCGAGCGCCAGGTTGCCGAGGGCGACCGCTGGCAGCCCACGGCAATCATGGAAGAACTCAAGGCCAAGGCCCGCGCCGAAGGGCTGTGGAACCTGTTTTTGCCCGAATCGGAATACGGCGCCGGCCTGAGCAACCTGGAATACGCCCCGCTGGCGGAAATCATGGGCCGCTCACTGCTCGGGCCAGAGCCCTTCAACTGCTCGGCGCCGGACACCGGCAACATGGAAGTGCTGGTGCGTTATGGCAGCGAAGCGCAGAAACGCCAGTGGCTGGAGCCGTTGTTGCGCGGTGAGATCCGCTCGGCGTTTGCCATGACCGAGCCGGACGTGGCCTCCTCGGACGCTACCAACATGGCCGCCACTGCCGTGCGTGACGGTGACGAATGGGTCATCAATGGCCGCAAGTGGTGGACCTCCGGCGCCTGCGACCCGCGTTGCAAGGTCATGATCTTCATGGGCCTGTCCGACCCTGAAGGCCCACGCCACCAGCAGCATTCGATGGTGCTGGTGCCCACCGATGCACCGGGCGTGAAGATCGTCCGCCCGTTGCCGGTGTTCGGCTATGACGATGCCCCTCATGGCCACGCCGAGGTGCTTTTCGAGAACGTACGGGTGCCGTATGAAAACGTGCTGCTCGGCGAGGGGCGCGGCTTCGAGATTGCCCAGGGGCGCCTTGGCCCAGGCCGTATCCACCACTGCATGCGCTCGATCGGCATGGCCGAGCGTGCCCTGGAGCTGATGTGCAAGCGCTCGGTGGAGCGTACTGCTTTTGGTCGGCCACTGGCGCGGCTGGGTGGCAACGTCGACAAGATCGCCGACTCACGCATGGAAATCGACATGGCCCGGCTGTTGACGTTGAAGGCGGCGTACATGATGGACACCGTCGGCAACAAGGTGGCCCGCAGCGAAATCGCGCAGATCAAGGTGGTGGCGCCGAACGTTGCGTTGAAGGTGATCGACCGGGCGATCCAGATGCATGGCGGGGCAGGGGTGAGCGGCGATTTCCCGCTGGCCTACATGTACGCCATGCAGCGCACCCTGCGCCTGGCCGACGGGCCGGATGAAGTGCACCGGGCGGCGATTGGCAAATATGAAATTGGCAAGTATGTGCCGGTGGAGCTGTTGCGTAGCGGGCGCTGAAGTCGTCAGCCTGAGCCGGCCTCTTCGCGGGTGAACCCGCTCCCACAGTGATCGCGCAAACTCCCGCAATGTGTAGGAAGTATCTGAATCTCGGCTGAGGCCCCCTGAATCTCCCTTGCTGGTGATAGGTTTTCAACCCTAACCAGCTACAGGGAGTTTAGGGATGCGCGTCAATTTGGAGGGAAAGGGTCAGGCGGTAGATGGTGATGTCACTACAACGGGTGCTGTCTGTATTGCGACGGGGGCGGGCTACCTGGACGAAGGCCGAATGGTGCTCCGTGAAGGCGACCACACCACGCCATGCCCTCTTTGCGGGCAGGTGGGAACCGTCGCTGAAGGTGTGGATCACTTTATTTCCGATGGCCAGCGGGTGGCCATGGATGGCGCGCTGGTTGCCTGTGGCTGTTCGCCGGGCAGCAACCGGGTGGTCGCACCGTTATATGAAGCACCGCCGTCCATGTATTCCATTGCGGGGGGTACCAATACCCACTTTAATCAGCCGTCAGCCACCGCCTACCCCGGGCGCTTCTCCCGACCCGTCGTAGGCGCACTGTCCGATTCGCTAGAGCCTGGCTTCTATGTAGTTCCTCGGCGCATGTCGTTCCCCCAAGTGCTGCTGCAACTGGCCGAGCACGATGCCACTTTGCCGATCTCCCGGTTGCAGCGGCTCAACCCGACGTTTGAGCAAGGCTTCAAGGCTGGGAGGGTATGCAACGCATCTGGATAAGGTGGCGCGGCTGAGCAAGTATCTTGAATATGGTGGGTATGCTGCAATTGGGCTGGGGGCTACGTCATCTTATCTGAAAGTGCAAGAGGTCTGTGTTGCAGGTGAAACTGATGACTGCCGGAAAGTCCGACTCACCGAAACGGGTAGTTTCGCTGGTGGCTTAGGAGGAGGGATGGTGGGAGGTTACATCGCAGGTGCTGCCGCTGCCGCGCTATGCGGTGTTTTCGCGGTGGGTACCGGCGGCCTTGGTGTTCCCGTATGCGGGATTGTCCTGGTTGGCGCCGGCTCTGCGGCAGGCTCTATGGGTATTGGCGCAGCTGGCGAGAAGGTCGGTGAAGTAATTTATGAGGTGATGGATGATTGACTTTGATAGCTGGTCGCCATACTTGCGAATAGCTTTCTTAGTTGCGCCCTTCATTATCGGCCTTGTCGGTATTGCTATGAATGTACAGATTGCGCTGTCGACGGATTTTGATATAGCTCTTTCAGCGATTACCAGCAATCCCTACCTGCAACAGATGAAGCCCGTGTGGGGCCGAGGGAATCTGAGGTCTCGATGTCTACTGATGAGCACGGTAAGCGCGTTGGTTACATTTCCTTGGCTTCATTTGCGCTTGGGATGGTTGGACGAGGCGGAACTTGAAAGGTTTCCGCCCAAGTTGAGGCGAAAATTAGGGGCAGCTCTTTGGCTGATCCTGATCTCATCAGTCTGGGCGGGGGTGGGTTATTTCATTATCAAGAAATGATCTCCGCCCAGATTCGTAACTTCAGACCCGCATCTGCGGGTCTTCCTTTTTATTGCTAAATTCACCACCGGCATTCGCAGGCTGTTTGGGTTGAATCTCCGCCTTCTCCCCCCGCGTCTTCACCAACGAAACCACCACCCCACCCAGCAACAACCCGAACGTCACCCCCAACGACAGCAGCGCCGGTACCTTGCCCACCATGCCGTGATAGAAAATCTTGCAACCAATAAAGATAAGCACCAGCGCCAACGCATACTTGAGGTAAACAAACCGGTGCATCAATGCCGACAGTGCGAAATACAACGAGCGCAGCCCAAGGATGGCAAAGATGTTCGAGGTGTAGACAATGAACGGGTCCTGGGTAATGGCGAAAATCGCCGGCACGCTGTCGACGGCGAATACCAGGTCGGCCAGTTCGATCAGCACCAGTGCCAGGAACAACGGGGTGGCGTAACGCAAGGCCTTGCTGTGCCCGGGCGGGGTCTGGTGTACGAAGAAGTGCGAGCCGTGGATCTGGTCGGTGACCCGCATGTGCCGGCGCACGAACTTGAGTATCGGGTTATTGGCCAGGTCAGGGTGGCTGTCTTCCTTCGAAAGCGCCATCTTCACCCCGGTAAACAGCAGGAAGGCACCGAAGATATACAGCACCCAGGCAAAGTTCTGCACCAGCGCGGCGCCCACACCAATCATGATCGCCCGCAGGAACACCACCCCCAGGATGCCCCAGAACAGCACACGATGCTGGTAGCGTCGGGGGATGGCGAAGTAGCTGAAGATCATTGCCATGACGAACACGTTGTCCATCGACAGCGATTGTTCAACCAGGAAACCGGTGTAGAACTCTAGCGCCGACTGGGCGCCCAGCTGGTACCAGACCCCGACGCCGAACAACACGCCGACGCTGAAGTAGCCCGAGTACAGCAGCAGGCTTTCGCGCATTTCGATTTCGCGGTCGTGGCGGTGCAGCACGCCCAGGTCGAGCACCAGCAAACCGATGACGATGGCCATGAACACCAGCCACATCCAGGCGCTGGTGCCGAGTACAGGGGTGGTGAGGAATGCTTGCAGAGCTGTCATGAGCCCCTCCTTGAATGTCGACGTTGCATGGCAACAGTGATCCGACATGGCGGCTTGGCAGCCGTCAGAGGGGCCCGGTATCACATGAATTTGAGCCTAGACCCGATTGCAGGAGATACCGAATGGGGAGCTGTTACATTTCTTTGCCAGAGCCTCTGCATCAATTCAATACACCCACACCTCGACCCGCCGATTGCGCAGTCGCCCTTGCTCCAGCTCATTGCCGGCTACCGGCAGTTCATCGCCCATGCCCGTCACCTCCAGTAACTCAACGCCATCACGCGCCAGCTCGCGGCGCACTGCCTGGGCCCTAAGGCGCGAGAGCAGGGCGGCGCGGCCAGGCGTTTCCTTGGGGTCGCCAAAACCTACCAGCACCGCTTTGCTCTGCAGCTTGCCAGCCTGACGCAGGTACTCGGCCACCCGCTGCACGTCGCGCAGGGCCTTGTTGTCGAGGCTGGCGCTGCCTTCCTGGAAACGGAAGTTCACGCTCAGCCGTTGCGCCCGCTGGGCCAGGGTGCGGTAGCGCGGCGGCATGTCGGCCAGGGGCGCTACTGCCAGGGCTTTGATCTGCTGCGAAACAAAGCCCTGCTGGGCAACGATGGCCTGGCCGACCGGGCTCTGGGCAAAGTCGGCCAGGGCCCTGGCCTGTGGCTTGGGGTTGGCCGGCAGGTAGAAGTACAGGCGCCGTGACAGCGGGTAATCTTCGCTGGCCACCAGCGCGCGCTCCGGCAGCATGGCCGGTGCGTCGCCTTCGGCTACCGCCAGCACCTTGGCCCCGTGCACCGCAGCCAGGCTGCTGAAGCCGATGGCCTGGCGGTCGGTGGCCACCTGCGCAGCCAGTTCGTCACTGGACTCGAAACGCCGGGCCTTGGCTGACAAGTCGTTGTGCTGAGGCTCCAGCACCAGCGCCTTGAACGTCTCGAAGGTGCCGGAGCGGTCGTCACGGGCGTATAGGTGGATGGCGCCGCCCGCAATACCCAATTGCTCCCAGCGTTGGATCTGTCCGGAGAAAATCTGCGCCAGTTGCTGCGTGTTCAACCGAGGTAGCGGGTTGTCGGGGTGGACGATGACCGCGACACCGTCCAGCCCGATCACCTGCTCGGCGCTGGCAGCACGCAGGTCGCCAAGGGCCTGAAGTTGGCGCACTTCGCTGTCGTTGATCGGCCGCGAGGCGGCTGCCAGGTCGGCCTCGCCCCGGCCCAGGGCGATGAAGCCGGTGCTGGATCCGTGGGCAGCGATGTCGATGCGCACGGGTTGGCCATGCGCATCGCGTGCAGTGATCACGGTCTCGTTGGCCCGCTTGCCGGGTTGCTGCTCGATGGCGGTGGCTTGCTGCGCGCGCAATTGCCCCTGCACCAGCGCTGGCAGCAAGGCCGCGCCGATGGTGTTGGAGCCTTGCGCGCGCATGTGCATGGGCTCGGCCAAGGTCGCAAACGGGATCAGGGTGAGCAGCAATACAAGCAGGCGGGGCATGCCGGGTGGCCCTGTGGCATAGAGTTGGCCGGCAGATTACGACAGTGGCGTGATGATAATGTGACAGACCGTAGGGGAGGGCTCTGCCCTCCATTCGCGACACAAGGCCGCTCCCACAGGCGACCGCGATTCCTTGTGGGAGCGGCCTTGCGTCGCGATAGGGCCGCAAAGCGGCCCCGGTTATCTCAATGCGCCCCGGCAGACTTGCTCAAATCACTCTCGGCCCACTCGGTATAGATGCACGCGTCCGCCACCGCCCAGCGCACCTTCACGCTGTCGCCCGGCTGCATCGGCATGCCCGCGGCCGACAGTGCCTTCACCGTCAGCTCGGTACCCCCTGCAGTCACCACATGGCAGGTCTGGCTTTCACCCAGGAACAGCACTTCGCCAACCTTGGCACTGACCTCGTTCCAGCCCGCCGGCAGGGGCTCGCGCGCAGCCTGTTCGACGGTCAAGGCCAGGGCTTTTTCCGGACGCACCATGATCAGTGCATCCTGCGCAGCGGCCAGACCCGGGGTCAGGCGAATGGCCACCGACTGGCCTTCGAAACTGCCTGCACCGTTGCTGCTGGCCTTGATGCGCAGGAAATTGGAGTTGCCCAGGAACGAGGCGACAAAGGCATTCGGTGGGTTCTGGTACAGGTCGTAACCGGTGCCCAGGCCGACGATCTTGCCGTGGCTGAAGATGGCGATGCGCTGCGACAGGCGCATGGCTTCCTCCTGGTCATGGGTGACGTAGACGATGGTGATACCCAGCCGGCGGTGCAGCTGGCGCAGCTCGTCCTGCAGGTCTTCGCGCAGTTTCTTGTCCAGCGCGCCGAGTGGTTCGTCCATCAGCAGGATGCGTGGCTCGTAAACCAGCGCCCGGGCAATCGCCACACGCTGCTGCTGCCCGCCGGACATCTGCGACGGCTTGCGGTGGGCGAACTGCTCCAGCTGCACCAGCTTGAGCATGGCGTCGACCCGCTTGTTGGTCTCGCTACCGCTCAGCTTGCGGATGGCCAGCGGGAAGGCGATGTTGTCGCGCACGTTCAGGTGTGGGAAAAGCGAATAACGCTGGAACACCATGCCGATGTCTCGCTTGTGCGGCGGTACATTGACCAGCGACTGGCCATCGACCAGGATTTCGCCGCTGCTGGGCGTTTCGAACCCGGCCAGCATCGACAGGGTGGTGGATTTGCCCGAGCCGCTAGACCCGAGGAAGGTCAGGAACTCGCCGTCCTGGATTTCCAGGTCGAGGTTGTCCACGGCGGTGAAGTCGCCGTAGTGCTTGTTCAGGCCGCGCAGGCTGACCAGGGTCTTGCCTGGCGCGTTGTCTTTGATCACTGCACTCATTGTTGTTTTCTCCGCGCGCTCAGGCGTTTGTTTCGGTGCGCCGGCGCAAGGCGGCGGCAATGAACATGACAAGCAGCGACAGGCCGATCAGCAGGGTCGAGGCCACGGCGATGACCGGGCTCAGGTCCTGGCGCAGGGTGGTCCACATCTTCACCGGCAGGGTTTGCAGGTCGGGGCTGGCCATCATCACGCTCAGCACCACCTCATCCCACGACACCAGGAAGGCGAACAGGCCGCCTGCGATCATCCCCGGGCGAATGGCCGGGAAGGTGACCTTGAAAATCGCTTGCAGGCGCGACGCACCGCAGATCACCGCGGCATCCTCGATCGACTGGTCGAACAGCTTCAGCGAGTTGATGATCGAGATGATGGTGAAGGGCAGGGCGACGATCACGTGGCTGACCACGAAGGCGAACAGCGTGCCGGTGTAGCCCAGCTTGAGAAACAGTGCGTACACGGCCACGGCGATGATCACCAGCGGCACGATCATCGGCATGGTGAACAGCCCGTACAGCAGCTCGCGGCCCGGGAAGCGGCCACGCACCAGGGCGAAGGCGCTGGGCAGGCCCAGCAGCACGGCGGCGACGGTGGTCAGCACGGCCACCTTCAGGCTGGCCAGCGCGGCGTCCATCCACTCCGGGTTGGAGAAGAACTGGCCGTACCACTTGAAGGTCCAGCCCGGTGGCGGAAACACCAGCCACTGGGACGAGCCGAACGACAGCAACACGATGAACACCACCGGCAGCAGCAGGAAGGCCGCAATGACCCCGGTGGTCAGGTACAGGCCCGTACGCAGCGGGCGGCCCATGGCATTGGGAGACAGGAGCATGGCGGTTTACCTCGCGTTGCCAACCGGGGATTCCGGCTGCAGCTTCAGGTACAGGTAGAAGAGCACCAGGGTGATCGCCACCAGCAGTGCGGCAGCGGCGCTGGCCAGCCCCCAGTTAAGGAACGACTGCACCTGCTGGATGATGAATTCGGGCAGCATCATGTTCTGCGCCCCGCCCAGCAGTGCCGGGGTGACGTAGTAACCGAGCGACATCACGAACACCATCAGCGCGCCGGAGAACAGCCCCGAACGGCACAGTGGCAGGAACACCTTCCAGAAGTTGGTCCACGGGCTGGCGCCGCAGATGGAGCCGGCCTGCAGCACCATCGGGTCGATGGCGTGCATGGTGGCCTGCAGCGGCAGCACGATGAACGGGATCATGATGTAGCTCATGCCGATTACCACGCCGGTGAGGTTGTGCACCATTTCCAGCGGGGTATCGATGATACCCATTGCCATCAACGCCTTGTTGATCACCCCCGAGCTTTGCAGCAACACCAGCCACGAGTAGGTGCGCGCCAGCAGGCTGGTCCACATCGACAGCAGCACGATGTTCAGCAGCCAGCGGCCCCAGCCCTTGGGCACCAGAGTGATCGCCCAGGCCAGCGGGAAGCCCAGCAACACGCTGATCAGGGTGACCACGCCGGCCACCGAGAAGGTGTTGAACAGCACCCGTGCGTAGGCCGAGTTGGCGAACAGCTGCTCGTAGTTGCCCAGCCCAGGCGTTGGCTCCAGCACCCCACGCAGCAGCAGGCCGACCAGCGGGGCGAAGAAGAACAGGCCAAGGAACAGCAGGGCCGGCAGCAGGTTGCGGCTGCCCTTCCAGCGCTGGCTCAGGCTGGCGCGGCGAGGGGCCGTCCCGGGGGCGCCGGTGCCCGTGGGGGCACCATGCGCGTTATGCAGGGCGTTGATGGCGACTTTCATTTGACCAACCACTCATTCCAGCGGGCCGCGATGGCCTGACCGTTCTTGGCCCAGTAGGCGAAGTCGAGGGTGACCTGGTCCTGGGCGTAGGCAGTGGGCAGGTTGGGCGCAAGGTCTTTGTCCAGCTTGGCCACGCTGTCGACGTTGACCGGGGCGTAGGCGGTCTTGTTGGCGAACTCGGCCTGGCCTTCGGCGCTGCTGGCGTTGGCCAGGAACTTCATGGCTGCGTCCTTGTTCTTGGCGCCTTTGGGGATGACCAGGAAGTCGGCCATGACCAGGTTCTGTTTCCAGCTCACACCCACCGGTGCACCGTCTTGCTGCAGGGCATAGACACGGCCGTTCCAGAACTGGCCGAGCGAGGCTTCACCCGAGGCCAGCAATTGCTGCGACTGGGCGCCGCCGCCCCACCAGACGATGTCTTTCTTGATGGTGTCGAGTTTTTTGAAGGCGCGGTCCAGGTCCAGCGGGTACAGCTTGTCTGGCGCTACGCCGTCGGCCAGCAGGGCCAGTTCCAGCACGCCCGGGCTGGGCCATTTGTACAGGGCGCGTTTGCCCGGATAGGTCTTGGTGTCGAACAGTGCAGTCCAGTCCACCGGCTTGTTGGCACCCAGCTTGCTTTCGTTGTAGCCCAGCACGAAGGAGAAGAAGAACGAGCCGACGCCATGGTCGGACACGAAGCGAGGGTCGATCTTGTCACGCTTGATCTGGGTGAAGTCGAGGGGTTCCAGCAGGCCTTCGCTGGCGGCGCGCAGGGCAAAGTCGGCTTCGACATCGACCACGTCCCATTGCACGTTGCCGCTTTCGACCATGGCCTTGAGTTTGCCGTAGTCGGTGGGGCCGTCCTGCACGACCTTGATGTCGGTGGCCTTGGTGAAGGGTACGGCCCACGCTTCTTTCTGGGCGTCCTGGGTGGTACCGCCCCAGCTGACGAAGTTCAGGCTGTCAGCGGCCTGGGCGGCCTGACATGCCAGGGTCAGCAGGCTGGCGGACAGCACTGCGGTTACACGTTTGCTCAACAGCATGGTTACGCCCTCGTTGCTTTTGTTATTCGAGGCGGGGCTTTTGATGCGCCCGCCAACAGTGTTCGGGGAGCAGCTAAAACAAAGTGTCTTGGTGGCCGTTTTTAATTGTAGGTGCCGGCCTACAAATTCAAGGTCTACGGGATATCATATTATGGTATTCCAAACTTTTGGCAAGGGGTATGAGGCGACCGGCCATCACCCTGGCCTCAGGTTTGGTTGCCGGGGCGTTGTGGGAGCGGCCTTGTGTCGCGAATGGGCCGCAAAGCGGCCCCAGGATTTCAGAGCTGACCGAAAGATTGCTGGGGCCGCTCTGCGGCCCATTCGCGACACAAGGCCGCTCCCACAAGGCCGGTGTCGCAGGGAGGCCGGAGGTCAGCCCGGCATTACGGGCTCGAACGGAATGCTCTGCACCACCTCCAGCTCATACCCCGCCAGGCCGGCGTACTTCAGTGGTGGCCCCAGGTGGCGCAGCTTGCCGACGCCCAGGTCCTGCAGGATCTGCGCCCCGGTTCCTACTTCGGAGTACACCTTCGACTGCCCGCGCTGGTACGGCCTTACCGGTTGGGTCAGCTGCGGCACACGCTCAAGCAGGGCCTGGGAGGATTCATGGTTGGCCAGAATCACCACCACGCCTGTACCTTCGTCGGCTACCTTCTGCAGCGCCGCCCACAACGTCCAGTTGGCGGGCCCTGCGTATTCGGCACCGACCAGATCGCGCAGCGGGTCGATCACGTGCACCCGCACCAGGGTCGGTTGCTCGCGACGGATGTCGCCCATGACCATGGCCATGTGCACGCCGCCTTCAATGCGGTCCTCATAGGTGACCAGGCGGAAGGTGCCGTGCACGGTCGGCAGTTCGCGCTCGCCGATACGTTTGATGGTCTGCTCGGTGCTCAGGCGGTAGTGGATCAGGTCGGCGATGGTGCCGATCTTGATGCCATGCCGGGCGGCGAACACTTCCAGGTCGGGGCGGCGGGCCATGGTGCCATCGTCGTTCAGCACTTCAACAATGACCGACGCCGGGCTGAAGCCGGCCAGCCGCGCCAGATCGCATCCTGCTTCGGTGTGGCCGGCGCGGGTCAGCACGCCGCCTTCGCGGGCGCGCAGGGGGAAAATGTGGCCAGGTTGCACCAGGTCTTCGGGGCGGGCGTTGGCAGCCATGGCCGCTGCCACGGTGCGCGCCCGGTCGGCGGCGGAAATGCCGGTGGTGACGCCGGTGGCCGCCTCGATCGACACGGTGAACGCCGTGCTGAACACGCTGCCGTTGGCCGGTACCATCTGCTCCAGGCCCAGGCGCTGGCAGTGTTCGTCGGTCAGGGTCAGGCAGATCAGGCCGCGCGCTTCGCGGGCCATGAAGTTGATGGCCTGGGCGTCGCAACGCTCGGCGGCGATCAGCAGGTCGCCTTCGTTTTCCCGGTCCTCGTCATCCACCAGCAGGACCATCTTGCCTTGCCGGTAGTCCTCGAGAAGCTCCTCGATGGTGTTGAATGCCATGTTGCACGCTCACTGTGGGGGGGTGATTTTTATGGTATACCATCATACACAAATATCGCCGTAACTGGAGAGCAGCGCATGAAGGCTTACTGGATCGCCCATGTGGACGTGACCGACCCCGAGCAGTACCAGCAGTACACCCAACGCGCGCCGGCAGCCTTCAAGGCATTCGGCGGCCGCTTCCTGGCCCGTGGCGGGCGCAGCGAAGCGATGGAAGGGCGGCCTACCCCTCAGCGTAGCGTGGTGATCGAGTTCGATTCGTATGAGCAGGCGGTGTCGTGTTACCAGTCCGCGCTGTACCAGGAGGCGTGCAGCCATCGCCAGGGGGTTGCGAAGGCTGAAGTGATCATTGTCGAAGGGTTTGAACCCTGATGTTGGGCTGATGGCCCTTTCGCGGGTAAACCCGCTCCCACAGGTGCACCACAAATTTCCAGTTCTGTGGTGTACCTGTTGGAGCGGGTTTACCCGGGAAGAGGCCTGGCCTGCCTTACGGCACGCCAGCCTCTGCCGCATGGGTGGATAAGGTTATTGAAGGTGGGCTTTGAGTTCACCGGCCGCCTGGCGCATGGCTGCTTTCACCGCTGGCACCTGGCTCAGCGGGTTGAGCAGGCCGTAGTCGTGGATCATGCCGTTGTAGCGCACTGAGGTAACGGTTACCCCAGCAGCATTCAGCTTGCGGGCATAAGCTTCGCCTTCATCGCGCAACACATCGAACTCAGCCGTTTGCACCAGCGCTGGCGGCAAGCCCTTGAGCTGTTCACTGCTGGCCCGCAGCGGCGAGGCGTAGATCTGTGCACGGGCGTTGGCATCGGTGGTGTAGCTGTCCCAGAACCACTTCATCATCCCGGTGGTCAGGAAGTGCCCTTCGGCAAACTGCTTGTACGATGTCGTCTCGAAGCTGGCATCGGTCACCGGCCACAGCAACAGCTGGAAGCGCAGGGCAGGGGTGCCGGCTTGTTTGGCTTTCAGAGCCACGACTGCGGCCATGTTGCCGCCGACACTGTTGCCAGCCACCGCCAGGCGCTTGCCGTCCACGCCGATCTCCTTGCCATGCTCGGCCACCCAACGGGTCGCAGCGTAGGCCTGGTTGATCGCCGTCGGGTAGTGCGCTTCCGGCGACGGGGTGTAGTCCACGTAGACCGCTACCGCACCCGAGCCGACCACCAGGTCGCGAATCAGCCGCTGGTGGGTCGGGAAGTCGCCAAGCACCCAGCCGCCGCCGTGGAAGAACATGAACACTGGCAGGTCACCCTTCACATTGGCCGGGCGTACCACTTGCAGCGTGATCGACTCGCCGTTGGCCTGGACGGTGCGTTCCTTTACCTCGATACCGGAGAGGTCGACCTTGACCGAAGCCTGGGCCCCCGTCAGCACTGCCCGGGCGTCTTTCGGGCTGAGTTGTTCCAGTGGCTTGCCGCCGCCTTGTTCCAGGGCTTCGAGAAACGCCTGGGTGTGTGGTTCGACACCTGGGCTACCCGCGGCGAAAGCGCTGGAAACGGACAGGGCCAAAAGGGAGGCGGTAAGGGTTTTGTGGACAATGTTCATGAGCGAATCCTTTTCCATGCAAGTGGTGGTAGTGGGCGTCTTGCCTGGCCTGCTGGGCCATCGCTGCGACTTGTGCGTAGATTAGGCAGATGCACTGACGGGAAAAAGCCGCTATAAAGCGTTTGACTGTCACCATGAGCGAGACAATGAACCCCTACGAAGACATGCGTATCTTTGCCCAGGTCATGGAGGCCGGCAGTTTCACCGCTGCCGCCGACCGCCTGGGCATGTCCAAGCAATCGGTCAGCCGGCGCCTGATGCAGCTTGAAGAGCGCCTGGGCGTACGCCTGCTCAACCGCTCTACCCGGCGCCTGGACGCCACGCCGCTGGGCCAGCACTACTACCAGTCGGCGCTGCGCCTGCTGGGCGAGGTGCAGCAGGTGGAGCACGACATCAGCGGCCAGGCCCAGGCCCTGCGGGGCACTTTGCGGCTGAGCGCACCGCTGTCGTTCGCCATGTCGCACTTGGGCTGCCTGTTGACCGAGTTTTTGCAATTGCACCCGCAAGTCGATGTCGAGGTGGACCTCAGTGATCGTGCCGTGGACCTGATCGGCGAGGGCTACGACCTGGCACTGCGGATTGGCGCGCTGGAGGACTCCAGCCTGATTGCGCGGCGTATTGCCAGTGTCGAGCGGGTTTATTGCGCAAGCCCGGCGTACCTGCAGGCGCGGGGTGTACCGCTAAAACCGGAGGATCTGGCCGGGCACGACTGCCTGCCCTATGGGCATTCGCGACAGGTGCAGTGGCAGTTCCGTCAGGGCGGCAAGGCGCAGGCGATACAGGTGACAGGGCGCATGCGCGCAAACAACGGTGAGTTGCTCAGGGATGCCGCCATCGCCGGGATGGGCATGACCTACCTGCCGACCTTCATAGTCGGCCAGGCTTTGGCGGATGGGCGCCTGGTGAGGGTGCTGGAAGCGTGGACGCCGCCGGCGTTACAGTTATCAGCGGTGTACCCGCAGCACAGGCAGGTGGCGCGGCCGGTGCAGGGGTTTGTGAGCTTTTTGCGCGAGCGCTTGGTGCAGTTGTAGGCCAGCCCTCAACACCTTGCCGCGAAGCGCAACGCCAGCGGCAAGGCGAGCGCCCAGATCGGCGCCAGGATCAAGCCGGTGTAAAGCGGCCCCAAGGGCAAATCGATGCCCGCCACACGGGCCCCGGCAAGATAGGCCAGCGGCCCGCCCAGCATGCCCAGCAATGCGGCGCGCCAGAACGGTTGCCCGGCCCATGCCAGACTATGGCGCAGCCCACTGGCCAGTACCAGCCACAGCAACGCTAGCCAGAGCGGCAGGGGCCATTGTTCGAAACTGAACACGCCCAGCATGCCCAACAGGCTGTCGAGCATACAACCGGCAATCGTCACCCAGAACAGTACGCGCATTTCGCTAACGGGTTGTGGACACAGGCGCAGGTGTAGCAGCAGCCCCGCCGTCGCGGTCAGCAGCAGCCAGGGCAGGTGTGCGCCCAGCACACAGGCCCACCAGCCAGCTTGCAGCCACAGCGCATTGCCGATCAGCCAGCTGCGCGCCATGTTCAAGGGGCCAGCAGCGGTGCCCGACGCGCCTGCGGCCCGGCCCACAGCAGTTGCGCCACGCCGATGGTTCGTTCTTCGAAACCGCCCTGGCAATAGCACAGGTAGAACTCCCACAAGCGCTGAAAGGTATCGTCATACCCCAGGCCCATCAGCTCCGCGCGCGCCAGGCGCAGGTTGTCACGCCAATGGCGCAGCGTGCGTGCATAGTCCTGGCCGAAGTCTTCCAGGTGCACCAGGTTCAGTGCGGTCTGGCGGCTGGCGGTGTCCAGCAGCACGCTTAGCGACGGCAAGGCGCCGCCGGGGAAAATATAGCGCTGGATGAAATCCACCGAGCGCCTGGCCTGGGCGTAGCGCTGGTCGCGGATGGTAATGGCTTGCACCAGCATCAGGCCATCGTCCTTGAGCAGCGACGCGCACTGGCGGAAGTATGTTGGCAGGTAGCGGTGGCCGACGGCTTCGATCATCTCGATTGACACCAGCTTGTCGAAGCGCCCGCGCAGGTCGCGATAGTCCTGGTGCAGCACCGTGATGCGCTGTTCCAGGCCCAAGGCCTTGACCCGTTGCAGGGTATGGGCATGCTGCGCCGCTGAAAGGGTGGTGGTGGTGACCCGACAGCCATGCTGCTGCGCGGCGTGGATGGCCAGGCCGCCCCAGCCGCTGCCGATTTCCAGCAGGTGGTCATGGGGCGTGAGTTCGAGCTTTTGGCAGATGCGTTGCAGCTTGTTGGTCTGGGCTTGCTCCAGGGTTTGCCCGGGGCTGTCGAACTGCGCGGCGGAGTACATCATGGTGGGGTCGAGCAGGCGCTCGAACAGGTCGTTGCCCAAGTCGTAGTGCGCCAGGATATTGCGCCGTGCACCGCGCCGGCTGTTGCGATTGAGGCGGTGCAGCAGGCGCAGGGCAGGGCGCGCCAGGCGTGCCAGGCCGCCCTCCATGGCATCGAGCACATCAAGGTTGGCAACGAACAAGCGGGTGACCGCAGCAAGGTCCGGGCTGCGCCAGTAGCCGTGAATATAGCCTTCCCCGGCACCAATCGAGCCATTGCCGGCGACCAGGCCCCAGGCCGCGTCGTCAACGATTTCCACTTCCGCGTACAACCGGCTGGCAACGTCGCCGAAGGTCCACTGCTGGCCATGGCTGATCAGGCGCAGGCTCCCATGGCGCAGCTGGCGCAACTGCGCGAGCACGGCGCGCCTGGCCAGGCCGCCGAGCAGCGGGGCAATGCTTGCCGATTTGCTAACGCTCAGGGTCGGTTCGGGCATGGTCGGGCTCCTCGCGGGCGGGTTGGCCAAGTGCCAGGTCGTGCTGGCTGGCGATGTGGTCGTGCACGGGTGTGCGCTTGAGCAGCAGGCGCAGGGCCTGCCAGTAGATGCTGGTGAGGGTGCGCAGGCTCATCCAGGGGAAAGCCAGGATGTGCCGCTGCAATGCAGCGCGGTCCAGCGGCTGGCGTTGCAGTGCCAGGTCGGCTTCGAACACCTTGTGCCCGGCGCGCCAGTTCTCCATGTGCAGGCGCACCCGCTGTTCATCGAGGGCGAAGCGCAGGCGGTATTCCATGTCCAGCGGCATGAACGGCGACACATGGAATGCCTTGGCCACTGAAAATGACCGGGTCAGGTCGCCGTTCACGGGTAGCACGTAATGGAAGCGCTCACGCCATGGGGTGTTGCGCACTTCCAGCAGCACCGCCTTGAGCTGGCCTTGTCGGTCATGGCAGAAGTAGGCACTTACCGGGTTGAAGGACAGCCCCCAGCAGCGCGGCTGGGTGAGCAGATGTACGGCGCCTTCAGGCACCTGCCCCGTCGCCTGGCCGACCAATAGCCGAGCGGCCTCGGCCAGTGGTTTGCCCTGGCGGGTGAGTGCCGGCAGGTAGTCGGTTTCGCGCCAGCACAAGGGCGCCAGCCGCGATGGCCCAAGCCAGCGGCACAGGCCAGGCAGTTGGTGTTGTTCGTCCAGGTCCAGGTAGAACATGCCAACCCGGTAGCGAAACGCGTGGTGTCGTGGGCTCAGGCGCCGGTGGCTCACCCAGCCCTGGCACAAGCTGCTGTTCACAACCGTTCTCCAAAGTGCCGGGCGACGTCAAGCGCGCTGAGCACGCCGTCTTCATGAAAGCCGTTGGCCCAGTAGGCGCCGCAGTAATAACTGTGCAACGGCCCTTGCAGTTCGCCCTGGCGGGCCTGTGCCGCCAGGGCGGCAAGGCTGTACTGCGGGTGTGCGTAGGCGATGCGGGCGAGTATGCATGCAGGGTCAATCTGGCCTGCCTGGTTGAGGCTTACGCAAAACGTGGTCGGTGCCTCGAGGCCCTGGAGGATGTTCATGTTGTAGGTGAGCGCGGCAGGCGCTTGCGGGTCGCCGCCCAGGCGGTAGTTCCAGGCGGCCCAGGCCTTGCGCCGCTTTGGTAGCAGGCGCGTGTCGGTGTGCAGCACCACATCGTTGCTGGCGTAGCGGATGGCACCCAGTATGGCGCGCTCCTGCTCGCTGGGCGTTGCCAGCAGGGCCAGGGCCTGGTCGCTGTGACAGGCAAACACCACCTTGTCGAAGCGCTCGCTGCCGCCTGCCCAGGCAACTGCGACGCCGCGATCATCACGCTTGACCTGCTGCACCGCACAGCCCAGCCGGATGCGCTCTGCAAAGGGTTGGCACAACGGCGTGAGGTAAGCACGTGAGCCGCCCTCGATCACTTGCCATTGCGGGCGATGGTTGACCGACAGCAGGCCATGGTTGTGGCAGAAGCGCACAAAGAACTGCAACGGGAAGCCCAACATGCCGGCCGGCGACATCGACCAGATCGCCGACCCCATCGGCACGATGTAATGGTCGATGAAGCGCCGTCCATAGCCTTGGGCCTGCAGATACTCGCCAAGGGTGGTGGCGCCATCGATGCGCTGCTGTTGCAGGTCGGCCGGGGCCTGGCGGTTGAAGCGCAGTACGTCGCGGAGCATCCCCCAGAAGCCCGGGGACAACAGGTTGCGTCGTTGGGCGAACAGGGTGCCCAGGTTGTGACCGTTGTACTCGAAGCCCGTGTGCGGGTCGTGCACCGAAAAGCTCATTTGTGTCGGCCGCCAGGCGACGCCCAAGTGTTTGAGCAGGCGGATGAAATGCGGGTAGGTCCAGTCGTTGAAGACGATGAAGCCGGTATCAACCGCGTAGTGCCGGCCCTGCCATTGTACATCGACGGTATGGGTATGCCCGCCAACCCGGTCCGCTGCCTCGAACACGGTCACCTCATGGCGACGTGACAGCAGGTGGGCACAGGTGAGGCCGGCGATACCGCTACCGATGATGGCGATGCGCATGGGTCAGCCCTGTGGTTGGCGCGCCAGATGGCGGCCCAGCTTGAGACGCCAGCGTGCCGGCAAAGCGCCCAGCAGGCGCAGCACCAGGGTGAAGGTGGCGGGGAAGGCGATTTCCAGCGGGCGGCGTGGCAGGCGCGCGATGATATGAGCGGCGGCGCGTTCGGCGCTCCACAGCTGGGGCATGGGGAAGTCGTTGCGGCGGGTGAGGGGTGTGTCGACGAAGCCGGGGCTGACCAGCGTGACATCGATACCTTCGCCAGCCAGGTCGATGCGCAGGGACTCGACCAGATACCGCAATGCCGCCTTGGACGCGCCATAGGCGCCGGCGCGCGGCAGCGCCAACCAGCTGACCGAACTGCCCATGACCACCAGGTGTGGCTGCTGGCCGCGGCGTAGTAACGGCAGGGCGGCGGCCAGGCAAAGGCTGGTGCCGGTCAGGTTGGTACGTATCACTCGCTCGACCAGCGCCGGGTCGAAGTGCCCCGGTTCCAGGTACTCGCAGGTGCCCGCATTGAGGATCACCTGGTCCAGTGCGCCCCAGGCGTGCTCGATCTGCCCGGCCATCTGCGCCACCTGCCCAGGCTGGTCGACATCGCCCACGGTCAGCAGTACCTGCCCCGGGAACTGCGCGGCCAGTGCCTTCAGCTTGTCGGCGTGGCGTGCACCCAACGCCACCTGATGGCCTTGCTCCAGCAGGTGCAACGCCAGCGCAGCACCAATGCCACTGCTGGCACCGGTGAGCCAGCAACGGCTCATGCCAGCCTGCCTTTGAGCCAGCGAATGGCGCTGCCCATCACCGGCACATGCTCGTACAGCAGCGCGCCGGCGTCGAAGTAATCCTGGTGAAAGTGCACCCGCTCATGCCAGCGCAGGTGGCTGCACCCCTGCAGGCTGATCACTTGCCCACGGGCCAGCTGCGGGTGGCGATAGTGCAACGTCCAGCGAATGTAGCCGTGGCCCGGTTCCAGCTCGTCGGTGCCTTCGAAGCGGTAATGGCACTCGGGCACCTTCGCGTACAACTGGGCGAAATAAGCCCGCAGCGCGGTAAGGCCGGTGAGCTGGTGCAGAGGATCGCGAAATGCGACGTCCTCGCTGTACAGGTCGTTCAGCAGGTCGAGGTTGTGTGTATCGAGCGTGGCAAAGCGTTCGGCGAAGGATTGCAGGTAGCTGGACATGCACAATACCTGTACAAATTAGGTTTGTTGTACAAGGTATAGTGCAGGTCGCTGTAGAAATCTATACAGAATAATTTTTCTGTACAGGGTGTGTTCGTTCGACATGAGATTTTCAGCGCCTGGGAGATCGAGCGCCGCCCGCGCGGCGCTTCGCAGCACAAGGCTGCTCCTACATCTATGTCGGGCCAATTATTTCTGTGAGATCGTCGCGCGAACGCCTTGGCGCAGGGCTCGATATCGCGTCGTACAAACAAGGCGGTCGCGCGCGCCAGCCACAGGCGTTACTGGCCCGAAACAAATGTAGGAGCAGCCTTGTGCTGCGAAGCGCCGCGCGGGCGGCGCTCGATCTGCCAGGCGCAGAAAATCAAATGGTGAACTCACCCAGCCCGATCAAACCGCCATCGAATTCATCCATGGCATCCAGCATCGCTTCGCGCAAGTAAGCCAGCGATGCCCGATCGAACAGCAACTGCAACGCCGGCCGCTCATCACTGGCCACATTCACCACAATCACATTTATCCGTGCCGCCGAAGTCTGCGCCACCGCCCCGACCGGAAACGCCTCGGCACGTAAATCCACCCCGCACAACTTTGCCATCACCGCACTGCCATGCACCCCCGACAGCTGCAACCAGGCATGGCTGTCCTGGCGCGGCAGCAGGTAGTTACGCTGTGCATCCTGCACCCATTCGGCTTCTGCGGCAGCCACCCGTGCGCCTTCGTCGGCCAGGCTGCCCAGCAACAGGTACTCGGTCTGCGACAACCGCGCTACCCAACCGCCGTCGTCCTGACGCACGGCCTGGTTCGGCTGCTGAGGTAAACGGTAGCCACGTTGCTGCAGGTAGGCAGCACTGTCGCTCCCGCGAAAGCCCACCCGTGCCACATCGGTCAGGTCGGTCAACGCACAGGTGTGCAACAACTCGGCCCGCAGGCTGCGAGGGATAAACGCTTCGGCTTGCAAACTGGTCATGGCTCAGAGCTCCTGGCGCAGGTTGTCGGGATCGTGGAACGGCAGTTGCACCACCTTGGCGTGTACCATCGCGCCGCCCTCCACGCGGATCGGGATGTGCATGCCGGGGGTGGCCTGATGGGCGCCGGCATAGGCCAGGCCGATGATTTGCCCCAAGGTTACCGAGTACTCGCAGGAAGTGACATTGCCGGTGATGTCCGGCCCGTCCAGTACCAGGTGCCCCTCAAGTGGCTGCGGGCTGCCCTGTGGCAGGGTGAAGCCGACCAGCTTGCGCCTGAGCGGCTGCGCCTCAAGGATTTCGATGGAACGCTTACCGACGAAGAACGGCTTGTTGCGGCCGATGGCCCACTGCATGTCGATCTCTGCCGGGTGGGTCATGCCGTCGGTGTCCTGGCTGATGATCACATGGCCTTTTTCCAGGCGCAGCAGGCGCTGGGTCTCCACCCCGAAAGGGCGAATACCCAGGCCCGCACCGGCTTGCATCAGCTCGTCCCACAGGCGCTCGGCATGGCGCGCCGGCACATGCACTTCATAGCCCAGTTCACCGACGAAACCGACCCGCAGGATGCGCGCCGGGATGCCGGCCACCTTGCCCTGGCGTACGCCGAGGTAAGGGAAGGCTTCGGCCGACAGGTCCACGTCACCGCACACCTTGGCCAGCACCTGGCGTGACAGTGGCCCGGCCAGGTTGACGGCAGCCAGGGCGGCGGTGACGTTGGTGATGTCCACGTCCAGGCGCCACTGCGCGTTCCACTTCAGCATCTGTTGGTAGATGCGCTCGACGCCGCTGGTAGTGGCGGTGACATAGAAGTGTTGCTCGCCCAGGCGTGCGCAGACGCCGTCGTCTATCACCACGCCCTGTTCATTGGTCATCAGCGCATAGCGGGTGCGGCCGACAGGCAGCTTGGCAAAGCCGAAGGTGTAGATGCGCTCCAGCAGTTCTGCGGCGTCGGCGCCGCGTACGTCCAGGCCGCCCAGGGTAGACACGTCGATCAGGCCGACTTTCTCGCGCACATGGCGGGCTTCTTCCTGCATGCAGCGCTCACGTTCCTCTGGCTTGCCGTAGTAGGCCGGGCGTTGCCAGATACCGGCAGGCATCATTTTCGCCCCGGCTTGCAGGTGGCGACGGTGCATGGGTGTTTGCCGGTACGGATCGAAGGCACGACCGGCCACGTGCGCCAGTTTTTCTGCCTGGAACGGTGGGCGCGCCGTGGTCACCCCGGTCTCGCTGATGCTGCGGCCGGTGGCATGGGCGACCAGGCGTGCCGTGGGCAGCGCCGAGTGGCGGCCCTGGGACGGGCCCATGCCGACCGTGGAGAAGCGCTTGACCAGTTGTATGTCACGGTAGCCACTGCGGGTGGCGTTGACGATGTCGCGCACCTGCAGGTCTTCGTCGAAGTCGACGAAATCCTTGCCCTTGGGGTGCGGGAAAATCGGCCAGGGGAAATTGACCTTGGCTTCGGCGCTGAACACCGGCTGCGACGGCGCTTGCAGGCCCAGCGCTGCCACTGCTTCGGCGGCCCCGCGTGTGGCATCGGCCAGCACGTTGGCCAGCGCGTGACGGCCGTTCACCGAGCCTGCGATATTTAGCCCGGCCGGCAGGTTGCTGAGGGTGAACTCGTCACGGTTGACGTCATAGGCCAGCTTGCCACCGGCCTGGCACAGCAACTGGTACACCGGCATATAGCCCGCCGACATGCACAGCAAGTCGCAGACCAGGCGCAGGCCATGCGCGCCGACCTTGCCCTGGCCGGTGATCGGGCGAATATCCACACCGCTGACATGGCGCATGCCTGTTTCGTGCAGCGCTTCGTACACCGTGCTGCCCAGGTGCACGGGGATATCGCGGCGCTTCAGTTCGGCAGCCAGTGCGGCATCGGCTGGCGCGGCGCGCATATCGACCACGGCAGCCACGGCCACGCCTTGCTCCTGCAGGTCGAGGGCGGCCAGGTAGCCATCATCGTGGCCGGTGAGGATCACCGCGCGCTGGCCCGGCTTGACTGCGTACAGCTTCATCAGCCGCTGCGCGGCGCTGGTCAGCATCACCCCCGGCAGGTCGTTGTTGCGGAACACCACCGGCTGGTCGAACGAACCGGCCGCCACCAGGCAACGGCTGGCGCGCACCTTGTACAAGCGTTTGTGCTGGATCACCGGCAGGTAGTTGTCGGTGAACCAGCCGTTGCAGGTGGCCTCCAGCAGCACCTGGATGTTCGGGTGGCCCTCGATGGCGGCCAGCAGCTCATGGCGCAGGCTGGCGGCGCGGGTGCCGGCGATGTCGAAGCGGGCGTAGCTAAGCGAGCCACCCAGCACAGGCTGTTGTTCGATCAGCAGCACCTTGGCCCCGGCATTGGCCGCGTCCAGCGCGGCGCGCAGGCCGGCGGGGCCGCCGCCGATCACCGCCACATCAACGAACAGATAGGCTTTGTCGTAATACTGCGGCTTGAAGCCAAGGTCGAGCACGCCCAGGCCGGCCTTCTTGCGAATCAGCGGCTCCCACACTTTCCACATGCCCTTGGGCTTGTAGAACGAGCGGTAATAGAAGCCCACCGGCATGAAGCGGGAAAACTTGCCCAGGTAGGCGTCGCGGTCATGCTCCAGGCTACAGTTGAAGTTCTGCCCTTCGACCACCTGGCCCTCGCGGGCGGGCTCCAGGTCGGCCAGCACGTTGGGTTCTTCAGGCAACTGCACCAGGGTGTTGGCGTCCTGGCCGGCCATGCTCAGCGGGCCGCGTGGGCGATGGTATTTGAAGGAGCGCGACAGCAGCCAGCGGCCGTTACCAAGCAGGGCGCTGGCAATGGTGTCACCGGCAAAGCCCTGGCAGGCCTGGCCGTCGAACTGGAAAAGCAGGGGCCGCTCGCGGTCGATCAGCAGGCCCATGGGTGCGGGGAGGCGAGTGTGGCTGTTCATCCGGCGATCTCCGGGGTGGCGGCGGGGGTGAAGTCGACCCGGCGGTCGAACAGTTCTTTCGGGTCGAAGGTGCGCAGCACCTGGTCGCTCACCGTGTGGCGCTCGGCCAGAAACCAGTAGCTGGAGGCGTTGTGCAGCCACCACTCGGTCACCACCCCGGCCAGGTTGTCGCTGTTGAACACATAGTCGGCCCACTCGGCGTCGCTGCAGCTGGCTGGGTCGGGCATGTGCTTGAACTCGCCGCCGTAGGTGAACTCGCTGATGTTGCGCGGGCCGTTCAAGGGGCAGGTCAGGATCTTCATCGTCGTTGCTCCTAGTGGCTGGCCGCAGTGGCGCCCATTTCGTTGACTTGCTGAAAGCGGCTGAAGCGCTCCAGGGCGAAGGGGGCGATCATTTCGGGTACCTTGCCGCCGCTGGCCACCAGCTCGGCCATGGTCTTGCCGCAGATGGGCGTGGCCTTGAAGCCCCAGGTGCCCCAGCCGGCGTCCAGGTAGTAGTTGTGTACCGGCGACAGGCCCATGATCGGGCTGTAGTCCGGGGTCATGTCGGTCATCCCGGCCCACTGGCGCATCAGCTTGGCGTTGGCCATGAACGGGAACATCTCGATGGCGTGGGCCAGCAGGCTTTCCTTGAGGTCCAGGGTGGAGCGGGTGTTGTACAGCGGGTAAGGGTCGGAGCCGCCGCCAAAGACAATTTCGCCCCGGCTGGTTTGCTGCACGTAACAGTGCAGCGCCGAAGAACTCACCAGCGGGTCGAGAAACGGTTTGAATGGCTGGGTGACCATGGCCTGTAGCGGGTAAGTGTGGATCGGCGCACGGATGCCAGCCTTGGCCATCAGCAGCGAACTGGCGCCGGCTACGGCCTGGACCACGCAGCCGCACTGCACCGTGCCCCGGTTGGTCTTGACCGCTTCGATGCGACCATTGCGAATCAGCAGGTCCTGTACTTCGGTCAGTTGGTGGATTTCCACGCCGCGCTTGGCTGCCTGCTTGGCGTAGCCCCAGGCGACGGCGTCGTGGCGCGCGGTGGCGCCGTCGATATGCCACAGGCCTGCCAGCACCGGCAGGTGGCCGGGGTCGAGGTTAAGGCTGGGCACCAGTTCGCGAATCTGTTGGCGGTCGATCATTTCGGTGCGCCCGCCAAAGTGTTTGTTGACCTCGGCACGCTGGCGGAAGGCGCGCACGGTGGCATCGGTGTGCGCCAGGGTGAGCTGGCCGCGCTCGGAATACATGATGTTGAAGTCGAACTCGTTCGACAGGTTCTGGAACATGCGCACCGATTCTGCGTAAAAGCGCACACCCTCGGTGGTGAGGTAGTTGGAGCGGATAACCGCAGTGTTGCGTGCGGTATTGCCACCGCCCAGGTAGGCCTTTTCCAGCACGGCGACGTTGGTGACGCCGTGGTACTTGGCCAGGTAGTAGGCGATGGCCAGGCCGTGGCCACCGCCGCCAATGATCACCACGTCATAGCGTGGCTTGAGTTCGCACGGTGGCGGCAGGTCGACCTCCACCGGGTAGTCGGCACTCAGGCCGTATTTCAGCAGGGCGAAAGGCATGCGGTGCGCTCCTGGTGGGCGGCCTGTTGCTGCAGGTCGAGGGCGAGCAGGGTGTTTTTCATCAGGTAGGCGATGGTCATCGGGCCGACGCCACCGGGCACCGGAGTAATGCCGGCGACCTGGGGCAGGGCAGCGGCGAAGTCGACATCACCGACCAGGCGGCTGTGGCCACCGTCATCGACGCGGTTGATGCCGACGTCTATCACCACCGCGCCGGGCTTGAGCCAGTCGGCACCGATCAGCCGTGGCTTGCCCACCGCGGCCACCAGGATGTCGGCCTGGCGGCACAGCGCCGGCAGGTCGCGGCTGCGCGAGTGCACCACGGTCACCGTGCAGTCGGCCTGCAGCAGCAGGGCAGCCATGGGCTTGCCGACAATGTTCGAGCGGCCGACCACCACCGCATGCTTGCCGCGCAGCTCGCCACAGGCGTCGCGCAGCAGGCGCATGCAACCGCTGGGGGTGCACGGGGTGAGCACATCGCGGCCCTGGGCCAGGCCACCCACGTTCTCGCTGTGGAAGCCGTCCACGTCCTTGAGCGGGCTGATGGCCTGCAATACACGGTGCTCGTCGATGTGCGTGGGCAACGGCAGTTGCACGAGGATGCCGTTTACCTCCGGGTCGCGGTTCAGGCGGTCGATCAAGGTCAGCAGGTGGGCCTGGGTGGTGTCGGTGGGCAGGCGATGTTCCAGCGAGCGGATGCCCACCTCTTCGGCGCGCAGTACCTTGTTGCGTACGTACACCTGGCTGGCGGCATCGGCGCCCACCAGCACCACGGCCAGGCCTGGTTGCACGCCGCCGTGGCGCAGTTCCTGCACCTGCTCGCGCACTTCGGCCAGCACCCGCGCGGCGGTGGCCTTGCCGTCGATCAGCTTGACGCTGGGAAGGGCGTTCATTTGAAGATCACCGTGCGGTCGTGGTTCAGGAACACCCGGTGTTCCAGGTGGTATTTCACGGCGCGGGAAAGGGCGATGGTCTCGGTGTCGCGGCCGATGGCCACCAGGTCGTCCGGCGCGTAGGCGTGGTCTACGCGCTGCACTTCCTGCTCGATGATCGGGCCCTCGTCCAGGTCGCTGGTCACGTAGTGGGCGGTGGCGCCGATCAGCTTGACCCCGCGCTGGTAGGCCTGGTGGTAGGGCTTGGCACCTTTGAAACCGGGCAGGAACGAGTGATGGATGTTGATCGCCCGGCCCGACAGCTGGCGGCACAGGTCATCGGAGAGGATTTGCATGTAGCGCGCCAGCACCACCAGTTCGGTGCCGGTGTCCTCGACGATGCGCAGCAGCGCGGCTTCCTGTTCGGCCTTGGTGTCTTTGCTCACCGGCAGGTAGACGAAGCGAATGCCCTGGCGCTCGGCCATCGGACGCAGGTCCAGGTGGTTGGAAACCACGGCGGTGATGTGCATGTCCAGCTCGCCCTTGGCGTGGCGGTACAGCAGGTCGGACAGGCAGTGGTCGAACTTGCTCACCATCAGCAGCACGCGCATCGGCCGGGCGCTGCTGTGCAGGCTCCATTGCATGTCGAAGCGCTGAGCCACGTCGGTAAAGCCGGCCTCCAGCTGCGGCGTGTCACCGCTGATACCGGTGTTGAAGCGGAACACGGCGCGCATGAAGAAGCGCCCATTGTCCTCGTCGTCGAACTGCGCCATCTCGCTGATGTAGCAACCGTGCTCGGCCAGGTAGGTGGTCACCGCGGCGACGATGCCGGACACGGCCGGGCAACTGACGCGCAGGATGAAGTGATCGGGAGCGGGGTGCATGTCGGATAGGCCTCGTGATGGAGTGGGGCAGGTCGGGCACAAGGGCAAAAGAAGCTTCGCGAGGGGGCGAAGTAGTGTTTCTTGTCAGGAATATAAATTTCCTTTAGGCGATTTATAGGCGAAATGAGGGGTGACGGTCTAGCGGTTTGTGAAATTTTTTATCCTGACAGGAAAGTTTTTTTTGAGGCCTTTGCCGGGCTATGCTTGCTCCATGACCACACCACCGCCTCTGCGCCAACCTTGCCCTCCTGGTGCCTGCGACTGCGGCCGGGAGCACTTGGTCGATCACCCGCAGGCGGCCCAGCGCATCCTCCTGCTGACCCGACAGGAAGAAAAGCGCCTGCTTGAACGCCTGGAAAACCTCAAGGACCTCGAGGACCTGCAACGCCTGCAGCAACGCCTGTACGAAAACCTCGGCATCCGCGTGCACATTGCCCCCGGCTACAACGAAGTGCGGACCATGCGCGGTATCGTGATTGAACTGGATGACCAGCCGGGTCTGTGCCGCAAGACCCGGCAGTCGATCCCGGCAGCAATTCGGCGCGGGCTGGAGCGCAACCCGCAGGTCGCCTTCCGCCTGCTCGATACCCACGACCTGCTGCGTGATGCCTGACCTTTGATTTCTGCACCGCTTGATCTTTGTGGGAGCGGCCTTGTGTCGCGATAGGGCTGCGCAGCAGCCCCGGCTATTTCATTGGAAACGCCGAAATCGGGGGGCCGCTTTGCGGCCCTATCGCGACACAAGGCCGCTCCCACACGGTGGCGCGTCAGTTCCTCTAATTTTTTCAACGCTTGCTACGTCTACTTGAAAGCCCCCCTGCACCAGGCGTGCAGCGGCACTCACCATTCAAGGAGACAGGCAATGACTTCCGTTTTCGACCGCGACGATATTCAGTTCCAGGTAGTGGTCAACCACGAAGAGCAGTACTCGATCTGGCCGGACTACAAGGCCATCCCCAACGGCTGGCGTGCGGTGGGCAAGAGTGGTTTGAAAAAGGACTGCCTGGCCTACATCGACGAGGTGTGGACCGACATGCGCCCGTTGAGCCTGCGTCAGAAAATGGCCGAAGCCGCTACTCAGTGACTGCACTGAACCTGCTGTGCCTGCCGTATTCCGGGGCCAGCGCCATGGTCTACAGCCGCTGGCGGCGCAAGCTGCCAGCCTGGCTGCAAGTACGCCCGGTGGAGCTGCCCGGGCGTGGCGCGCGCATGGCCGAGCCGCTGCACACCGACATGCAAGCCTTGGCCCGGCAACTTGCCAGTGAGCAGCGCCTGGCCGCCAGTGCCCCCTATGCGCTGCTTGGGCACAGCCTGGGCGCGCTGCTGGCCTTGGAGCTGGCCCATGAACTGCAGGCGTTGGGTTGCCCGCCACCCTTGGCGCTGTTCGCCTGTGGCACGGCGGCGCCCACGCGGCGTGAGGACTACGACGGCAAGAACTGGCGCGAGCCCAAGAGTGACGCCGAGCTGATCAGCGAGTTGCGCGAGCTTCAGGGTACGCCCGAGGAAGTGCTGGCCAACGCGGAGCTGATGAGCCTGACCTTGCCGACCCTGCGCGCGGACTTTTTGCTCTGCGGCACTTACGCCTACCGCCAGCGACCGGCGTTACAGTGCCCGCTGCACGTGCTGGGCGGCGCGGATGACCGGGCCAGCGACGAGCAATTGCAGGCCTGGCGCCAGGAAACCCACGGCGAGTTCTCGCTGCGGATGTTCCCGGGCGGCCACTTCTTCATCCATGAGCAGGAGGATCACGTGCTCGGCGCGCTGACTGCTTCGCTGCAACCGCTTCGGCTTTCTGCCTGATTGACGTCACCGCTTGCCTGGGGGAGGCTAGGCCTTTTCCCAGGCAAGGGGCGGACAATGCTGATCGATCCACACAAGGCCACGCTGCTGGTCGTCGACATCCAGGAGAAACTCATCGGCGCCATGAGCGACCCCGAGGGCACCCGGGCACGGGCGCGCTGGTTGCTGGCAGCGACTGCCGAGCTGGAGTTGCCGACGGTGATTTCCGAGCAGTATCCCAAGGGCCTGGGGCATACCGTGGCGGATCTTCTGGCCGCAGCCCCGGCAGCCGAAGTGGTGGAAAAAAGCCATTTTTCCTGCGTGGCCGCCGAGTGCCTGCCGGCCAGCCTGATGGCGCGTGAGCAGGTGATCGTTTGTGGTATGGAAACCCATGTCTGCGTGCTGCAGACGGTGCTTGGCCTGCTGGCCTTGGGCAAGCAGGTGTTCGTGGTCGAGGATGCCTGCGACAGCCGCACGCCGGCCAGCAAGGCGGCGGGGCTGGCGCGCATGCGTGCTGCCGGGGCCCAGGTGGTGACCCGCGAGATGGTGCTGTTCGAACTGATGGGCAGTGCTAGCCACCCGCTGTTCCGCCACATCAGCAAAACCTACCTGGTCGGTGAACAGCCCTGAACGGCCGGTTACTGGCTGCCGGGTTGATGGCCCTGGCGCTGCTGCAAGGTTGTGCCGGGCGCCGTGAAGAAGCACCGGAAGCAGACCCGGCCAAGGTCCGCGCCCAGCTGCTGCGGTTGCTGCCTGCGCAGGCCAAGGACCGCGAGGGCTGGGCCAAGGACATTCAAGTGGCTTTCGAAGCCCAGCGTATGACGCCAAGCAAAAGCAATCTGTGCGCGGTACTGGCGGTGACCGAGCAGGAATCGACCTTCACTGCCGACCCGCAGGTGCCCAACCTGGGGCGTATCGCCCGTGAGGAAATCGACCGCCGTGCCGCACGCCTGCATATTCCCAGGCTGCTGGTCGACGGCGCTCTGAAAACCCCTTCGGGCAACGGCCAGAGCTACCAGCAGCGTTTGCAGGCAGTGCGCAGCGAGAAGCAGCTGAGCGAGCTGTATGACGAGGTCATTGCCCGTGTGCCGCTGGGCAAGACCTTGCTGGACGGGCTGAACCCGGTGCACACCGGCGGGCCGATGCAGGTCAGCATCGACTTCGCCGAAAAGCATGCGCAGGCTTACCCCTACAGCCATGATGGCACGATTCGCCAGGAAGTGTTCACCCGGCGCGGCGGCATGTATTTCGGTATTGCCCACCTGTTGGGCTACCCGGCCAGTTATGAACGCCAGCTGTACCGGTTTGCCGATTTCAACGCAGGCTGGTACGCCAGCCGCAACGCGGCGTTCCAGGCGGCATTGAGCAAGGCCACCGGCGTGCCGCTCGCCCTGGACGGCGACCTGATTGCACCGGGGGCGATCATGCCAGGCACCACTGAGCAGGCCGCGAGAAAGCTGGGGGTGAAGCTGGGGCTGCGTAACCCGCAGATTCGCAGCCAGCTGGAGGAGGGCGACAGCCTGGCGTTCGAAGACAGCAAACTGTACAGCGGGGTGTTTGCCCTGGCGGATGCCAAGGCCGGTAAACCGGTGCCACGGGCGGTACTGCCGGGGATCGAACTGAAAAGCCCGAAGATCACCCGCAAGCTGACCACGGCGTGGTTTGCCGGGCGGGTAGAGGAGCGCTATCAGCGGTGCATGAAGCGTTAGTCATGTGTTGCCTGTGCCGGCCTCTTCGCGGGTAAACCCGCTCCCACAGGGTTAGCACTGACCAGGAGGTCAGCGCGTTACCTCAAGGCCTTTGCAGGGATACCATTGGTTCGGAAGGCAGTGAGGTCCCTGTGGGAGCGGGTTTACCCGCGAAGAGGCCGGCGCAGACACCATCAGCTTTCGCCCAATGCCCCAACTACCTGGTCGACACTGGCCTTGAGCCCTGCAAACGCATCCTCAGGGTCGCTCTCCACCACCACCAGCTTCGCCCCGGCCGCCTTGATCACTTCGGCTACAGCCGCATCCGGCTGGCGGTGGTCCAGCACCAGTGCCACATCCTGCGCTTTCAGGTTCTCCTCCAGCGCCTTGAGCGCGGCAGCATCCCATTCGGTCGGCAGGGGCTGCTCGACCACATCCAGGTTCAACCCGCTGGCCAGATAACCCAGCCGCTCGGACAGGCTCACCACCGTCAGGTTGTCGACCTTGGCCAGGCGTGTCTGGCTGCTGGCCGAAAGCTCCAGCAACTGGCGCTTGAGCACCGCCAGGTTGCCCTGGATCTTCGCTTTGTCACCCGGGGCCAGGCGTTCCAGGTCGTTGGCCACCACATCGGCCATGCGCCCGAGGTTGGTCGGGTTGAGCCAGGGGTAGGCGCCATAGGCATCGTCACCCGAGACCGCAATCCCTGGCAGCGCACCGTCCACTGGCCGTGCGGCATCGATTTCGACGATGCGGATGTTGCTGCGCCGGGCCATTGGGTACAGCGGGTCGTCTCGCCAGATCGAACGCACGCCGATCACCGCGTCGGCCTGTTGTGCGGCCTTTTCCAGGCTGGCGCCACCGCGGCCGCTGAAGTACGACGGCTGTCGGCTGGCCGGCAGGTTGGCCGGCGCCGCACGTTTGAGCTGTATCGCAGTGCCGTCGAGCAGGGCGCTGGCCAGGCTGTGGGTGACGGGCAGGGTGGTCAGCACTTGTGTGGCAAAAGACAGCGACGGCAGGCCGGCCAGGGCCAGCGCCAGGGTCAGGCGTTTCAGGTTCATGCCGGGTTTCCTTGCAGGCGGGGGACGAGGGCGCGGGCCAGGGCGGCTAGGGCAAAGCACATGCCGGCGACCAGGATGATCGCGGCGCCTGACGGCACTGGCAGGTCGAAAACGATCGGAAGCAGGATCCCAAACAGGGTGCTGACAGTGGCAATCACCACCGACAGGAAGAAAAAGCCCTTGAGCGACTGGCTGACAAGGCGAGCGGCGGCAGCGGGGATTACCAGCAGCGCACCGACCAGGATGGCCCCGATCACTTTCACGGCGGCCACGGTCACCAAAGTCACCAGTACCACGAACAGGTAATCCAGGGTTTTCACCGCTACCCCGCGCACAGCTGCCAGCTGTGGGTTGAAGCTGGCCAGCATGATGCGGTTGTACAGCGGCAGCGCCAGGGCCAGCACCAGTACGGCGACGAAGCCCAGCACCACCAAGTCCTGGCCGCTGACGGTCAGCACCGAGCCGAACAGCACGTTCTCGAGGATGTGCACGTTGATCTTGCCCGCCAGCATCAGTAGCAGGCTGGCGCCCAGCGCCAGCGACACCGACAGGAATACGCCAATCAGCGTGTCCGGCGACAACCCGGTACGGTTGCGCAGGAAATTGAGCAGGATACCGAACAGCAGGCAGTAGCCGAACAGGCTGCCGTAAGGGCCGGTGTAGGGCTCGCCCAGCAGGATACCGATGGCCACGCCGGTCAGCGCGGCATGGCCCACGGCTTCGGAGAAGAAGGCAAAGCGCTTGACCACCACCAGGGTGCCCAGGCCGCCCAGCACCGGGCCGATCATCAGGCCGGCCAGCAGGGCGTTGACCACGAAACCGTAGGCCAGTGCCTCGGGCAGGTAACCAGCGGTAGCCCATTCCTGGACCAGTTGGCGAAATGCTTCAAAACTCATGAGGCAAGGCTCTCGCTACGCGGGTGAACGGAGAACAGGCCGAGCAGGCGCTCCGGGGTCAGGGCCTGGGCGGGTGGGGCGTCGAACAGCACCTTGCGGCTCAGGCCGGTTACCCGGTCAGCAAGGCGCAGCACGGCTTCCAGGTCGTGTTCAATCCACAGCACGGTGGTGCCAGCCTGGCGCCAGCCCTTGAGCAACTGCTCGAACACCTGGATCCCGGCTTCATCGAGTGCCGACATGGGCTCGTCCAGCACCAGCAACTGCGGCTCGGGGATCAGGCCCTGGGCCAGCAGCACGCGCTGCCGCTCGCCCCCGGACAACGCACCCATGCGCCGCTTGCGCTTGTCGAGCATGCCGACCCGCGCCAGGGCCGCGTCGATGGCCGGTTGCACACGCCGCGACAGGCCGAGAAAGGCCGGGCGGCGCTGGCACATGGCGGCCATGAAGTCGTCCACGGTCATTGGCAGGCCGCGGTCGAACTCCAATGCCTGCGGCACATAGCCGATCACTTCGCGTTCGCTTGGCCAATGCAGGGTCAGTTGGCCCTGATGCGGCATCTGCCCGAGCAAGGTCTTGATCAGCGAGCTCTTGCCGCCGCCGTTGGGGCCGACGATGGCGTGCACGCTGCCAGCGGCCACGCTGAAACCGACCTGTTCCAGAATGCGTGTGCGGCCCAGCGTGAGGTCGATGCCGGCGAACTCGATGCGCGGCCCGAAGCCCGTCACCAGGTTGGCGGCGGCGGTCATGCGCGGTTCTCCTGGATGGCGCGGACCACGGTGTCGAGGTTGCGCTTCATTTCCACTTCGTACTTGTCCTTGGTGTATTCGCCATAGGAGATGTGCGTCAGCGGGTACAGACGCACGCCAGATTCGCGCTGGATGGTCTCGACGTAGGCCGATGGGAAGTCCATTTCCGAGAAGATCACCCGCACGTCCAGGGCCTTGAGCTGGTCGATGGTCTTTTTCAGCTGGGCCGGGCTGGGCTCGATGCCATGGGCAGGCTCCACCACGGCCGTCACCTCCAGGCCGAAGTCACGTACCAGGTAGTCGTAGGCGGCATGGATGGTGGCCACCCGGAAGGTGGCGCTGGGCGCCTCGGTGACCTTGGCCAGGGCTTCGGCACGCAGCGCGCGCAGGCGCTTGGCGTAGGCGCGGGCGTTTTGCGTGTAGAGCTTGGCGTTGTCCGGGTCGAGCTTGCCCAGTTCGCGGGCGATGTTGTTGACCTGGGCGATGGTGGTGCTGATCGACAGGAAGGTGTGCGGGTTGACCACCTTGCCTGCGCCACGGGCGGCAATGCCGGTGGCCGCCAGCAACGGCACGTTCTGGTTGGCTTCGATGGTGTTTATGCCCGGTTTTTCGCTGGCTGCGATCATGCGGTCGGCGAAGTCGTCGTGGCCGACACCGTTGAGCACCACCACATCCAGGGTGCCGATGCGCTTGATGTCCTCGGCCCGTGGTTCGTAGGCGTGGGGGTTGAAGCCCGCTGGAATCAGCGGCACCACTTCGGCCTTGTCGCCGACGATGTTGGTCACGTAGCTGTAGTAGGGGTGCAGGGTGATGCCGATGCGCAGCGGCTTGCCGTTATCGGCCAGGGCCATTGCCGGCAGGGCAAGGGCCAGGAGCAGGGCGAGGGCGGAGCGGAACATGGGGAAGTCCTTGGGTTCAGTGACGGTGTTCGCGGGTGACCCCGGCGTCGTAGTGGCTGACCACCTGCTGCCAGCCAGCGGCAATCAGTGCCGCCTGGCCGAGGTCGTCCGGAGTCATGGCGGCGCTGTCGCGACGCAGCCAGACATCGGCCTGGCCATTGCTGTCGGCCGGCAGGATCAGCAGCAGGCTGCCGGCCACTTCTGGGGCCTGGCTGCGGCCCAGGTAGGCGCCGGGCTCCAGCCACGACCATTGGTGGCCGCCACGGCTCTGGCTGCCGGCATCGACCACGAAGGGCGGCAGGCCTTCTTCGGCCAGGGCCTGCACGCTGGGCACGGCTGCGTTTTCTTCACGCAGCAGCTGGATCTCGTCAAAAGCCACCCGCAGGTCGGTGTACAGGCCTTGCTCGGCGGCGGTGAGGTCGCGACGGGCGTCAATCTGGTGGCTGGCGATGGTCTGTTCGTCTTCGCGCTCGCCACGCAGCAGCACCACGCTGGCGGCGAGCACCACGATCAGCAGGCTGATCAGCAGCACGTACAGGGTTTCGTGCCCGGCGCCGGCCGGGCGAATCACTTGGGTGCGGCTCATGGCTGAGCGATATCGGCGTAGTCTACTTCAACCACATGCCCGGGGCCTGCATCGAACAGCACGTAGAACTCGCCGTCCGGGCGCTTGAAGGTGAGCGTCGAGTCGTCGCCAAGCTTGCCACCGACCAGCACCTGCTCGTCATAGCCGATCACATCCAAGGTTACGCCCGGGGCACCGCTGCCGTCCGAGAAACCGCCGGTGCACGTGACCTGGCCGCCGGCCGTTTCTTCGCATTCGCACATCGGGTTATGCGCCAGGGCGGGGCCGGCGGCCAGCACCAGCAAGGGCAGGGCGAGGGTTCGCATCAGCTGTTTCATTTCTTGCCTCCTTGTTTTTCGAGCCAGGCCACGGTGGCTGGCGATGCTTTGGCCAGGGGGACCGACGCCTGGTGCATGCTGCCGTCCCAGCCTTCCAGGGTGATCCAGATTTGCGCGTCGGGTTTGGTGCGGGGCGGGATGGGCAGGTTGGTGCCCATGCGATAAGGCGCACCGAAGAAGATCGTGCCGGCGGCACGCAGGCTGCGCGGTTTGCCAATGCGCAGGTAAACGGCCTTGACGTCATTGATGCAGGCTTTGCATAGCGCCGCGTTGAAGGATTTGAAATTGCCAGCCGGGCCGTCTTGGCGTGGTGCTTCGTCACGCAGTTCAGCCAGGTCCAGGGTATAGGGGCCTGCCTGGATACCGGTGATCACGTTGGCCCCAAGCCCGGCGTCGCCACGGAACAGCTTTGCGTCGTTGAAATACTTGGGCATGAAGCCCAGCGGCACCAGGATCAACAGGATGTTCAGGTGAAAACGCCACTTCAGCCACCATTGCTTCAGTGGGCTAGCGGGCACGGCCTGGGCGTGGCTCATGGTTGGGTCTCCAGCGAGGTCTGGGCGCGCGCAGCGCGGGGTGTGCGTTCGCTGCGCTTGAGGGCGGCGGCGGTGGCCTGCGCGGTGCGCTTGGTCCAGATCAGCAAGCCGCTGAACACCATCAGGGTGAGCACCAGGCCGAAGAAGAACCAGATCAGCTTGATCGGCAGGCCGCCGAAGTCGCCGGTGTGCAAGGGGCGCATGGACTCGGTGACGAACTCCAGCGTCGAGCGGTCGCTGAGCAGGAACTGGCTGTCGACGTTGCGCGTGTAAGGGTTGACGTCGGCGCTCTGGAACATCAGCGGATACCAGCCGCGCCCGCCCATTGAAACATGGCTGTAAGCGGTGGACGGCAACGAAACGAAGCTGATTTCCAGGCCCGGAATAGCCAGGCCGGCGATGCGCGCCGCCTCATCGAGGTCAATGCGCGGGGCAGGGCTGCCATCGGGTGTTTGTGGCACATCTTCGCGGGCGATCACTGGCACGATGGGCCGGCTGGAAATGGTGATGTGGTTGTCGAACAGGATTGCCTGGATCAGGAACCAGGTACCGGTGATGGAAATGACCGCAATGAACCAGATCGACCAGACGCCCGCCAGGCGATGCAGGTCGCCCCAGAAGATGCGCGAGCCATGCCCTGTGCGTACCGGTTTGAAGAACCCCTTCCAGAACTTCTTGTACACCACCAGCCCGGTCACCAGCGATGCCAGCATGGGCAGGCCGAGAATCGACACCAGGTACCAGCCCCAGCTGAAACCGTTGGTGAAGGGCACCAGCCACCAGCCGTGCAGGGCGCGGGTGAAGCCTTCGAAGTTGAAGTCGGGGGATTTGCCCTGGATGGCGCCGGTGTACGGGTTGACGTACAGCGTCGGGCTGGTGCCGTCTGGCAATGTCACATCCGCCGTGAGGGCAAAGTGAGAGCCGTCGGGTTGTCTGAGCGACTCCACGACCATGTCCGGATCGGCTTTGTGCATGGCATCCAGCACCTGCTGGAAGCTGAGGCGCTCGGCGTCGGCGTCGGGCTTGCTGGCACGCACATCGGGGTTTGCAAGCCAGACGATCTCCTGGCTGACCACGGCGAGCATGCCGGTAAAGCAGACGATCAGCACAAAGAACCAGATCGGCAGGGCGAGCCAGCTATGGACCAGGAACCACAGCCTGGATTTGGATTTTTTCGGTGATTTGGCCATCAGACGGTCTTCTGCATTGGGTGGTCGAGCGTATGCCCAACCAAAGAGGGCTGTACTGATAAGGACGAATGAGAATTGAAAACCTGCCGTTTTAAATGCAAGCAAATGTTTCTAAGCACAAAGCCGGCCTGCGCGCGAGGCGTCAGGCCGGCTTTGAATGCATGCAGCAGAGGGGTCAGGCGCGGGTCAGGGCCACGGCCGGTTGCGGTTTGCCGTGCAGCTGCGCCAAGTCCTGGTACAGCGCACGGCCAATTTCCGCAGCGCGGGACGGCAGCACCGAGAGCAGCGTGTCGCTCAGGCCGTGGCTGTTCTCGCAGAAGCCCTGCAGGTAGACCGAGGCTTGCAGGTCGGGGCTGGCCAGCACGCGGTAGTTGCGGTCGACGCTGAAGTCGTCCAGGTAACCGGCCAGCGGTGCCAGCAAGTCACGGTGCGAGCGGCGTTCGTAGCCGGTGGCGAGAATCACCGCGTCGTACCGGTGGGTTTGCTGCTGGCCGGTGGCGAGGTCGCGCAGGGTCAGTTCCAGGCCTTCGCGGGTAGCGACCACGGCTTCGACCTGGCGGCGGCACAGCACGTTGTGACGGTGCTGGTGGGCGACCTTCTGCCGGTACAGGATGCCGTAGATACGTTCGATCAGGTTAAGGTCCACCACCGAGTAGTTGGTGTTGTGGTATTCGCCCAGCAGTTTGCTGCGCTGGTCGGCCGGTTCGTTGTAGACCAGGTCGGTGTAGTCCGGCGAGAAGATCTCGTTGACGAACGGGCTGTCGTCGGCGGGTTTGAGCGCCGAGCCACGCAGAATCATGTCGACCTTGACCGACGGGTAGCTGTCGTTGAGGTCGATGAATGCCTCGGCCGCGCTCTGGCCCGAACCGATCACCGCGATGCGCATCGGTTTGCCGGCGGTGCACGGCAGCTTGTTCAGGCTGCTCAAGTACTGGGAATGATGGAATACCCGTGGGTCGTCCTTGAATGCACCGAACTTTTCCGGGATTTTTGGCGTGCCACCGCTGCCGACCACCACCGAGCGGGTGCGGCGGCTGTATTCGCGGCCCTGAGCGTCGCGCGAAACCAGGCGCAGGTGCTCGACCCGGCCAGCCTGCACCTCAGGTTCGATGCGCAGCACTTCCTGGCCATACACCGCCTGGGTGGCAAAATGTTCGGCGGCCCAGCGCAGGTAGTCGTTGTACTCCAGGCGGCAGGGGTAGAAGGTGCCGAGGTTGATGAAGTCTGCCAGGCGCTGCTTCTGGTGCAGGTAGTTCACGAAGCTGTAGGGGCTGGTGGGGTTGCGCAACGACACCAGGTCCTTGAGGAACGAGATCTGCAGCTCGCTCTGGGTGGCCAGGGTTTCGCCGTGCCAGCGGTAGTCCTGCTGCTTGTCGATGAACAGCGCATCGAGGGCGTGGCCTTGGGACTCGGCGAGTTCTTCCAGGGCAATGGCCAAGGCCAGGTTGGAAGGGCCGAAGCCCACGCCGATCAGATCTTTGATGGTTTCCTGCTGTGAGGGCTGGCTCATGGTTGCGATTCCCTGAATGGTCGAATATGGACGCCCGCCGGGGCTCCGGCTCCTGCGCAAGTACATGAGTTGGAACGAGCCAGTCGTGGGGGAATTTAAGGGGGCTAAAGAACTGCGAGGGGGGGCCGATAGGGTGGTTACGGTAAGGACCTATCTTTCAGCCAGGGAATCGAGATGAGCGCAATTACGGCTAGCAACCTGATGATCAATGGCGTTTCCGCGCAGACGCTGAGCGCCAACGCAGCGACGGAACGCGAACAGGCAAAACAGGCCGGTGAGGCGCTGGGCCCCTTGAGCATCAGTAGCGACAGCATGAAAGTTTCAGCGGGTAGCCAGGCGCAACCTGCGGACAGTGAAGACAGTGGTGAGTCAGAGGCCGTATCCGAGCTGCGTCAGCTGATCAAGGACCTGCAGAAGCAACTGGTCGAGGAGCAGAAGCAGTTGGCCGCGCTGCAGAACAGCAAGATGGATGACGCGGCCAAGGCGGCTGCGGTCGGTGCCAAGCAGGCGAGCATTGCCACCATCAATGGGCAGATCATGGCTGCCACGGCGCAGTTGCTGGAGCTGTTGCAGCAAGAGGGTGGCAGCAGCTCGGGCGGGATGGTCAGCGCTACGGCCTGACTGTCTGGCGCAACAACCTGTAGGAGCGGCCTTGCGTCGCGATGGGCCGCAAAGCGGCCCCAGGATTTCAGCTTCGCCGCATCAATTGCCGGGGCCGCTTTGCGGCCCATCGCGACACAAGGCCGCTCCTACACAGGTTCTGTGCAGCGCCAGTGGCAGGCGGTTATTCGGACGCTATGCGCCCCTTGTTCTGCCGGTCGCTCTTGTACTGCATGGCCACTGCCGGTGCCGGCTTGGCGGCACCGGTCTCCAGCCACTGACGCATGCGGCTGGCATCGGCAAAGTGGGTGTACTTGCCGAATGCATCGAGGATGACCATGGCCACCGGGCGGTTGTCCATGCGGGTCAGCAGCACCAGGCAGTGCCCGGCTTCGTTGGTGAAGCCGGTCTTGGTCAGCTTGATGTCCCAGTTGCTCTTGTTCACCAGGTGGTCGGTGTTACGGAAGCCCAGGGTGTAGTTGGGCTTGCGGAAGGCCACGGTCTTCTCGCGGGTGGTCGACAACTCGCTCAGCAACGGGTACTTGCGCGAAGCCATCAGCAATTTGGCCAGGTCGCGGGCGGTGGACACGTTCTGCGTCGACAGGCCGGTCGGCTCTACGTAGCGGGTATGTGCCATGCCCAGGCTGCGGGCCTTGGCATTCATCGCCTTGATGAACGCCGGATAGCCGCCCGGGTAGGCGTTGGCCAGGCTGTTGGCGGCACGGTTTTCCGACGACATCAGGGTAATCAGCAGGGTTTCGCGGCGGTCGAGCTGGCTGCCCAGGCGCACGCGCGAATACACGCCTTTCATTTCCGGGTTGTTGGCAATGGTCATGGTGAGCATGTCATCCATGGGCAGCTTGGCATCCAGTACCACCATCGCTGTCATCAGCTTGGTTACCGAGGCGATCGGCACCACACGGTCGGCGTGGCTCGAATACAGCTCCTGGTTGGTATTCAGGTCGATCAGCAGGGCGCTGCCTGAAGCCAGATGCAGCTTGGACGGGTCACGTTGGACTTGGGCCGGGGGTTGTGCAGCAGCAGTCGACGGAAGGGTCGCGGTACCTGTGAGCAACAGCAGCAGGCTGAGGATGGACAGGGATGTTTTCACGTTGAGGCTCACTAAAAGTTGGTATGTCGTTGGCTGTGCAAGGGTTTTCCCCAAAAACCGATGCATTCTGGAGTATGGCTGATTTGCTGTCGAATGCCTTATGACTAAAGGGCGCAAGGTGAAGGAAATTTAATCCTGCGCCGCGTGAAGGGCGCATCAGGATGCGATGAGGTAAGCCGCTACGCCCTTGGCCAAGCGCCAAGATTTCCAGATTGCAAGATGATCGAACAATCGGCTGTAGTTACCCGCCAGCCCTGCAACCGCGAGGTATACAAACCACTTTCGCAGCATTCTGGAGAACTTTCTTTTAATGAGTCGCAACAATCGGCACACCTTGAAAAATGGCCCTGTCGCAAAAAACGAAAAAGCCCAACTGAGTGTTGGGCTTCAGCGTCACTCCTCAACACCAGCAGGAATGACAGGATCGGGCAAATTTACGGCACGGCGACATGACACTGCAAGCCCTTTCGAGTGCTTATTGCCTGCAGCTTCACCGGGGACTGATCCGCTGCTGCCACTAGCGTTAAGGCAGCGTGATACCGCGCATCAATCTGTGCGCAAGATCGGGAACTGCGCCGCTGGATTGCGTGATTCGGCGTTCATCAATGCGCACGCAGTCGCGGCCTCGGACTTGTTGATAAAGCCGCGCTTGAGCCGCTGTTTCTCCTGGTTGTCGTAGATATCGAAGCCGCCCGAAGTTGTAGCGGCATAGAACCGGTTGCCAATGCAGAAGGACTCGCCCTCCACTGGCACAGCAGGAACGATAACGAATCTTGGTTGCATGTTTCGCGCCTCCCCAGGCAGATAGCTAATTATTAGTCTGAGAGCGGGGAGGCAACAATATGACTCATCGAGACTAATCAATGGCGTGGCGTGTCACGCGTGTCAACCACGCGCTTTTGGTCAGCCGGCCTCCCGATGCAATTTGTGACGGGCGGCGCATCGGGATGCCTTGCCGGCTTTCGACGCTCAGCGATGGATCAGCGAGAGCTCGCTGATGATGCAGACCGAGCCGTCAGTGGCTGGTGTTGCATCGGTGTAGTCAACCTGGTTGTAGATGCCGCCGTGGAATTCGAACAGGCGCGACGCCCAGGTGCTGTCGAGTTGCAAATCACCAGAGGCGCCGGACACCCCGTTGCATTTGGCCGTTACATTCACCACGCCTGCAGACGTGGTGTGAATGCTGACGTTGAACTGCGCCCCCAGAGGCACCCCTTTGAGCACGGTGGAGTTTACCGGGTCGGTCTGGTTGTAGGTCCGCCGAAACCCCAGGGTAATGTTGCCTTTGTTCCAGAACACCTTCACCGGCGGGCTGTCATCCCCACGCACGTGCATCTGGGCGATAACCACCTTTAGCGCCGCGTTGACCTTGGTCAGGGTCATGGTTTGGCGATTCCAGTGATCCTGGGCGCTGGATAATGTCCAGTCTTCGGTTTCTGTCCACTCGCAGCGGGTCCTGTGGGTGCTTTTGCTCGAAGCACCTTTGGTAGGGGCTGAAAGCTGGATTGAGCCATCGCTGAGTACCGTTACCACACTCGGCAACCGCGCGATCGCTTCGGCACCGTTGAGTTCGAGTGCTACAGGGTTGGTTGTGGAGACGGCCACCGGGGTGGCGATGGTGAGGTTGCTGATGTCTACGGCCATGGGAGCTCCTGACAAAAAAAGTGGCTTGAATGACGAACCGATCGAGCAGCCTTGCATCTCGCTGTCGAATTGAAGGTTAGCCCCGGGCTAAAAATCGGTCAATAGCGTAAAGCTAAATAAATTCGCTCTGAGATAAATTACCTGCTGGCGAAATTTTTCTGTGACAGGGCTTTACGCTGGATTTGGCGGTGAGATAAGCTTTCCTCGAGTACTGTACGAATATACAGCTATCAGGATGAGAATATGTCTAAGCACATGAAGGCAACACCCCAGCAGCATCAGGAAATGACCGGAGTAGAGCGGCTTAGCCTGCGGGTGTCGTCGATGATCAACCACCCGCTCGCACAGACTCAGCGTTGGGTCGTTGTACATCGCCTGGATACCGACGGTGATGCGGAGTGGGAGGAAGTGATGGGCCTGCTGTCCGACACGCCTGAGTTGGACCTGACGTTCAACGACGACGAAAGCGTCACCGTGCGCTGGGAGCGTAGCAGTGTGGAGGAGCGTGACGACTTTATCGTCGAGCAGTACAGCAAGGAGGAGGTTGAAGCGGCAGCGCCTTTCTGAGCGTTATGCAAAGCCCGCCTGGGTGGCGGGCTTCGGCTTCATACCAGGTGCGCATTCCACACCAACAGCACCCTGGCCTGAATGTAGGTTTCTTCCCGGCGAATCATGCGGTCCTTGTGCCGCGAGTTGTCGGAAATCATTTCGAAGTGGTCATCGTCAGCGATCTGCAATCGCTTGATGTAGATGTGATCACCCCAGGAGAAGAAGTAGATGCCATCGCCGACAAACTCGCGGATGCTGACATCGACGATCAGCGGGTCGCGGTGCTTGATGGTCGGCTCCATCGACTGGCCCCAGCCGGTGATCATCTTCAAATGGTGGTGTTCAGTGAACGCCACACCCAACTCGCGAAGATGGCTGGGGCTGACGCGAACGTCCTTGAACATCTCGGGGTAGTCGTGGGGGATCTGGCCACCGCCCATGGCGGCCCGCACATCGTAGTGGGCAATCCACACTTCGTCACCCACCAGGCCCGGGCGAACAAAGTCAGCCTTTACCAGCGTGGCATCCTGCGGTTCTTCTGCAGCGGCCAGCAACCTTTGCCGGGTTTCTTCAGGGATGCCCTTGCCGCTTCGGGCAAGCATCTGCTTGACCAGGTCGGCCGCCGAAAGCTTGCCTTCGCCAGCTTCGACCGACGGCTGCACGGGGTCGCCTGCCGACAGTGCATCGAACCAACCCCGGGGCAGGCCTTCGATGCCCTCGATTCTGCGGGCCACATCATCGCCCAGGTTTTTCGCGGTCTTGTCGGAAAGAATCTGGCTCAGGTGTGCAGGCGCCATCCCCCAGCGTTCTGCGCAGGATCCCTTTTTCTGGCTGCCGATAAGCTTGACCAGGTTGTGCTTGCGAATATCGTAGATGTCCATAGGGCGAAGCATGCCAGTGTTTAGCTTGCTGCTAAATGTGCGCATGGCTAAATTAGCTCTTGTGGCAATGTTAGCTGTAGGCTAAATTAAATCCACCAACAAGGAAAGCCAGTGAGACATTCTTGTCCAGGGCTCGTCGCATCATCATCGGTAATGAGGTTTACATGGATCCGACCGACCTCGGCCCGGGCACAGTCACTTGGCTGAGCGGCACGGGCACTGTGTTGCTAGGGGCATTTCTATGGCTGCGCAAGTGGCTGTCCCGGGATGCAGCCGAGCGTGCGATGGACAACGCAGATATTGCAGTTATCCGCCGCCTGACCGAGTTGCTGGACATTGAGCGGGACGCCCGCCGAGAGGCAGAGGCCAAGGCTGATCAGCTCGCCAGGGAGCGCAACGAGCTGGTGCTGACCGTAGGGCGGCTGCAAGGCAAAGTGCTGGCGCTGACCAGCCAGCTGCGGCGCAGCTCTCAACCCTGAGGTGACAGGGCCGGGAAAAACCAAAAAAAGCCCGCCAAATTGGCGGGCCATAAGGGCGTAGGGAGCAACGCACAACAAATTCGGTCAGGCGACCAAGGTGCCTGGTTGCAACTGTTCAGCCAGGGCTTGGGCCGAGGCAAGGGATGGCATCGGCCCGCTCACGGCTTCGCCGTTGCGCACCAGGTACCAGCACGCCAGCAGGCCCTGCTCACGCAGTGGAGTGGGGACGGCGCTGCCGACAACGGACATGATCTGGATAGTGGCCATGTGGACCTCCTGTGAAACATGGCTCTACCATACGCAGCAGCCTGGGCGGTTTGAAATCAACTTCCTCGATAGTGGTCATTAGTTCTATCAACCGTTACCACCGCGGTGGGCCGTAATACACCGGGGGCGGGCCGTAGTAGGTTCGGTAGCCCGGGGGCGGTGGCGCCGGCGCGTAGTACGGCTGGTAATACACCGGCTGCGGCGGTGGTTGCACGTAGACCGGCGGCGGCCCGTAATAGACCGGCTGGCGTTCGACGTACACCGTACGGTCACGCCCGCCATAAACCGTCGCGCCGACCACAGCGCCCACCACCGCCGCACCCAGCAGCGGGCCCGGCCCATACCAGCCACCGCCGCCATGGCCGCCGTGGGCAGCAGCGGGCCCGCTGATGGCCAAGGCGCCGACCAGCAGGGCGATTCCGGGAATGTGACGGTTCATAGAGCAACCTCGCAGAGAAACCCCACGTTCGGGGCCTTACTAATATGACTCCAGTCTCTGTCAGCTGAGCACAGGGGAACGGTAAAGGTTGTGTAAGGGACGACCAGTGGTTGCCTCTGTTACGCTGCACAAACGTTTCAGTTATGACAAAGGAGCAGGTTATGTCGACAACTCCCAGCAGGGATACCGTGCTGTGCATCTCCCTGGCCGGCCGCCCCGGTACCTTCGGAGTACGTTTTCACAACCACCTGTACCAGCAGTTGGGCCTGGACTTCTACTACAAGGCCATGTGCACCGATGACCTGCCTGCGGCGGTGGCGGGTATCCGCGCGCTGGGTATCCGCGGTTGCGGCGTGTCGATGCCGTACAAGGAGGCGTGCATGGCCCTGGTCGACGAAATCGACCCGTCGGCGGCTGCCATCGAGTCGGTCAATACCTTGGTCAATACCGATGGCCACCTGAAAGCCTACAACACCGATTACCTGGCCGTGCGCCAGTTGCTGGCGCAGCATCAGGTCGATCCGGGCACCGCCTTTGCCTTGCGCGGCAGTGGCGGGATGGCCAAGGCCGTGGCCAGTGCTCTGCGTGATGCCGGCTTTGCCGAAGGCATCATCGTTGCGCGCAACGAGCAGGCCGGTCGGCAACTGGCGGATGTGTGCGGTTATCGATGGGTGGCGGACCTGGGCGACATTTGCCCGCCGATGCTGGTGAACGTGACGCCGATCGGTATGGCAGGCGGGCCGGAGGCAGAGGCGCTGGCGTTTTCCGAGCAGGCCATAGCGGCGGCAGAGCGGGTGTTCGATGTGGTGGCGATGCCGGCACAGACGCCGTTGATCCGCCGGGCCCAGGCGTTGGGCAAGCCGGTGATTACCGGGTTGGAGGTGATTGCGCTGCAGGCGTTGGAGCAGTTTGTGCTGTACACCGCGGTACGGCCGACGCGGGCGCAGGTAGATGCGGCAGTGGCTTACGCCCGGGATATCTAGTTACTCCTGTGCTGGCCCCTTCGCGGCTAAAGCCGCTCCCACAGGTACAGCGCAGCCACTGAAATCTGTGAAGTACCTGTGGGAGCGGCTTTAGCCGCGAAGAGGCCGGTACAGGCTGTACCTGGGTCAGAACACCTTGTGCCCGTCATCCAGTTGCTGGTCGACCAGGGCCCGACCATGGGCCAGCGACACATGCTGCGCATTCTCAAGGTCGGAGAAAAACTTCATCGGCATCGACAGGCGCTTGCTGGTGTGCCCGTCGGGCGCGGTGATCAGGCAGCCGGCGGCATAGGGCAGGGGGGAGTCGGGGTGGGGCATCACGCTGGCGGTGATGGTGTGCTTGCGGTATTCACAGTGAAGAGATTGCATCGTCCTTACCTCGCTGTGGCATGTGAAGCAGTTACCTTCATATACCACAGCAAGGGGCCGGGAGTTCCCGGCCCGACGAGCGAACAGCGACGAACGCTTAGCCTTTGAGCTCGGTGGGCTGGATCACTTCAACCCAGTAACCGTCCGGGTCCTTGACGAAGGCCAGGTGGTTCATGCGCCCGTCTTGCAGGCGTTTCTGGAAGGGTACTTCCAGTGCTTCGAAGCGCGCACAGGCGGCGCGCACGTCCGGCACGGAGATGCAGATGTGGCCAAACCCGCGCGGGTCGGTGTTGCCGTTGTGGTAGGCGAACTCGGCATCGTTTTCGGTGCCGTGGTTGTGGGTCAGCTCCAGTACGCCAGGGATGGACTTCATCCACTGGTGGCGTGCCGCGTCATCGGCGGGAATCTGCGCCGGGTCGACCAGGGCCAGGAAGTACAGGCTGAAGGCGGCGTCCGGGAAGTCGCGCTTGTCCACCAGGCGGAAGCCCAGCACGCGGGTGTAGAAGTCCAGCGACTTCTCGATGTCCTTGACCCGCAGCATGGTGTGGTTGAAGACGAATTGGGCGGTAGCGGCATCCGGTTGGGCGGTGACGCCAGGCAGGGTTTGCAGATCGTGCAGGCTCATGGGAACTCCTGAGACGGGGCCGGGCGCAGGGCACCGGCAAAACAGACAGGCTGGCCATGATACGGCAGTGCGCTGATTGCGCAAATGAAAGCGCCCTGCACAAGGCAGGGCGCTAGAATTAGAGGCCCGCATGTGCGGGCGCGTGGGGTCGCTAGTCCTTTAGCTGTCTCGATACTGAGCCAGCCCTTGTGAAAAAAGTGTGAAGCAAGTGTGGACGTTTCATCAGCGTACCCAGCTTTCTACCGTGGCGCCCCCATACTGTTCTTTCCAGGCCTTGAGGCCCCGGTGGTTGCCACCTTTGGTCTCGATCCGCTCGCCGGTGTGCGGGTTCTGATAAACCTTTACCACGCGCGGGCGGCGCTGTTGCTTGGGCGCTGTGCTGGTAGCCCTGCTTACCGCCTTGGGGTCGAGGATGGCGATGATATCGCGCAGGCTCTTGTCATAGCTTTTCATCAGGCCGACTAGTTTCTGCTCGAATTCGATTTCGCGTTTGAGGCCGGCATCCTTTTTCAAGGCTTCCAGTTGCGCCATCTGCTCCTGGAGCGCTTTTTCGGCAGCACGAAACTCTGCAAGTCTGGACACTGTAATCACTCCTGTACGTCGGTCGTGGCAGGGCGTGACGAACATTGAATACACATAAAAACGCCAGCCACGCGGGTGGGTTCCGCTGTTCGCTGATATCGAGTGTAGTCACTCATGGGTACTCGGTAAACTGCTAACTTTTGTAAGTAAGGCGGGAACTTTCCTAGTTTTGCGTGCGGTATTTTCCGGGTTTTTTGCGCATGCCCATCGGCACGTCTAGACCATGGTCCAATGGCCTGTGACAGAGCCTTTGCGCGATCATTTCAGATGATGGTCGGTGATTGTTCGGCCTTGTCGCAGTGCCGTGGCCAGTTCGTGCCACAGTGTGTTAACTCGCCTTTGATTCTGGATGTTTCCTCGCATGTTTGCCCCTTTTCCCCTCGCCCCCGGGCGCCGTGTTGCCGGCCTGTTCCTGTTGTGTGCCGGCGTCAACGCCCAGGCAGGCGGTTTTCTTGAAGACAGCAGTGCCAAGATTGAAGCACGCAATGTCTATTTCAACCGGGATTTTCGTGACGGCCACAGCAGTTCCAGCCAAGGTGCGTCCAAGCGGGAAGAATGGGCACAAGGTTTCATCCTTAATGTGCAGTCGGGTTATACCCAGGGGCCGGTAGGTTTCGGCGTGGATGCACTGGGCATGTTCGGTTTCAAACTCGACTCCAGCCCGGCGGACAGTAACAGCGGTTTGCTGCCTTCTTCCGGGCATGATCCTCGGCACTCGGCTGACCAGTACGCGAAGATGGGGCTGGCGGCCAAGGTCAAGGTGTCCAATACCGTGCTCAAGTACGGCGCGATGATGCCGGATGTGCCCTTGCTCAAATACAACGACGGCCGCCTGCTGCCTACCATGTTCCATGGCGCCATGCTCACTTCTGAAGAAGTGCGCGACTTGAAGTTCACCCTGGCCCGCCTGGACAAATACACCGCGCGGGATTCCACCGATCGCCAGGACATCCGCGTGCACTGCAAGAACAAGCGCTATGCCTGCGATATCGAAGCCGACCACTTCGACCTGGCGGGTGTCGATTACCGCTTCAACGAGCGAATCAGCGCCCAGTACCAGGTGGCCAAGCTGGAAAACATCTACCGCCAGCACTTCCTCGGCCTGGTCGCCAGCCAGCCGTTGGCGGTGGGCAGCCTGTCGGCCGACCTGCGCCTGATCAAGAGCGATGACATTGGCAATGCCCGCGCGGGTGCAATCGACCATCGTGCCTTCAGCGGCATGCTCGGCTACAGCCTGGGCGGCCACAAGATCAGTGCCGGCTGGCAGCGAATGTATGGCGACAGCGCCATGCCCTACCTGGATGGCAGCAACCCGTACCTGGTCAACTATGCCCAGGTCAACGACTTCGCCGCTGCTCAGGAGCGTTCGTGGCAGGTGCGTTACGACTATGACTTCAAGGCGCTGGGCGTGCCCGGCCTGACCTTCTTCACCCGGTACATCAACGGCGACAATATCAAGGTGCCGGGCAGCAGCGCCGAAGGCAGGGAATGGGAACGCGACACCGAGTTCAAGTACCAGGTGCAAAGTGGCACTTTCAAGGATGTCAGCGTGCGCCTGCGTAATTCCACCTACCGCAGCAACTATGAGAAGTGGGCGCGTGACATGGATGAGACACGTGTCATTGTCAGCTACAACTTCTCGATCTTCTAGGCGAGCGTTTTGCCAAATACCGGCGGCCGCCTGACAATGGCTGCTGGTTCCCGCAAAGGGCAGGGCAATGAAAGACCTGTTGTTGATCGGCATCGGTGCGGGTGACCCGCGCCAGATCACTTACGAAGCAGTGGATGCGCTGCGTAGCGCCTGCGTGTTCTTCGTGCTCGACAAGGGCGGCGAAAAGGATGAGCTGGTCCGCCTGCGCAAGGCCATTCTGCAACGCTACCGCCCCGAGGGTGGCTATCGCCTGGTGCAGGTGGCCGACCCCTTGCGCGATGGCCAGGCGGATGACTACCTGGGTGCGGTGCAGGACTGGCACCGACAGCGTGCTGCGCTGTATGCCCAACTGATCGAGCAGGAGATTGGCGATGGGGAAACCGGCGCCTTTCTGCTGTGGGGCGAGCCAGCCCTTTACGACAGCACCCTGCGTATTCTCGAGCGGGTCCGCGAACGCGGCGTGGCGCTGCGCCTGCAGATAATCCCTGGCATCAGCAGCGTGCAGGCGCTGGCGGCGCGTCACCAGGTGCCGCTCAACCGCATCGGCGAGCCGCTGACCGTGCTGCCTGGGCGGCGCCTGGCCGGGCACGGGCCTATCGACAACGTGGTGGTGATGCTGGACGGGCAGTGCGCGTTTGCCCAGCTCGACGACCCGGAGTTGATGATCTATTGGGGCGCTTACCTGGGGACCGAGGATGAAGTGCTGATTGCCGGGCCGTTGCAGGGGGTGAAGGCGCGGATACTGGAAGTGCGTGAGCAGCAGAGGCGGCGCAAGGGGTGGATCATGGATACCTATCTGTTGCGCAGGGAGCTGTGAGCTGTGTTGCCTGTACTGGCCTATTCGCGGGTAAACCCGCTCCCACAGGTACTGCACAGCGTTCGAAACGGTGCGGTCCCTGTGGGAGCGGGTTTACCCGCGAAGGGGCCGGTACAGGGAGCCCCAATCTCAAACCGGACCGAGAATGGCCACCACTTTGTCCCGCAACTGGTCGATGCTGAACGGCTTGCCAATCAGGTGCATGCCCTCGGGCACATTGATGCTGTCGGCATAGCCACTTGCGAACAGCACCGGCAGCAACGGGCGCAACTCGCGTGCTTTGCCTGCCAGCGCCTCACCGCGCATGTCCGGCAAACCCACGTCGGTCATCATCAGTGCCAGTGTCTGGTTCGGGTCTTCGAGCACCCGCAGCGCGGCTGCGGCGTCTTCGGCTTCGATGACCGAGTAGCCCAACTCGTCGAGCACTTCGACCATCAGCATACGGACGATGTCGTCATCTTCGACTACCAGAAGGTGCATGGTTTGGGTCCTGTGCAATGAATGTCTTTAATCTGTGCTCCGGTTGGCAGCAGAAGTTCCCGAGGATACCGATCCCTGCAATCAGATGGAACGATTGGCGCACTGCGCCTTCAAATACTGGCTAAATGCCCTGCCAGACCCGGTAAAGCTGGTTAGACTCGCTTATCAGGACGGCGCAGTGGCAGATAACAACAATCCGCCACTCTTTTCCAATGGACTTTTCTTGCTCGGGCGTTTTCACATGATTCAAGCAGCCTCGATGGACCAGCGAAGCTTCCGCAAACTGCTGAGCCGTAACATCGGCCTACCCTTGGGGGTTGGCCTGCTGGGTGCGGTGGCCTTCGTCGCGGTGATCAATTACCTGCTTTCGGCCATGCAGTGGGTCGAGCACACCGACCGGGTGATCGGCAATGCCAACGAGACGGTCAAACTGTCGATCGACATGGAAACCGGTATGCGCGGCTTCCTGATCACGGGTGACGAGCGTTTCCTTGACCCCTACGAGGTGGCCAAGCCACGTATTCTCGGCAGCCTGCAAAGCCTGCGCGCGATGGTCGAGGACAACCCGCAGCAGGTTGATCGCATCGACCGGCTGATTGCCTTGCAGCACGCCTGGAACGACTTCGGCAACGAGATGATCACCCTGCGCCGCAGCCAGGGCGATTACCAGGCCTCAATCGGCAATGGCCGGGGCAAGCGCATCACCGATGAAATCCGTAAGGAATTCGATGGCCTGATCAGCACCGAACAACAACTGCGCATGGCCCGTAACGAGAAGGTCAGTTCCGTCACCGTGACGGCGATCTCGGCCTTCGTTCTGTTCATCGTAAGCCTCAGTGCCTTGCTGGCGTATCTGGGCCGTCGAGACCTGCTGGCACTGTCGACCAGCTACGATGAAAACCTTCAGGCCCAGCAACGCTCGGCGCAGCGCCTGGAGCAGCAGGCCTGGTTGCGCAACGGTCAGACCCAGCTGGCTCAGCAGGTGCTCGGGCAACTGACCTTGCCCATGCTCGGCGACAACATCCTGCGCTTTTTCGCTTCTTACCTGGGCAGCGTGGTGGGCGCCGTGTATGTGCGCGATGAGCATGGCCGCCTGGTGCGCGTGGCCTGTTATGGCCTGGGCGCCGAAGAGCAGGCCCGCGACCAGATCAGGCTGGACCACGACGGCCTGTTGGCCCAGGCGGTGCGCGAAGGCCGCCTGTTCCGCCTGGACGACCTGCCAGAAGACTTCTATCGGCTCAGTTCCGGCCTGGGCAGCGGCTTGCCGCGCAGTGCGCTGCTGATGCCGGCTACCGAGGACGGTCAGATCAACGGGGTGATCGAGCTGGGTTTCCTGCGCCCGCTGGAAGACCGCGATGAAGAGCTGCTGGAACGCGTCGGCGGCAACCTCGGCATGTCCATCGAAAGCGCCCGTTATCGTCAGCGCCTGCAGGAAGTGCTGGCCGAAACCCAGCAACTGAATGAAGAGCTGCAGGTGCAGCAGGAAGAACTCAAGACTGCCAACGAAGAGCTCGAAGAGCAGTCACGGGTGCTCAAGGAGTCCCAGGCCCACCTGGAGACCCAACAAGCCGAGCTGGAGCAGACCAACGAGCAGTTGTCGGAACGCACCGATGCGCTCGACCGCAAGAACGATGAGCTGGGCCGGGCGCAGGTGGAGTTGCAGGCCCGCGCCGACGACTTGCAGCGCTCGAGCAAGTACAAGTCCGAATTCCTCGCCAACATGTCCCACGAGCTGCGCACGCCGCTGAACAGCTCGTTGATCCTGGCCAAGCTGTTGGCAGAAAACGGCGAAGGCAACCTCAGCGAGGAGCAGGTCAAGTTCGCCGAATCCATCTACTCGGCCGGCAACGACCTGCTCAACTTGATCAACGACATTCTCGACATCGCCAAGGTCGAGGCCGGTAAACTCGAAGTACGCCCCGAGACTACCCAGGTCGAGCGCCTGGCAGAAGGCTTGCGCGGCATGTTCCAGCCGCTTGCCGGCCACAAGGGCCTGGCCTTCGAGGTCAAGGTCGAGCCGCAGGTGCCGGCCACCCTGTTCACGGACCGTCAGCGCCTGGAGCAGATCCTCAAGAACCTGTTGTCCAACGCCATCAAGTTCACCGAGCGTGGCCAGGTCAGCATGAACGTCAGCTTCCAGGCTGGCAGCGGTATCGTGTTTGCCGTGCGCGACAGCGGTATCGGCATTGCTGCCGATCAGCAGCAGGCAATCTTCGGCGCCTTCCATCAGGTCGATGGCACCAGCAACCGCCGCTACGGTGGCACCGGCCTGGGCCTGTCGATTTCCCGGGACCTGGCGCATTTGCTGGGTGGCCAGATCAATGTCGAGAGCACCCCGGGCCAGGGCAGTGTGTTCAGCCTGATTCTGCCGGAACGCTATGCCGCCGAGGCTGAAGACATCGAGCCGCAAAGCCTGCGCCCTGCCGTCGACGCGTTGCCGCCTGCACCGCAAGTGCCGGTGGCCGCTACCACCATGCGCCCGGCACCGACCTTTGCCGACGACCGCGAGCGGGCACCCTTCGATACCCGTTGCATCCTGGTGATCGAAGACGAGCCCAACTTTGCCCGCATCCTCTTCGACCTTGCGCACGAACTGGGCTACAGCTGCCTGGTGGCTCATGGTGCCGACGAAGGCTTCGAGCTGGCGGCCCAGTACATACCAGATGCCATCCTGCTGGACATGCGCCTGCCCGACCACTCGGGCCTGACGGTGCTGCAGCGCCTCAAGGAGCAGGCCGGCACCCGCCATATCCCGGTGCACATCATTTCGGTGGAAGACCGCGTCGAGGCAGCCATGCACATGGGCGCGGTGGGGTATGCGGTGAAACCGACCAGTCGCGAGGAGCTCAAGGAAGTCTTCGCTCGCCTGGAAGCCAAGCTTACGCAAAAGCTCAAGCATATCCTGCTGGTGGAAGACGACGACCTGCAGCGCGAGAGCATCGCCCGGCTGATTGGCGACGACGATATCGAGATCACTGCCGTGGCCATGGCCCAGGATGCCTTGGCGCTGTTGCGCGAGAACATCTACGACTGCATGATCATCGACCTCAAGCTGCCCGACATGCTCGGCAACGAGCTGCTCAAGCGCATGACCGCCGAGGATATCCGCTCCTTCCCGCCGGTAATCGTGTACACCGGGCGCAACCTGACCCGCGAAGAAGAAGCCGACCTGCTCAAGTACTCGCGGTCGATCATTATCAAGGGCGCGCGTTCGCCGGAGCGCCTGCTCGACGAAGTGACGCTGTTCCTGCACAAGGTAGAATCGCAGCTGTCCAACGAACGCCAGCGCATGCTCAAGACTGCGCGTAGCCGCGACAAGGTGTTCGAGGGGCGCAAGGTGCTGCTGGTGGACGACGACGTGCGTAATATCTTTGCCCTGACCAGTGCCCTGGAGCACAAGGGTGCCATCGTCGAGATTGGCCGTAACGGCCGTGAGGCCATCGAGCGCCTGGAGCAGCATGACGACATCGACCTGGTGCTGATGGACGTGATGATGCCGGAAATGGACGGCTTCGAGGCCACCCGGCTGATCCGCCAGCAACCGCGCTGGCGCAAGCTGCCGATCATCGCCGTGACCGCCAAGGCCATGAAGGATGACCAGCAGCGTTGCCTGCAGGCCGGTGCCAATGATTACCTGGCCAAACCGATCGACCTGGACCGCTTGTTCTCGTTGATTCGTGTATGGCTGCCGCAACTGGAGCGAATTTGACTAGCGAACGTAACACCGACATTGAAATCCGCTTGTTGATCGAGGCCATCTACCTCAAGTACAGCTACGATTTCCGCAACTACTCCGGCGCTTCGATCAAGCGCCGGATCCTGCACGCGCTGCGCCAGTTCGACTGCCTGACGGTGTCGGCGCTGCAGGAGCGTGTGCTGCATGACCCCGGCATGTTCATGCAGTTGCTGCAGTACCTGACGATCCCGGTCAGCGAGATGTTCCGCGACCCTGACCACTTCCTTGCCGTGCGCAACGAAGTGGTGCCGCTGCTGCGTACCTGGCCCTCGATCAAGGTCTGGATCGCGGGCTGCAGCACAGGCGAGGAGGTGTATTCCATGGCCATCCTGTTGCGTGAGGAGGGGCTGCTTGAGCGCACCATCATCTACGCCACCGACATCAACCCGCATTCGCTGGACCGGGCCAAGCAGGGTATCTACTCGATGCAGAGCATGCGCGAGTATGAAGAAAACTACCGCCTGGCAGGCGGCCGTCGTGACTTTACCGAGTACTACACAGCGGCCTATGGCAACGCCATCATGGACAGCAGCCTGCGCGACAACGTGACCTTCGCCGACCACAGCCTGGCCACCGACAGCGTGTTCTCCGAGACCCAGCTGGTGTCGTGCCGCAACGTGCTGATCTACTTCAACAAGGAGCTGCAGGACCGCGCCCTCGGGCTATTCCATGAGTCGCTCTGCCACCGGGGTTTCCTGGTGCTGGGCAGCAAGGAGTCGGTGGACTTTTCGGCCTACAGCGACCGGTTCGAGCCGCTGGTCAAGCCCGAACGGATCTTCCGTAAATCATGAACGGCGTACGCGCAGTGGTGATCGGCGCCTCGGCTGGCGGCGTGGCGGCATTGTTTGAAGTGCTCGGCGCGCTGCCACCGGCGTTCGCCCTGCCTGTGCTCTGTGTGCTGCACCTGCCGGACGACCGCCACAGCCAACTGGCCGAAGTGCTGCAGCGTCGGCTGCATCGGCCGGTGCACGAGGCATGTGACAAGGAACGGATCAGCAGCGGGCAGATCTATGTGGCGGGACCGAGTTACCACCTGTCGGTGGAGCACGACCTGACGCTGTCGCTAAGCCAGGAAGAACCCGTGCATTTCTCGCGTCCAGCAATCGATTTTTTGTTCATCTCGGCGGCCGATGCCTATGGCGACGGCCTGCTAGGCGTGCTGCTCACCGGTGCCAATGAAGACGGCGCCAGGGGCCTTGCCTATATCAAGAACAATGGGGGCCGCACGATAGTCCAAGACCCTCGCGACGCACAGGTCGCCCTGATGCCGGAGGCCGCCCTGGCCCTGCACCAGCCCGACCATATCCTTACTCTGAGTGGTATCGGGCAGCTGCTCGCGACCCTGGAATATAGCGCATGCTAAGCCACACCACCGCCAAACTGCTGATTGTCGACGACCTGCCGGAAAACCTGCTGGCGCTCGATGCCCTGATCCAGGGCGACGACCGCGAGGTGCACCAGGCCCAGTCTGCCGAAGCGGCGTTGTCGTTGCTGCTCGAGCACGAGTTCGCGCTGGCCATCCTCGATGTGCAGATGCCGGGCATGAACGGTTTCGAACTTGCCGAGCTGATGCGCGGCACCGACAAGACCAAGAACATCCCGATCGTTTTCGTCAGCGCCGCAGGCCGCGAGATGAACTATGCCTTCAAGGGCTACGAGAGCGGCGCCGTGGACTTTCTGCACAAGCCGCTCGATACCCTGGCGGTAAAAAGCAAGGTCTCGGTGTTCGTCGACCTGTTCCGCCAGCGCAAGGTGCTGGGCCGGCAGCTGGAAGCCCTGGAGCATAGCCGCCAGGAGCAAGAGCTATTGCTCAGCCAGCTGCAGGTGGCGCGATGTGAGCTGGAGCATGCAGTGCGCATGCGTGACGACTTCATGTCGATCGTCTCCCACGAGGTGCGCACGCCGCTCAATGGCCTGATCCTGGAAACCCAGTTGCGCAAGATGCACCTGGCACGGGGCAACCTGGACGCCTTCAGCGCCGACAAGCTGCAGGCCATGGTCGAGCGCGACGAGCGGCAGATCAACAGCCTGATCCGGTTGGTCGAAGACATGCTGGATGTTTCGCGCATCCGTACCGGTAAATTGTCGCTGCGCCCCAGGCTGTTCGACCTCGGCCAACTGGTGCGCGGGTTGGTGGAAAACTTCACCGCCCAGGCCATGGCCCTGGAAACACACATCGAACTGCAGCGCTGCGAAGCGTTGAAGGGTGAGTGGGACGAATTCCGGATTGAACAAGTAGTGGCCAACCTGTTGTCCAACGCCATGCGTTACGGCGAGCGCAAACCGGTGCAGGTGCGGGTGTTCGAGCAGGAGGGCATGGCCTGGGTGCAGGTGCAGGATCACGGCATCGGTATCAGCGCCGCCAACCAGCAGCGGATCTTCCAGCAATTCGAGCGGGTCGCTGCCCAGCAAGCCAGCGGGGGCTTGGGCTTGGGGTTGTACATCTCCGAACAGATCGTGCAGGCGCACGGTGGCCGGATACGGGTTGACAGCGAGGAAGGCAAGGGCGCCACATTCACCCTGCAATTGCCGCTGGCAACATTCAAAGAACAAAACGACCAGGCGCGGGCAACCTCTGCGTAAGCCTGGGGTCTGATGGCCAACTGTAAGAATTTCAAGGCGTTAACATGAGTGAAGATGCACAAGATGTGGTGTTGGTCGTCGAGGACGAACCGGCGATTCGCATGATTTTGCGCGATTACCTGGCGGGTGAGGGGTACCACGTGCTGGTGGCCGAAGATGGCGAACAGGCGTTTGCGATCCTGGCCAGCAAACCGCACCTGGACCTGATGGTGACGGACTTCCGCTTGCCGGGTGGCATTTCCGGGGTGGAAATTGCCGAGCCCGCGGTGAAGCTGCGCCCGGACCTGAAGGTGATATTCATCAGTGGCTACCCGGCCGAGATCCTCGAGTCTGGCAGCCCCATCACCCGCAAGGCACCGATCCTGGCCAAACCGTTTGACCTGGATACCTTGCACGAGCAGATCCAGAGACTTTTGCGTTAAAGCTGGTGGCCCTATCGCCGGCAAGCCAGCTCCCACAAGTACTGCACAGGCCTCGAGATCTGTAGCGTACCTGTGGGAGCTGGCTTGCCGGCGATAGGGCCAATACAGGCTATCGCAGGGTCCGCTCTATACCGCCTGCCAACATGCTCTCCATCAGCCCCAGCCCCTGTTCCTCGGGCAATGCCTTCAACATCCCCGGCAACTGGTTCAGCAGCGTCGCCACCACATGCGCCGTCGCCACCAAGGCTTGCCCCTGCAACTTTGCCTGTGGCGCAATCAACCGCAGCAACCCTGCCTCGTAACGTTTGCGCGACAAGGCCAGGCGCGCCTGCTGGTCATCGCTCAGGCAGCACAAGTCACGCTCCGCCAGCCGAAACTGCATCGGCCGCTCGGCATGCAATTGCCAGTGCGCTGCAATCAGGCAGCCCAGTGCCGAGGCCCCGCGTGCCATGGCCCGGCGGCCATGGTCCAAAGTGGCCTGCAGTTCTTCGTACAACTCCTCGATCAAGTCGTACAACAGGTCCTGCTTGCTGGGAAAGTGGTGGTACAGCGAGCCTGCCGTCAGCCCCACATGGGCCGCCAGCTCGCGCATGCTGACCTGGCCAAAGCCCTTTTCGGCAAACAGCGCCATGGCCCGGTCACGTCGCTCCTCAAAGCTGGCACAGCGCATTGCGGCATTGACCGGGGGCATGGCGCCTTGTCCTCAGTAGTTGAAGAAACCGCGGCCGGTCTTGCGCCCCAGCCAACCGGCCGCGACCATTTCCTTGAGCAGCGGGGCAGGGCGGTACTTGCTGTCGCTGAAGCCTTCATGGAAGGCCTCCATGATCGCCAGCAGGGTGTCCAGGCCGATCAGGTCGGCCAGGGCCAGCGGGCCGATGGGCTGGTTGCAGCCCAGGCGCATGCCGGTGTCGATGTCCTCGGCACTGGCCAGGCCTTCCTGGCGCACGAAGATCGCCTCGTTGATCATCGGCACCAGGATGCGGTTGACCACGAAGCCCGGGCGGTTGCCTGCGGTGATCGGGGTCTTGCCGACCTTTTCGGTCACCACCAGCGCCTGGGCGTAGGTGCTGTCGCTGGTCTGCAGGCCGCGAATGATCTCGACCAGCGCCATCATCGGCACCGGGTTGAAGAAGTGCACACCGATGAAGCGCTCGGGGTGCTCGATGCTCGCGGCCAGCTGGGTGACCGACAGCGACGAAGTGTTGGTAGCGATCAGGCAGTCGTTGGCGACGTTGGCGGCCACTTGCTGCAAAATGCGCTGCTTGAGCTGCAGGCTTTCGGTGGCGGCCTCGATCACCAGCTGCGCGCTGCTGAGCTGGGCGTAGTCGGTGCTGGTGCGGATGCGCGTGTTTGCCGCCGCCGCCTTGTCCGCATCCAGGGTGCCTTTGCTGACCTGGCGCTCGAGGTTCTTGCTCAAGGTGGCCACGCCGCGCTCCAGCGCCGCGTCGGAAACATCCACCAGCAGCACCTTGTAGCCGGCTACTGCACACACCTGGGCAATGCCGTTGCCCATGGTGCCGGCGCCGATCACGGCGATCTGTTCAATACTCATGTGTCAGGCTCCCTCAGACGCGCTCGAAGACCACGGCAATGCCTTGGCCGCCACCGATGCACATGGTGGCCAGGGCGTAGCGGCCCTGAATGCGCTGCAGTTCATGGATGGCCTTGGTGGCGATGATTGCGCCAGTGGCACCCACCGGGTGGCCCAGGGAAATACCCGAACCGTTGGGGTTGACCTTCTCCGGGTCGAAGCCCAGCTCGCGGGCCACGGCGCAGGCCTGGGCGGCGAACGCTTCGTTGGACTCGATCACGTCCAGATCCTGCAGTTTCAGGCCGGTCTTTTCCAGCACCTTGCGGGTGGCCGGGATCGGGCCAAGGCCCATCAGTTCGGGCTCGACACCGGCGTGGGCATAGCCCACCAGGCGCGCCAGCGGCTTCAGGCCCAGACGACGCACCGCATCACCGCTGGCCAGCACCAGGCCGGCCGCGCCATCGTTGATGCCGCTGGCGTTGCCAGCAGTCACGGTGCCGTCCTTCTTGAACACGGTCTTCATGCCGGCCAGTTGCTCGGCGGTAACGTCGCCACGCACGTGCTCGTCCACGGCGAACTGTACGGTGCCTTTGCGGGTTTTCAGCTTCACCGGGACGATCTGGCTGTCGAAACGGCCTTCGGCAATGGCGCGGGCGGCGCGGCGCTGGCTGGTCAGGGCCAGTTCATCCTGCATCTCGCGGGTAATGCCGTGTTTGGCGGCGACGTTTTCTGCGGTGATGCCCATGTGGAAGTGTTCGAACGGGTCCTGCAGCACGCCGACGGTGTAGTCGATGCCTTGCAGGTCGCCCATGCGCGCGCCCCAGCGCGCCTGCGGCAGCAGGTACGGGCCACGGCTCATGGACTCGGCACCGGCGGCCACGGCCACGTCGGCATCACCAAGCAGCAGGCACTGGGTGGCAGACACGATGGCCTGCAGACCCGAGCCGCACAGGCGGTTGACGTTGAAGGCAGGGGTTTCCTTGGGAATGCCGGCGTTCATCGCGGCAACCCGCGACAGGTAGGCATCGCGCGGTTCGGTCGGGATCACGGTGCCCATGACCATATGGCCGATCTGCTCGGCAGCCACGCCCGAGCGCTCGATGGCGGCGCGGGTGATGGTAGTGGCCAGGTCGGCCAGGGGCAGGTCCTTGAGCGAGCCCCCAAAACCACCGATGGCGGAACGCACGGCACTGACGACGTAGATTTCTGGGCTGCTCATAGAGGCTCCGTAAGCTTAGGCATGGCGGGACCGGGCCAGGCTCTGCGAGAATGGCCGGCGGTCCCGGAGTGGGATCGAGTCTAGGCAAAGGCTCTGTTGCAGCCTATGCCGGATCTGTTCAAACAACCTGGCACTTTTTGCCACTCAGCATAGACAGCGAAAACCACCATGCGCGATAGCGATTCGGTCGCCGTGTACTTTCTCAATGCCATGCTCCACGCCCTGCGCGACAGCCCAGCCGAGCGTGATGCACAGTTGCGCGCGGTAGGCATCGACCCGCAGCTGCTTGAACAGCCCCAGGCACGCGTACCGGCCAAGGCCTTCGCCGAGCTGTGGCTGGCACAGATCCAGCACCTGGACGACGAGTTCTTCCGCCTCGACAGCCATGGCATGCCGCTGGGCAGTTTCGCCTTGATCTGCCGGGGGCTGATCCTTGAACCGAACCTGGAAAAGGCCTTGCGCCAGTGCATGAGTGGCTTCGGCCTGTTCCTGCGCGACCTGCGCGGCAGCCTGACGGTGCGCGCTGGACGTGCGCTGATCAGCGTGCAGTCGGGCATTGCCGACCCGCTGACCCGGGTGTATGCCGAGGAAACCTACCTGGTGCTGATGATCGGCATGTTGTGCTGGCTGGCCGGGCGGCGGATTGCCATCGACCGCACCGAGCTGGCCGTGTCGCGCCCGGCCCAGGACGACGACCTGCTGTTGTGGGGCCCGGACCTGCGCCTGGGCAGCGGGCGTACCGAAGTGGAGTTCGACAGCGCCTACCTGCGTCTGCCAGTGGTGCAGGACCTGACCACCCTGAAAACCTTTCTGCGCAGTGCGCCGCAGGGGTTGGTGATCCGCTTTCGCAACCAGAACGGGCTGGTGGCTGAGGTATACCGGCATTTGCGCGCCCGGCACTATGGGCAGTGGCCGACACTGGCGGCGCTGGCGCAGCAGCAAGGGATCAGTGCCAGTACGTTCCGCCGGCAGCTGGAGCGGGAAGGGCGGTCGTACCAGCAGATCAAGGATGAGGTGCGCCGGGCGATGGCCTTCGAGCGGTTGCGCGAGGGGGTGTTGAGCATTGCCGAGATCGCCGAGCAGGCCGGGTTCCAGGAGCCGAGTGCGTTTCACCGGGCGTTCAAGAAGTGGACCGGGCAGAGCCCCGGCAGCTATAGGGCGCGGTTGGCCGGGCGGTAAGTGTTCCCTGTACCGGCCCTATCGCCGGCAAGCCAGCTCCCACATGTCCTCCACAGTATTCGAGGCTTGCGGAGTACCTGTGGGAGCCAGCTCCCATAGGCACCCCGCAGTATTCGAGGCCTGTGGGGTATCTGTGGGAGCTGGCTTGCCGGCGATAGGGCCGGTACGGCGATCATTGAATGATCAGGCCGGCACCACGGCAAACCCGACCCCAAAGCGGTTCCAGGCGTTGATGGTGGCAATCGCCAGGGTCAGGTTGACCACCTCGGCCGGCTCGAAGTGTTCCTGCAGGGCTTCATATTGCCCCTGCGGCGCGCCGTCCTCAGGCAGTCGAGTCAGGCTTTCTACCCAGGCCAGTGCCGCACGTTCACGCGGGGTGAAATAGGCGGTTTCGCGCCACACGCTCAAGGTCTGCAAGCGCGCTTCGGTCTCACCGGCCTTGCGGGCATCGTTGGCGTGCAGGTTGATGCAATAGGCGCAGCCGTTGATCTGCGAAGCGCGCAGGCGCACCAGCTCCAGCAGCGAACTCTCCAGGCCGCTCTTGGCCAAGGCCTGCTCCAGGCCGACCATGGCTTTGTAGGCTTCCGGGGCGTGCTTGGCCCATTCGATACGGTTGTGCATGGCTGTCTCCAAAGGGTATGGGGTGGGAATGGCACTACTGTAACGCTGCCCATTGGCCTCCCCGATAGCCAATTACGCACATAAGCGGGAGGCCAATCGGCCATTCAGGTGGCCACTGACAAGCATCCAATCTCTTCATTTCTGCCAGGCCTGCCAAGCCGGGATAATGGCTGGGTCCTGCTACCCGAGAACAGATGCACAATGAGAGCTGCTTTGAACCTGTTGCTGGTGATTTTGCTGGCGCTGAACCTGCGGCCGATCCTGACCAGTATCGGCCCGTTACTCGAACCCATGCGCGCCAGCACCGGGCTGGGCTACCAGCAGGCCGCCCTGCTGACGGCGTTGCCGGTGCTGTGCATGGGCCTGGTGCCGTTGCTGCAGCCGTGGCTGCGACGCTGGATAAGCGAGCATGGCGGCATGCTCGGTGGCCTGGCTGCAATTGCCCTGGCCTGCCTGTGGCGCCTGCAACTGGACAGCGCCTGGGCGTTGATTGCCAGTGCAGTGGTCGCCGGCCTGGGCGTGGCGGTGGTGCAGGGCATGATGCCGGGGCTGGTCAACCGCTGGTTCCCCAGCCGCCTGGCGGGGGCGATGGGTTTGTACTCGGCGGCGTTGATGAGTGGTGGCGGCATGGCCGCCGTGCTTGGCCCGCATATCAGCGGCCACTTCGGCCACTGGCAGGTCGGCCTGGGCCTGTGGGCGATCCCGGCACTGCTGGCGCTGCTGGCCTGGGCCGTGCTGCGGCCTCGGCAGGGGCCGCCAAAGCTGGCCGGGGCCGCTGGCGGGCACTGGTTCGGCACCCGCCGGGCCTGGTTGCTGGCTTTGTACTTCGGCCTGATCAATGGCGGCTACACCAGCATGGTGGCCTGGCTGCCGGCGTACCACATCGAGCACGGCGGCAGTGCGCAGGGCGGCGCAGACCTGGTTGGCCTGATGACGGTCTTCCAGGTGGCCGGTGCACTGGGCTTGCCGCTGTTGCTGCGGCGCTGGGCTGACCGCCGCCCAGGCCTGTGGTTGGCACTGGCGATCCAGCTGGCCGGTTTTCTCGGCCTGCTGCTGGCGCCCACGCAGGCTTCGGGGCTGTGGGTGGCGATGATCGGTTTTGGCCTGGGCGCCTGCTTCAGCCAAAGCCTGACGCTGACCCTGGAGCACCTGAAGACGCCCGCCGAGGCCGGCAGCCTGGCGGCGTTCGTGCAGGGCATCGGCTTCATCATCACCGGTATCGTGCCGTATATCACCGGCTGGCTGCGTGACGTGAGCGGTGACTTCCAGGCATCGTGGACGCTGCTCACCGTGACCGTGCTGGCCATGCTGTTGGTGACCACCTGCTTCAACCCGCGTGGCTATGCCGCAGCCATCGCGCGCCCGGCCGCAACATCCAAGCCCGTGCCAGTCAACTGAGGCGTTGCAGGGTATCGCGCACCCGGTCCATTGCCGGGTCGATGTCCAGCAGTTCGATGGCGCCGAAGCCCATCAACAGCCCCGGGCGTACCGGCGCTTCGCTGAAGAACGGCGCCAGTGAATACAGGCCGACCTCTACCTTGCGTGCGAGGTTGGCCAGCAACTCCACATCCACCCCAGGCGCGGCCAAGGCGCTGAGGTGGAACCCGGCGCTGGCGGGTATTGGGCTGAACCATGGTGCCAGGTCGCCCCCCAGGCGCGCCAGGATGCGCTCGCGGCGGGCGCTGTAGACCTCATGGCAGCGCCGGATGTGCTTGTTCAGGTGGCCTTCGACCAAAAAACGCGCCAGCGCCCACTGCAGCAAAGTGGGGCTGTGCCAGTCGCTCAGGTGCTTTGCCACGCAGGCGGCCTGCAACACGGCAGGCGGCAGCACGGCATAGCCCAGCCGCAGTTCTTGCAGCAAGGTCTTGGAAAAGGTCCCGACATAGGCCACTAGCCCATGCCGGTCCAGGCGCTGGAGCGCATCCGAAGCTGGCCCGTGGTAGCGGAACTCGCAGTCGTAGTCATCTTCGATGATCAGCGCACCCAGCTCGGCAGCCCGCGCCAGCAGGGCATGCCGGCGCGGCTCGCTCATGGGCATGCCCAGCGGGAACTGGTGCGAGGGCGTTACGTAGATCAGCCGGGTGCCATCGGCGATCTGTTCCACGCAAAGGCCTTCATCATCCACCGGCACCGATTGCAGGCGTGCACCCAGGGCCAGGAACAGTTGCCGTGCCGGCGGGTAGCCGGGGTCTTCCATGGCCACCTGGCAGCCTGGCTCGACCAGTACCCGGGCGATGAGGTCCAGCGCTTGCTGGGCGCCGTTGCACACCAGCAGGTCGGCCGCGCTGCAGTGCACGCCGCGGGCGTAGGCGATGTGGTGGGCAATTGCCTCGCGCAGCTCCGGCAGGCCCTGCGCCTGGAACTGCCGTTCGGGGTGGCGCTGGCTGCGGCGCAGGGCGTAATTCAGGCAGCTGCGCCATTGGTCGAACGGGAACTGCGACTTGCTCGATGCCCCGCCGACAAAGTCATAGCGCGAGGGTGTTTGCAGCTGGCGTTGGGCGAGCACGGTGGCGCGCTGCTGCCAGCGTTCGAGGGAGGCGGCACCGGCCAGGGGAACGCTGGCTGATTCATGGCCGCGCAGTGGTTGGCGCGGGGTGATGAACGTGCCACGGCCGACCACGCCGCTGAGCAGGTTGTCGTAGGTCAGCCGTGAGTAGGCCTCGGCCACGGTCTTGCGCGATACGCCCAGTTGCTCGGCGAGCAGGCGGGTGGGCGGCAGTTGGGTGCCGGCGGCCAGGTGGCCGCTGTCGATACCGGCGCGCAGCTGCTGGTAAAGCTGGTCGGCCAGGCCTTTGCGGCCTTCCAGGCGAATGTGCAGTTCCATGGGGCGGTCCGGAGCGGGGGAGTGCTCAGGATAGCGGATTGGACAGGGAAGGGCATGGGGCCGCCTTGCGCCCCATCGCCGGCAAGCCAGCTCCCACAGCTATCGCGTATGCATCAGTTTTGACGCGGTCCTGTGGGAGCTGGCTTGCCGGCGATGGGCTGCAAAGCAGCCCCAAAAAGCTCAGAACCGGGCGGTGCTCACGGTGATATAGCCCTTCTCCGCCACCGCGATGCGGATCACTGTCTCGTCCGCTGGCGCCTTGCGGTTGCGCTTGATACGCACGCCATCCACTGCGGCAGCTTTCAGGTGTTCGGTGATGGCCCGCCCGTTGGCGTCGAAGAACACCTCGCTGGCCAGCAACTCGATGCGTTCGATCAATTGCCGGGACTGTTCATCGGTGGCGCAGAAGAACATGACCCCCGACAGGTGCGGGTCTTCATCGGGGTTGCTCATGTCATGGGCCAGCATTTCGCGCAGGCTGCTGCGCAGTTCGGCGATTGGGCGGGCGTACAGGTGCATGCGGAGCCTCCTCTGGAGCGCGGCTTTGCTTCATCCAGATCCGATCTTGTTTTCTGCGGCCAGCGGCAGCAAGTAGGACGCTTCCTTTAACCCTGTGGGAAATATCTGAAGGTGCCGGAAATATCTCGCTTGGCTGGCAGGAGGCGGGTGTCTGCGGCACAATTCTGCGTCTGATACCCGCCTTGCCGAGGATTGCCATGAACAGCCATTTCCAACCCGTCGACCTGAAAAAGGCCTATCGCCTGTTGAACCATGGCCCGACGGTGCTGGTGTCGGCCAACCACGAGGGGGTGGACAATGTGATGGCGGCCGCCTGGGCCTGCGCGCTGGATTTCGACCCGCCCAAGGTGACCGTGGTGCTCGACAAGATCGCCCGCACCCGGCAGCTGGTGGAGGGCAGTGGCTGGTTCGTGATCCAGGTGCCGACCGCAGCCCAGGCGCAGTTGACCCACCAGGTCGGTACCCGAAGCCTGTTCGACCAGCCCGACAAATTGGCCAGCATCGGTGTGCAGCTGGCGCGGGTCGATGGGCATGCGGCGCCGCTTGTGCAAGGTTGTTCGGCCTGGCTGATGTGCCGGGTGATCGACGAGCCGCACAACCAGAACACCTATGACCTGTTCATTGGCGAGGTGGTGGCGGCTTGGGCCGATGACCGGGTGTTCCGGGATGGGCACTGGGCCTATGAAAATGCCGACCCGCAGTGGCGCAGCTTGCACTACGTGGCGGGTGGGCATTTTTATGCGATTGGTGAGGCGGTGGTGGTCGATTCGCAGGGTTGAGCAAACAGGTCTGCCCCGATCAAGTGTAGGAGCGGCCTTGTGTCGCGATCGGGCCGCAAAGCGGCCCCGGCAATATGTGCATCGCTGCTGAAATCCCGGGGCTGCCTTGCAGCCCGATCACGACACAAGGCCGCTCCCACAGGGACCATGCAGCCTAGCGCTGAACCTCCTGCTTGAAGCGCAAGCGCCAGCCATGCAGCAACGGTTCGGTATAGCCGCTGGGCTGCTCGCGCCCTTTGAACACGAGGTCCCGCGCAGCGCGCAAGGCATGCGATGTATCGAAATCGGCTGCCATCGGCCGGTATGCCGGATCCCCCGCATTCTGCTGGTCGACTACCTGGGCCATGCGTTGCAAAGTCGCCTCGACCTGCTCGGCCCCCACCACCCCATGGTGCAGCCAGTTGGCAATGTGCTGCGCTGAAATGCGCAGGGTGGCGCGGTCCTCCATAAGGCCCACATCGTGAATGTCGGGCACCTTGGAACAGCCGATTCCTTGCTCGACCCAGCGCACCACGTAACCGAGGATGCCTTGGCAGTTGTTGTCCAGTTCGGCCTGGATATCAGCGGCGCTCCAGGGCCGTTCGGGGCTGACCGGGATGCTCAGCAGGTCATGCAGCAAGGCGCCGCGCTGGGTTTCCAGGTCGACCTGTTCCAGTGCCTGTTGTACGGCGCCCACGTCCACCTGGTGATAGTGCAGTGCATGCAGGGTGGCGGCAGTGGGCGACGGCACCCAGGCGGTGTTGGCACCGGCCTTTGGCTGGGCAACTTTCTGTTCGAGCATGGCCGCCATCAGGTCGGGCATGGCCCACATGCCCTTGCCGATCTGTGCCTTGCCACGCAGGCCACAGGCCAGCCCGACCAGCACGTTGCTGCGTTCGTAGGCCTGGATCCAGGCGCTGCCTTTCATGTCGCCCTTGCGCAGCATGGCGCCGGCTTCCATGGCGCTGTGCATCTCGTCACCGGTGCGGTCAAGGAAACCGGTGTTGATGAACACCACCCGTGACGCCGCGCTGGCAATACAGGCCTTGAGGTTGACGCTGGTGCGTCGCTCCTCGTCCATGATGCCCATCTTCAGGGTATGTGCCGGCAGGCCCAGCAGGGCTTCGACGCGCCCGAACAACTGGTCGGCGAAGGCCACTTCGGCGGACCCGTGCATCTTCGGCTTGACGATGTACAGGCTGCCTTCGCGGGAATTGCCGCGGCGCTTGAGGTCGTGCAAGCCGATCAAGCTGGTAACCACGGCATCGAGGATGCCTTCGGGGATTTCCCGGCCATCGCGGTCGTGGATGGCCGGGTTGGTCATCAGGTGGCCGACGTTGCGGATGAACAGCAGCGAGCGGCCCGGTAGTGTCAAGGGTTGGCCGTCTATGCCGTGGTACTGGCGGTCTGCAGCCAGGGTGCGGTTGAAGGTTTTGCTGCCTTTGCTCACCTGTTCGCTCAGGTCGCCCTTCATCAGGCCCAGCCAGTTGCGGTAGACGTGGACTTTGTCGTCGGCATCCACGGCAGCTACCGAGTCTTCGCAGTCGATGATGGTGGTCAGCGCGGCTTCCAGGGCGATGTCCTTGACCCCGGCCATGTCCTGCTGACCGATCGCACTGGTCGGATCGATCTGGATTTCGAAATGCAGCTGGTGGTGCTGGAGCAGGATTGCCGTGGGTGTGCTCGGCTCACCCTGGTAACCCCGCAGTTGTGCGCGATTCTGCAACACGACCTGACGGCCGTCGGCCAGGGTGACCTGCATCGTGCCCTGGTCGATCGCGTAGGCTGTGGCGTCGCGGTGTGAAGCGCCGTCGAGTGGGGCGCTAGCGTCGAGGAACTGCCGGCCATAGGCAATCACCTTGTCACCGCGCACCGGGTTGTAGCCTTGGCCGCGTTCGGCGCCAGCGGTCTCGGCAATGGCATCGGTGCCGTACAGCGCATCGTACAGCGAACCCCAGCGGGCGTTGGCGGCGTTGAGGGCGTAGCGGGCATTGCTCAGTGGCACGACCAGCTGCGGGCCGGCTTGTATGGCAATTTCGCGGTCGACGTTGCGGGTGCTGATTTGCACGGTTTCGGGGGCGTCGACCAAGTAGCCGATGCCTTGCAGGAAGTGCTGGTAGGCGGCCATGTCGCGGATCGGGCCAGGGTGCTGGCGGTGCCAGTTGTCCAGCTCGGTTTGCAGGCGCTGGCGTTCGGCGAGCAGGGCGCGGTTTTGCGGGGCAAGGTCGTGGACGAGGGTGCTGAAACCTTGCCAGAAGGCGTTGGCTTCGATACCGGTGCCGGGGAGGACTTCGTCTTCGATGAAGCGCTGGAGGGTGGGGGCGATCTGGAGTTCGTTAGGCATTGTCTGTTCGCTCGATGTTCGGTCTTCGGGAATTCAGTCGCCTGTGCGGGCCTCTTCGCGGGTAAACCCGCTCCCACAGGGACCGCAGGCACCTCAAATCCAGTGCAGTACTTGTGGGAGCGGGTTTACCCGCGAAGAGGCCGTTACAGGATTTACAAGGCAGCCGCCCCAGCCTTCGCCACCTGGGCATCCTGTTCGGACTTGACCCCGGATACGCCAATGGCACCCACCACCTGGCCATCCACCCGCAATGGCACGCCACCTTCCAGGCTGGTGAGCAGCGGTGCGGTGACGAATGCGGTACGGCCGCCATTGACCATTTGCTCGTAATCCCGTGTTTCCTTGCGCCCCAGCGCGGAAGTCCGGGCTTTTTCCACGGCAATGTAGGCACTGGCCGGCGCACAACCATCCATGCGCTCCAGGGCCAAGGGGTGGCCGCCGTCGTCGACCACGGCGATGGTCACGTTCCATTGTTGTGCCAAGGCTTCCTGGCGGGCAGCGGCCAGCACACGGGCGACTTCGGCCTGGCCGATCACGAACTTGCTATGCATGGGAGTTCTCCGGGTTCAAGGCTGCATCGACGATTTCGATCCAGTGCCGTACCGGCGTGCGCCCGGCCCCGTCGAGGTGGGCCTGGCAGCCGATGTTGGCGGTAGCGATGATTTGCGGTTTGCCGCTTTCCAGTGCGTTGAGGCGGTTGTCACGCAGTTGCAGCGACAGCGCTGGCTGGGTCAGCGAATAGGTGCCAGCCGAGCCGCAGCACAGGTGGCCGTCCGGCACCGGGGTCAAGGTAAAGCCCAGGCGCGTCAGCAGCGCCTCTACCGCGCCCCCCAGTTTCAGGGCGTGTTGCAGCGTACAGGGGCAATGGAAGGCCAGGCGTTGTTCGGCGCACAGGCCCAGTTGCTCGACCGGCTCATCGCGCAGGACTTCTACCAGATCGCGGGACAGGGCGCTGACCCTTGCTGCTTTGGCTGCGTAGCGCGGGTCGTGCTCCAGCAGGTGGCCATAGTCGCGCACGAACGCGCCGCAGCCGCTGGCGGTTTGCACGATGGCCTCGGCGCCTGCTTCGATGGCCGGCCACCAGGCGTCGATATTGCGCCGTGCACGCTGCAGGCCTTGCTCCTGGGCATTGAGGTGGTAGTCCACCGCGCCACAGCAACCGGCTTGGTGGATGGGTTCGATGCTGATGCCCAGGCGGTCCAGCAGGCGTGCGGCGGCGGCATTGGTATTGGGCGACAGTGCCGGCTGCACGCAGCCTTCCAGCATCAGCACCCGGCGTACATGGCGCGGTGCCGGGCGCTGGCCGGGTGGGGTCATCCGCGCCGGCAGCTTGCGCTTGAGCGTGGCCGGCAACAGCGGGCGCAGGGCCTGCCCGCTGCGGGTCAGCGCCTTGAACAACGCAGGGCGTGGCACCACCGCACGCAGGCCCTGGCGCAGCATGCGCTGGCCAAGCGGGCGCGGTACCTGCTGTTCGACCACGGCGCGGCCGATGTCCAGCAGGTCGTGGTACCTGACCCCGGATGGGCAGGTGGTTTCGCAGTTGCGGCAGCTCAGGCAGCGGTCCAGGTGCAGTTGGGTGCTGGCGGTGACCGGCTCGCCTTCGAGCACCTGCTTTATCAGGTAGATACGCCCGCGCGGGCCGTCCAGTTCATCGCCCAGCAGCTGGTAGGTGGGGCAGGTGGCGGTGCAGAAACCACAGTGCACGCAGGAGCGCAGAATGCTTTCGGCCTCTTCGGCGCGCGCCAGCTGGCGGCTTGTTTCGCTCAGGTTGGTTTGCATGGTCTGGCCTCACAGGTCCGGGTACAGGCGGCCAGGGTTGAACACCCCCTGGGGGTCGAGCTGCTGCTTGAGGGCACGGTGGTAACGCATCAGCGCCGCGGGCAGGGGTGGGCTGCTGGCTGCTCCGGGGGCGTAGCAGGTGGCGTGGCCGCCCACCTTGGCGAGGTGGTCGCGAATCGCCTGCGCCGGTGCACTGGACTTCAGCCAGCGCTGGGCACCTCCCCAGTCGATCAGCTGCTGGCCGGGCAGGTGCAGTTCGCCGGTGGCGTTGGGCAGCGACAGCCGCCATAGCGGTGCAGGGTCACTGAAGAACGCCAGGCGTTGTTCGCGCAGGTCGCTCCAGAAGACGCTGTCGAGGGTTTCGCCGCCCAGGCGCTGGCGGGCAGACTGCACCGAGCCCTCACCGCCTTCCAGGCGCAGGTACAGGGCGTCACCGTCATGGCAGGCCGCGCTGATCGGCAATGGCTGCTGGCCCCATTCGGCCAGCTCGGCCAGTGCCTGGTGGCTGCCCATCGGCAGGCGCAGGCTCAGGCATTCGCGCGGCCGAGGCAGCACTTTCAAGGAAACTTCAGTCAACAGCCCCAGGCAACCGAAGCTGCCGGCCATCAGCCGTGATACATCGTAACCGGCCACATTCTTCATTACCTCGCCACCAAAGCGCAGCAGCTTGCCGTGGCCGGTGATCACCCGCGTGCCGAGCACGTAGTCACGTACCGAACCGGCCCACGGCCGCCTGGGGCCGGACAGGCCCGCCGCGACCATGCCGCCCAGGGTGGCCTCGGGGCCCAGATGCGGGGGCTCGCAGGGCAGCATCTGGCCGGCCTCGTGCAGCGCCGCTTCGATCTCGCGCAGCGGAGTGCCTGCACGGGCGGTGAGCACCAGTTCGGTCGGGTCGTAGCTGACGATGCCACGGTGGCTGCGGGTGTCGAGTACTTCGCCGGCCACCGGGTTGCCGAGCATGGCCTTGCTGTTGCTGCCCTGGATACGCAGTGGCGTGCCCTGGTTCAAGGCCTGGTTAACCTGCTCCAGCAGGGCCTGGCCGATGTCGCGGTCCATGCTCATCAGAAGCGCTCCAGGTCGGGGAACGGCAGTTGCCCGTGGTGCACGTGCATGGCGCCGAACTCGGCGCAACGGTGCAGGGTGGGGATGTTCTTGCCGGGGTTGAGCAGGCCCTGCGGGTCGAACGCGGCCTTGACCGCGTGGAACAGGGTGATTTCGTCGCTGTTGAACTGTGCGCACATCTGGTTGATTTTTTCGCGGCCTACGCCGTGCTCGCCGGTAATGCTGCCGCCCACCGCCACGCACAGTTCGAGGATCTTGCCGCCGATGGCTTCGGCCCGCTCCAACTCGCCGGGCAGGTTGGCATCGAACAGGATCAGCGGGTGCATATTGCCGTCGCCGGCGTGGAACACATTCGCCACGCGCAGGCCGTATTCGCTGGACAGGTCACTGATGCCCTTGAGCACCCGCGGCAGTTCGCGGCGTGGGATGGTGCCGTCCATGCAGTAGTAGTCCGGGGAAATGCGCCCCACTGCCGGGAAGGCGTTCTTGCGCCCGGCCCAGAAACGCACGCGCTCGGCCTCGTCGCAGGCCAGCCGCACCTCGCTGGCGCCGGCTTGGGTCAGCACGGCGGCTACCCGTTCGCAGTCGTCGTGCACATCGGCCTCCACGCCATCCAGCTCGCACAACAGGATGGCCGCCGCGTCAACTGGGTAGCCAGCGTGGATGAAGTCTTCGGCGGCGCGGATTGCCAGGTTGTCCATCATCTCCAGGCCGCCGGGAATGATGCCGGCGGCGATGATTTCGGCCACCGCCCGGCCAGCGTCCTCGACACTGTCGAAACTGGCCAGCAGCACCCGCGACACCTGCGGTTTGGGCAGCAGTTTCACGGTCACTTCGGTGACGATGCCGAGCATGCCTTCAGAGCCAGTGAACAGCGCCAGCAGGTCAAAGCCGGGGCTGTCCAGGGCATCGCTGCCCAGGGTCAGGTGTTCCCCTTCGACCGTGAGAATGTCCACCTTCAGCAGGTTGTGCACGGTCAGGCCGTACTTGAGGCAGTGCACGCCACCTGCGTTCTCGGCGACGTTGCCACCAATGGAGCAGGCAATTTGCGAGGACGGGTCTGGCGCGTAGTACATACCATGAGGTGCGGCGGCCTGGGAGATGGCCAGGTTGCGTACGCCGGGTTGCACACGGGCGTAGCGGCCCTGTGGGTTGACCTCAAGGATGCGGTTGAAGCGCGCCATCACCAGCAGGATGCCCTTGGCCAGCGGCAGGGCACCGCCCGACAGGCCGGTACCGGCGCCACGCGCTACCACTGGCACCCCGCGCTGGTGGCAGAGCTTGAGCAGCGTTTGCACCTGCTCCAGGCGCTCGGGCAGCACCACCAGCAGCGGCACAGTGCGATAGGCCGAAAGACCATCGCATTCGTAGGGTTTGAGGTCTTCTTCGCGGTGCAGGACTTCGAGGTCCGGCAGGGCACTGCGCAGTGCCTGCAGCAGCTCTGTCTGGTCCACGGCGGGCAGCGCGCCATCGACGCGTTCGTCGTACAGGATATTCATCGGCTCACTCGGCAACGGTTTTTGTTGTTGTTGGCAAAGCGGTCACCGTTGCAGCCTGCGCGCGCCAGCATCAGCGGTCGAGCATGGAAGGGACTGGTCCTACCAGTTTTTCTTCGGGGTACTGGTTATTGATGGGTTTACCCGGCTAGATTGGAGCAGGTGGTCTAACTGGTCCTACCAGCAGGAGGGTGCGCAGTGGTTACTGATGGCAAGGCCAAGGTCGCCGACCAGGTGGCCGAGCGGGTCGAGCGGCTGATCGTCGACGGCGTGCTGAAGGTGGGCCAGGCCCTGCCGTCGGAGCGGCGGCTGGTAGAGAAGCTGGGTTGTTCACGCTCGGCCCTGCGCGAAGGGCTACGCATTTTGCGTGGGCGCGGCATCATCGACACCGAGCAGGGGCGAGGCTCGTTCGTCGCCGACCTGACAGGGCAGGCGGGCGCCACACCGTTGATGCACCTGTTCAGCTCCCAGCCACGCACGCTGTTCGACCTGCTGGAGGTGCGGGCGTTGCTGGAGGCCGAGTCGGCGCGGCTGGCGGCGTTACGCGCCACCGAGATCGACCGCTTGCTGATTCGCCGGCGTTATGAAGAAATGCTGGCTGCCCACGAGGCGGCAGAGGCGCTGGACGCCCGTGAGCACGCCCGCCGTGACCATGCCTTTCACCGGGCGATCAGCGAGGCGTCGCACAACCCGGTGCTGGTGCATACCCTGCAATCGCTCAGTGACCTGACCTTGAGCACCGTGTTTGCCTCGGTCAACAACCTGTATTGCCGGCCGGCGCAAAAACGCCAGATTGATCGGCAGCATGCGCGGCTGTATCACGCGGTGATGGAGCAACTACCAGAGCAGGCGCAGCGGGCGGCGCGTGAGCATATCAACGGGATACGCGACAGTTTGCGGGAGATCGAGCAGGAAGAGCAGCGCCTGGTCAGGGCGACCATGCGCATGGATGGCTGGGGGTGAAGTCGCCTGTGCCGGCCTATTCGCGGGTAAACCCGCTCCCACAGGAAACGCACTAGATCTGAAGGCTGTGCAGTGGGAGCGGGTTTACCCGCGAAGAGGCCGGTACTGGCTGACTTCAATGATCGGCTATACGGTCATCCTGGGAAAGAATAGCCCTGGCCAGCTCTTCATCATTGGCCTGCAGCCCCGGATGATCCTTGCGCGCCTGTTCCAGCGCCGACTCTACATAGGCGCCACGGATCGCACCGCCGCTGGCGACGAAGGCAGACAGCTCGTCACGGGCCGGGATGATCCGTTTGTCGTCCTTGAAGGTCGAATACAGCGAAGCGGAAACACCGGCTGATGTGGCAACGTCGCCCGCGTCGACGCGGGCCAGGGCAGCACCGGCAGGCAGCAGGAGCAGCAGCGCAGGGGCGAGGAGTAGGTGGCGCATGTCGAGTTCTCCAATAGCGTGAAGCACAGGGAAATAAACCACTCAGTGTTTAAGAGAGCTGGAGTGTGCGGGTAGTTCCCTTTGCTGGCTGGAGATTGTCGGGGCCGCGATGCGGCCCAATCGCGACGCAAGGCCGCTCCCACATGGATCGGCATACGCAGGACCTTGTGTGGGAGCGGCCTTGTGTCGCGATTGGGCTGCGCAGCAGCCCCCAAGGCCCGTTCAGGCCAACTGGTGGGCCGAAGGCGCCATCGACGTAGCTGGTTTTGGTGACAAGGGTCATGCAGTGCGAGTCCTTTCCTCAGAAACCTGGCGGGCGACGAAGTCGCTGATGTTGTCCACGGCGCTGTCCATCAGCTGCTGCATGGCGTCTTCGCTGCTCCAGGCGATGTGCGGGTTGAGCAGGAAGTCGTCGCGGTCGATCAGTTCGAACAACGGGTTGCTCGGGTGCAGCGGCTCCACTTCCACTACATCCAGCGCCACACCGCCCAGGCGCCCCTGTTGCAGCGCCTGAATCAGCGCCGCTTCGTTGACCACACCGCCGCGGCCGGTGTTGACCACGATGGCATCGGGCTTCATCAACGCCAGTTGGTCGACATCGATCAGGTTGTAGGTTTCTGGTGTGAGCGGGCAGTTGATCGACAGTACATCGCAGCTTTTCAGCAGCTCGGCCAGCGGCCGGCAATCGGCGCCCTGGCGCTTGCCGCCGCGGTCTTCGAACAGCACCTGCATGCCGAATGCCCGCGCCAGGTGTGCCAGGCGCAGGGCAATCGGGCCGCTGCCGATGATCGCCAACTGCTTGTCGCGCACATCGCGGATGCGGTGGTTGAAGTAGATGTTCTGGTACGGCTTGTCGCCAGCATGCACCTGGCGCATCAGGCGGGTGAACGCGGCCGGGCGGCGGAACAGCTCAAGGATCATCGCCAGGCTGTGCTCGGCCACGGTGTTGGCGGCATAGCCAGGTACGCTCGATACTTCGATGCCGTTGGCTTCGCAATAATCGACATCCACGATGTCACGGCCGGTCAGGGCCAGCGAGATCATCTTCAGCCTGGGCAACTGGCGCAGGTGCTCTTCGCGCAGCGGCACGCTGCAGGTCAGCGCCACGGTCGCGTCTTTGAGGTGCTCCGGCACCTGGTCGGGGTGGGTGTAGGCGTACTGCTGCCAGCTGTGATCGCAGTCGGGGCGCTTGAGGCGGGTGGAAGGCGCCAGGCCTTCGTCGTCAAGGAAGACGATATGTTCGCTCACGGTCTTGTCCTTATTTTTTCTGCGCGGGCACGTAACCGGCAGGCGCCATGCCCACAAGCTGACGGGTGATGAAGCCGGCATCCTGGTCGTGGTCTTCCAGCGATTCCTTGCGCACCAGTGCATCGCGAACCAGATGCGCGCCAAAGAAGCGCAACGGCTCTGGCGGCAGCAGCTTCATCTTCTGGTTGACCAGGCCACAGTTGGCCCACTCGTCGTTGGCATGGGTGGCCAGCGACTTGATGATGCGGCTGGCAAACACCGTGGTGGCCACGCCGTTGCCGGAAAAACCGATGCCGTAGCTGACGGTCTGGTGATGGTCGAGGTAGCCGAAGTTGGGCAGGCCCTTCATGGCGCGGTCGATTGGCCCGGTCCAACTGCTGACCACCGGTACATCCTGCAACTGCGGGTACAGGCGGCGCAGTTCGGCAGCGACTTTGTCGGCGGCCGGCGAGGGTTTTTCATACAGGTTGCCGATGCGCCCGGCATAGGCGAACTGGCCCAGCGGCTTGCCGAACACCACGCGACCGTCCGGGGTGTTGCGCCAGTAGTTGAGCACGGTGCGCGAGTCGGTCATGCATTCGCCGCCGCTAAAACCGATGGCGTCGAGCTTGGCCTTGACCGGCGCGGTGGCGACCATGTCGCTGGACATGATCGCGATCATCCGGCGCAGCTCGGGAAATTGCGCGCCCCAGGCGTTGAGCGCCAGCACCACGTGGTTGGCTTTTACATGGCCTTTGGCGGTGTGCACCACCGGGTGCTTGCCGCGCTGCAGGTGAGTGAACGGCGATTTCTCGAAAATCTGCACGCCCAGCTTCAGTGCCACGCGGCGCAGGCCGCGGGCCAGCATGGCGGGCTGCACAGTGGCCGCGTTGGGGTCGAAGATGCCGCCCAGCACCAGTGGCGAGCCGACGCGGCCGCGAATGGTCTGGCGGTCCAGTTCCTGGAACGGGTTGACGTCGAGTTTCTGCAGGCCGTCGGTGAGTACGCGCCACGAGTTCATCTGCCGCTGGTTGGTGGCCGTCCACAGCCAGCCGTCCTTGCGGTACTGGGCGTCGATGCCGTGCTCCCAGCAGAAGCTGCCGATCTCGTCGATGGCCGACTCGGCCGCCTCGCAGATGCGCCGCGCCTCGACATCCCCGCAGATGGTGCGCACCGACAGGTACTTGCCCCACCAGTTGGTGGCCACGCCACCGTTGCGCCCGCTGGCACCCGAGCCGCAGCGGTCGCGCTCGACGATGACGATGGTTTTTTCCGGGTGCGCCTGTTTCAGGCGGATGGCCGACCACAGGCCAAGGAAGCCACCGCCGACAATGCACACGTCGGCTTGAATCGAGTCCTGCAGGGCAGGGGCCAGGTCGTTGTCCAGGTCAAGCGCCTGGGCATACCAGAATCCACGGTACATGAGGGGTGCCTCTGAGCATGTTTGTCTTGTGCCTACATGATGCTCAGCCGGGCGAGTGCGCTGATATTACAGCCATGACAATTGATAGAACGACGCCGCCTTTTGTCACGCATTTCCTATTTGTGGGGATGCATATGATATGACGGACGCAGGGCGCGCTTTAGAATGACGCCATTACCGATGTAACGAGGCCAGCGTCCATGTTTGCCGAACAACAAGAACAACCGGTACAAGCCCCCGTCATCACTGCGCAGGTCAAGCCCGAACTACGGGTAGGTTTCGTGCTGATGAACCACTTCACCCTGGTGCCGGTGGCGGGGTTGGTGGACTCGCTGCGCTTTGCTGCGGACAAGTCATTCCGCAGCCAGCAGGTGTTCTGCCAGTGGGACTGGATGACGCTGGACGACCAGCCGATCACCGCCAGTTGCGGCATGCCCATTTCGCCGACCAAGCCGCTTAACCTGTTTGCCCAGTACGACTATGTGGTGCTGGCCGGCGGCCTGCTGGACGAAACCCGCAATCCGCCGGCCTGGTTGCTGGATGCGCTGCGTGAGGTGCATGCGGCGAATATCCCGATCATCGCCCTGTGCTCGGGGTCGTTCGTGCTGGGCAAAGCCGGGCTGCTCGATGGCCGGCGTTGTGCGTTGCATTTCACCTTGCGCGACGAGTTCAAGGAGCGTTTTCCACTGGCCACGGCGGTGATCGACAAGAGCTACGTGGACGACCGCGGGATCATCACCTGCCCGGGCGGCACGGCCATTGACCTGGCGGCCAACCTGATCCGCCGGCATTGCGGCGCAGTGCGGGCGCAGAAGGGGCTGGAATACCTGCTGGTGGACGAGCGCGCTGAAGAGCGGGACAAGGCGTCCAGCGAATGCGTGTACCAGAACGACCGCGTGCAGCGGGCGATCAGCTTCATGCGCGCCAACCTGGATGCCTCGATGACGCTCAAGGCCGTGGCTGAAGCGGTGGGCACCCACCCTCGGCAGTTGCACCGCGAATTTGTGGCCAATACCCAGGAGCCACCGGCCAACTACTGGCGCAAGCTGCGGCTGGATCATGCTCGGCGGTTGCTGGTGAACACCAGCCAGAACATCACCACCATTGCCTTGGCCTGCGGGTTTTCCGATGCGTCGCACTTTATCTTGTGGTTCCGCAAGCAGTATGGCGAGACGCCGTATAGCTTCCGCAAGCGCAGGCATGAAGTGGAGCGGTTTGACTGGCATGGCGACAAGGTAGGGCTGGACCCGGAGCTCTAACAAGCTATCGCGGTCAGGTGTAGGAGCGGCCTTGCGTCGCGAAAGGGCTGCAGAGCAGCCCCAGGATCGCACATTCAGCACAGATTGCCGGGGCCGCTTTGCGGCCCATCGCGACACAAGGCCGCTCCTACAGGGACCGCGTGGGTGTCAGAGCTGGCGTGCCTTAGAACAGCACGTAAGTCTTGCGCAGGGTTTCGCGAATGTCCCAGACACCCTCGCAGTTCTCCGGGAACAGCACTGCGTCACCGGCGCGCAGCTCTACCGGCTCGCCACCGTCGGGGGTGAAGGTGCACCAGCCGCTGACAATGTGGCTGAACTCTCGGTTTTTCAGGTGCCGGCGGAACACACCCGGGCTGCTTTCCCATACGCCGATGCTGGCGCCGACGGCTTCGTCGGTCTGGTCCTGTGCGGTGGCAGCCTGGGCGGCGGGTTCACCGATCGGCAGGCGGGCCGGGGCAGGGGCCCCCAGCGACGCGAGGGGGGCATTGCGCACGACAGTCAGTACTTGGCTCACGAAAAACGCTCCTTCAGGCTTTACGAACAACGGGTTTGGCAGCGGAAGTGGTTCGGGTGGAGTTACCCAGCGCCGCGGCTTGCTGCAGGTCGAGCTTGCTGGTCTCGGGGGCCAGCCACCAGGAAATCAGCGCGCCGAACAGCGAGATCAGGGCCGCCGCGAACATGGTGTTGGCAATACCGTAGGAGGCCAGTGAGATCGGCACCAGATACGTGCCGAAGGCCGCGCCGATGCGTGACAACGAAGTGGCCAGGCCCACCGCCGACGCACGGATTTCGGTGGGGAACAGCTCGTTGGGGTAGACGTATTCAAGCACTTGGGCGCCGCCGATCAGCACGGCATAGGCGCCGAACAGCACCAGTACGGTGGTTGGCGAGGCATCCGGGAACACCCCCAGCAGCACCAGCGACATACCCGACCAGAGGAAGCTGTGGATCAGCATGTTGCGCCGGCCCAGGCGGTTGATCAGTTTGGTGGCCACCAAGCAGCCCAGGGTGAACAGCAAGGTGATGGCGATGGAGCCAAAGGCCGCCCAGTCACCGGTCAGTTGCAGTGCCTGCAGCACTTTGGGGGCGAACGAGTAGATGGCGAACAGCGGCACGATCGCGCAGGTCCAGAACAGGGTGACAAAGGCCATGCGCTTGCCGTAACCGGAGTGGAACAGCGACCACACCGACACCGGTTTGTCGCTGGTCTGCTCTGGCAGGTCGGCAATGGAGTAGTCGGGCCCGTAGACTTTCTTGATCACGGCGTCGGCTTCGGCGGTTCGGCCTTTGCTCAGCAGCCAGCGTGGCGATTCCGGTGTGCCACTGCGGGCAACCAGGAACAGCGCACCCGGTATCAGGGCGCTGGCCAATACATAGCGCCAACCGTCTTCACCCCCCACGCGCAGCAGCAGTTCGCCGACCATATAGGCCACGGCGGCACCGGCAAACCACATCAGTACCATGGCCGCCAGCAACGGCCCACGGTGCTTGCGTGGCAGGAACTCGGCCAGCAACGACGTGGCGATCGGGTAGTCGGCACCGACCGCGATACCGATCAGCAACCGCCAGGCGAACAGGGCCCAGGCCGACTCGACCCAGAACTGCGCCACTGAAAAACCGACGATGGCGACCAGGTCGATCAGGTACAGGACCTTGCGCCCGTACTTGTCGGTGAACCAGCCACCGAGAAAACCACCCAGGAAGACACCGATCAATGCTGACGCGGCGATCAGCCCTTCCCACAGGGCCGACAGCTGCAAGGCATTGGTGATTTGCAGCATGGCGACGCCGATGATGCTCAGTACGTAGCCATCGAGAAAAGGCCCGCCAGCGGAATAGACCGTCAGTTTGCGGTGGAACCCGTTGAGCGGCGCATCTTCTACGGAGCGTTTGGAAACGGACATACGGCTTACCTCTTGTTGTTATGTGGTGCACTTACGTGGCGGCACTATGGCACCGGCTGGCGCAGGCGCCCTATAACGGCTCGGACGAGTCATGGGATGGGATGACTGTGGGTGGTGCGGAGGGTGGAGGTGGTGCGCAGACGCGGCTGAGGCGTTGAGGAGGATACGGCGCGGGTGTAACGGCAGCTGTAGCCGCAGGCGGGGCCGACGATGCTGTTGTCGGCCCTGTGACGCTTAGTGCCCGGCCAGCCCTGACCGCGTCAACAACCCGTCCAGCACCACCTCGCATGCCGCCCCCCAGGTGGCGCTTACCGGCTGATGCATCAGCACCGCCAGGCCATCGGCAGTAAAGGTGCCCGGCGTGGCAATGGCCTGGCCCAAGGCCTTGAGCGTGTACGCCGGCTGCTGCCCGGCACTGGTCACGCAGTCTTGCAGGTTGCCCAGCACCAGCGCACGCGCTTCGGCTGCGGGCAGGCCTTTGTCCATCAGCCACTGCTGCAGGTCGTGCAGCAGGAAGTAGAACCAGCCATTCATGCACGCCGCCACGGTGGCCAGTTCGAATTCTGGCTCGCCGTGCAGCACCACCAGTTTGCCCAGTGGCCCCAGATACTGTGTGGTGAGCGTATCGGGCGGACACACCACTACCGTGGACTGGTTGTACTGCGCCGCATACGACAGCATCGCACGCACACAGAGGGCACCAGGGAACGCGATGGACAGTTGCGCAAGGTTGACCCCGGCGGCGAGGGAGACCAGGCGCTGGCCGGGGCGCAGGTGTACGTCATCTGCCAGTTGGGCGAGCGAATGCGGGCGCACGCCAAGGATCACCAGTTCTGCCTGGTCGACCACTGCCTGGTTGCTTGCCAGCACCTGGCAGCCATGCTCCTGGGCCAGCAGGGCTGCCCGTTGCGCATTGCGCGGTGACAACAGGATGGGGCCTTCGAAACCGCTGCGACGCAGGCCGATGACTACTTTTTCGGTGAGTTCGCCCACCCCGAGAATGCCAAGGCTATGCATGGTGCCTCCTGGTCAGCTTTCCAGGCCGGCGCGGCGCTGGCCCCAGTGCAGGTTGAGGTTGACGCCCGCGCTCAGCAGCGGCTCCGGCGGGTTGCGGTTGGGGCCTGCGGAGCCCAGCAGGAAGTCGATCAGCTCGTCGCGTTCGCCGCTCAGCCAGTCAGCCAGCAGGGTGCCGGTAGCGGTGCCACGGGTGATGCCAAGGCCGTTGCAGCACAGCGCCGCGTGCACGTTGGGTGCGAGGGTACCGAAGTGCGACAGGTGGTTGCGCGACAGGCACATCGAGCCACCCCAGGTGTATTCAAACGCCATGCCCGACAGCATCGGGAAGCGCCGATCGAACGAATCGCGGTGCTGGCGCCCGGCACGGGCGATGTGGCGTGGGTTGGCGCGGCCGTCGGCATTGAAGCTGAAGCTGTTGCGCACCAGCAGGCGCTGGTCCGGGGTGCGCCGCAGGGTGCTGCCGAACGGGTCTGCCGGGATAATGCCCCAGGTGTTCTTGCCGCCCAGGCGGGCTTGTTCGTCCTCGGTCAGCGGGCGGGTCATGCTGGCGTAAGTGAAGATCGGCAGCAGGCGGCCAGGCAGGAAGCCGAAGTACGAGGCGAAGGCATTGTTGGTCAGCAACAGCTGGTCGGCGACGATCTCACCGTTGGCGTGCTTGAGGGTGATGCGCCGGCCCTGCTCGATGTGGGTGATGGTGGTGCGTTCATGCAGGGTCACGTTGCCCGGCAGGCTGTCGGCCAGGCCTTTGGCCAGGGCCGCCGGTTGCAGCAACTGGGTGCCCGGGGTGTACAGCGCCTTGCGGTAGAAGCTGGTGCCGAAGTGCTCGGGCAGGTCGCGGGCATCAATCAGCTGGTAAGGCTGGCCGAGTTTTTCCAGGCCGCTGCGGTAGGCTTCGAGCACCGCCAGGCCTTTGTCTTCGACGGCCGCCTGGTACTTGCCGTCCGGGCGGATCTGGCAGTCGATGCCGTGCTGGTTGATCAACCCGCGCAAGATCGCCTGCGCGCGCAGGTTGAGCTTGAGGTTCATCCGCGCCGTGGGCAGGTCGCCGATGTAGTCGGCGGCGCCGATATCGTGGGGCAGGTCGATGGCAAAGCCGGAGTTGCGCCCCGAGGCACCGAAGCCGACTTCCTGGGCGTCGACCAGGATCACTTCGTCGTCAGGGTGATGCAGGGCCAGTTGGCGCGCAGCGGCAAGGCCGGTGAAACCCGCGCCAAGCACCACCCAGCGCGCCTCGCTCCGCCCCCGGTGCGCAACGCGTGGCTGGCGCGGCGGGCTGAGGTGGAACCAGCCGCAACCGTTGTCGTCCGCGGGGGTAGAGGTGTTTCTGTACATGGTTTTTATCCCTGTTGTTTTCTCCACTATGGCATTGGCGGTGGGGCGGGGACTATGACGGGAGGGACGGGGAATGGGATGTTTTGGCTGAGGGCATTGACCGTTTCGAGCCGGGCGTGATTTGCTCGACCTACATGATCATTCAAAGGAAATTGAAGGTCCCACCATGCCCGACTACAAGCTCCATTGCTTCGCCGAATCCGGCAACGCCTACAAGGCTGCGCTGATGCTTGAACTCACGGGCCAGGACTGGCAGCCGGTGTTTGTCGACTTCTTCCATGGCCAGACCCGGGAGCAAACCTGGCGTGACGAAGTGAACGAGCAGGGCGAGGTGCCGGTGCTGGAGCACGCGGGCAAAACCTTCACCCAGTCTGCGCTGATCCTGGAATACCTTGCCGAACAGACCGGCCAGTTCGGCCCTCGGGACGATGACGAAAAGCGCGAGATCTGGCGCTGGATGCTGTTCGACAACCACAAGTTCACCAGCTATTACGCCGCGTTGCGCTTCCTGATCTGCCTGAAGAACACCGGCGAAACGGACGTGACCCGGTTCCTGCGCGAGCGTGCCACGGCGGCTTACCGCATTGTCGACGCGCACCTGGCGAAGACGCCGTTCATGGTCGGCGGCCGGCTGACCATCGCCGACCTGTCGTTGGCAGGGTACGTGTTCATGCCGGAGGACACCGGCATTGCGTTGGCAGACTTCACCCATATAGAGGCGTGGAAGGCGCGGATCCAGGCGCTGCCAGGGTGGAAGCACCCGTATGAGCTGATGCCGCGCACGGCATCCTGACCCATTCGCGGGCACGCCCGCTCCCACAGGTACAGCATGGTCTTGCAGCCGGCGCAATACCTGTGGGAGCGGGCGCGCCCGCGAAAGCCCCAACCCGGTACATGGCACCGGCTTCGCCGGTGTTCGCGGCTGAAGCCGCTCCCACAGGTACTGCTTAAGCCTCAAGCTTGCGCTGCCCCTGTGGGAGCGGCTTTAGCCGCGAAGAGGCCGGCTCAGGCATTACAGGGCTCAGATCGACAACCGCACCACCCGGTTGTCCAGCACCTGCTGCTCCTGCCCGCGCCGCTTGTTCACCACCAGCTCGCCAATCGCAATCAGCCGCGTGCGCGTGATGTTGCGTGACAACCCCAGCAACTGCGCGGTATGCACCTGGTTGTAATGGCAGAACCGATAGGCCGAGCGCAACAGGGCATTTTCCACTTTCTCGTACAGGTCGCCCGACTGCTCCTCGTACAACCGGCTGAACGCCCGCTGCAGCAAGTCCTCCACACCATTGCCTGCCGGCTCTTCTTCTTGCCGCTCGATGCGCAGGTTGGACAAACGCAGGTCCTGTGCCTGTATCGTACCGTCGCCACAGGTCAGCAAGCTGTGGTGAATCACGTTTTCCAGCTCGCGGATATTGCCCGGCCAACTGTATTCCACCAGCTTGGCCTGGGCCGTGGGGCTCAGTTCCACCGGCCCGTAGCCCAGCCGGTCGCTGTAACTGCGGATGAAGTGCCGGGCCAGCGGCAGGATGTCACCCGGGCGGTCGCGCAACGGGTGCAACTGCAAGGTCACCACGTTCAGCCGGTAGTACAGGTCCTCACGGAAATGCCCGGCGTTGATGGCCTTTTCCAGCTGCACGTTGGTCGCGGCCAATACCCGAACGTTGATCGGGATGCTCTTGCGCGACCCGAGCCGCACCACCTCGCGCTCCTGCAGCACGCGCAGTAGCTTGACCTGGATTGGCAGCGGCAGGTCGCCGATTTCGTCGAGGAACAGCGTGCCGCCGTTGGCCTCCTCGAACCAGCCGGCCTTGGCCGACAGGGCGCCAGTGAAGGCGCCTTTTTCATGGCCGAACAGTTCGGCTTCCACCAGCGACTCAGAGAACGCCCCGCAGTTGACCGCAACGAACGGCCCGTTGCGCCGGCCGCTGAGGTTGTGGATGTGGCGCGCGACCAGCTCCTTGCCCGTGCCGGTTTCGCCAATGATCAGGACGCTGGCCTCGCTGGGGGCGACCTGTTGCAAGTGGGCGAGCAGCGCCTGCGACCTGGGGTCTTCGAAGACCTGTGCGGTCGCCCTGATCGAGGTAGCCAGTGTCGGTGACGGGGGGAGGGTCAGCAGTTGCATGGGCAGTCCTCAGGAGTAGAAGGATGGGGTAGGGCGTTTATCGTTGAGGGCCCACTCGCCGAGTTCGTGGATGCGGTAGTCCACTGGGTCGTGCAGGGTTTGCGTGCGCAGGTTGCGCCAGTGCCGGTCGAAGCGCAGCGAGGCATGGGTGGCACGCGCACCGGTGACTTCGAACAGGCGGTTGCAGATGTCCAGGCCGTGGCGGCTGGCGGCGACCTTGGCGGTACCGATGGCCAGTGCCAGGTCGCCGCGCTCCTCGGCGGTGAGGGCATGCTCCTTGGCCCAGGCGGCGTCCAGCTGGCGCGCGGCCCGTTCGATCAACAGGCGCACGCTTTCCAGGCCGACCCAGAACTCGCCGTAATGGCGCAGCACGTAAGGGTCTTCGGCACTGCTGGCGGCGCTGGAGCGGAACCACGGCCGGCTTTCCTTCAGCGTGTAGTGGCGGGCTTCGTCGAAGGCGCCCTCGGCAATGCCGAGGAACAGGTTGGCGAAGTGCAGCTGGGCAATCAGCGGCCGCAGGGCGGCAAACGGCGTGCTCAGGGGGCCTGGGTCGAGCAGCAGTTCATTGTGCTCGACCCGCACCCGCTCGAACGTGGCGCTGCCACTGTCGGTCTGGCGCTGGCCGATGTTGTTCCAGTCGCGGTGCAGGCTGATGCCGGTGCGGCCGCTGGGAATGGCGGCGATCAGCAGTTTGCCGCCGGCACGTTCGTCCACCGCCGAGGCGATGAGCATTTCAGAGTCGCTGGCGCCGGAGCAGAAGCTTTTCTTGCCAGAGAACTCGCACCAGCCGTCAAAGTGCTTGACCACCGTGCGCGTGTCCAGCGGGTTCAGGGCATTGCCCCAGAACCACTGTTTGCGGGCGGTCTGTTCAAACCACGGCTGCCATTGGTCCGGGCGCGAGAACAGGCGCACAGTGGCCAGCATCAGGTGGTGAAAGCCGAATACATGGGCGATGGAGCTGTCGACCCGGGCGAACTCGCGCACCACCGCGAAGGTGTCGTGCCAGTTGGCCCCCTGGCCGCCGAAGGCCTGCGGGATCACCAGCGACAGCAGGCCGCTGTCACGCAAGGCATCGCGCTCGGCTTTCGGCGTGCCGCCACGCTCGTCGCGCTCGACGGCGGTCTGGGCAAACTGCCCGGCCAGTTCGCGGGCGATGGCCAGGGCAGGGCGCAGGGGGGTATTTACAGGTGCATTCATGGCCGCTCCTCAGGCGCTTTTACGCAATGCGTGGTGGGCGCCGAATAGCGGCACGGCACGTTCGGCGGCCAGGCGGATACGGGCGGCGAGGGCATCGCTGGAGACCCGGTAGTCGGCCAGCTCCGCCTGGCTGGCGAACACACCGATGGGCAGGGTCAGGGCCTGCAGGAAGCTGAACAGCGGGCGCAGCTGGTGGTCGAGTACCAGTGCATGGCGTTCACTGCCACCGGTGGCGGCAAGCAGTACCGAGGTGTCGACCAGGGCGTCCTGGCCGATCAGGTCGAACAGGTGCTTGAAGTGGCCGGTGAAGCTGCCGCGGTACACGGGGGTGGTCACCACCAGCAGGTCGGCCTTTTCCACCAGGCGAAGTTGCTGTTCGACGGTTTCGGGCAGCTCGCTGCGCCACAGGGCGCTACCCAGCGGGCGGGCGATATCGCCCAGTTCGATCAGGTGCGGCTTGATGTGCAGGTGTTCGGCCAGTTCGGCGAGGATCGCCTCGGTCAGGGCCAGGGTGCGCGATGGGCGGGAAGTACCGCCGGACAGGGCTACGACGTTCAGTGGGGTGCTCATGGGCAAGTCTCCGGTTCTGGTTGAGCGGGACTTTGCTTGAGCAATCGTCGTGCCTGGTTTTAATGTTGTTTGGGATCAACGAGTTAGCGCGAGTTCGTGTCTGCGCGGGTGTTGCCGTGCGGGCGTTTTCTGTTGATCGGGTGTTGCGCTGCAGACAGTTGGCCGGGTGTTGGCTGCTGTACAGTTGGGAAGGTTATAAAGGATTACTCTTCTCAAAAAAAAGAATAAGAATTCATATTCTTATGCGATTAATTTATTTTTTTGCGTCTCTCTGGGCAACGCAGGGCGGGTAGGAGCGGCCTTGCGTCGCGATGGGGCGCGAAGCGGCCCCGGCAATCTCAACTGTGCGGCACGCCCCGGGCAGGCACCCCGCCCGCATACTCCGGCTTCAGATGCCCTTGCTCATCCAGCAGGTAAGCATCCATCACCTCGCGCACCACCGGCCCCGCCACCCGGCCCCCAGCCTCACCGTTCTCGATCATCACCGCCACCACCACACTCGGGTGGTCGGCCGGTGCAAAGCCGACAAACAGGGCGTTGTCACGGTGGCGCTCCAGGGTCTTGTTGCGGTTGTAACGCTCACCCTGCTTGATCGCCACCACCTGCGCGGTACCACTCTTGCCGGCGATCCGGTACTGCGCGCCTGCCGCAGCGGCGCGGGCAATACCGCGCGGGTCGTGCATGACCATCTGCATGCCCTGGCTGACCTGGTCCCAGGCATGCTTGTCGTGCAGCACGATATCGGGCATCGGGTTGGGGTCGACCGGCGCATCGCCACCCACGGTCATCGCCAGGTGCGGGCGATGCCACACGCCCTTGCTCGCCAGCAGGCTGGTGGCCTGGGCCAGTTGCAGCGGGGTGACCTGCATGTAGCCTTGGCCGATACCCAGGATAAGGGTTTCGCCCGGGAACCATGCCTGGCGCCGGGTGGCGCGCTTCCACTGGGCCGACGGCATCAGCCCGGAGGCCTCCTCGAACATGTCCAGCGACACCTTCTGGCCCAGGCCGAATTCGGCCATGTAGTCATGCAGGCGGTCGATGCCCAGCTTGTGCGCCAGGTCGTAGAAGTAGGTGTCGTTGGACCGCATGATGGCGGTGTACATGTCTACCCAGCCGTCGCCGCTGCGGTTCCAGTTGCGGTACTTGTGGTCGTAGTTGGGCAGCTCGTAATAGCCCGGGTCGAACACCCGGCTGCCGGGGGTGATCACGCCGCTGTCGAGGCCGGCGATGGCCACTTCCGGCTTCACTGTCGAGCCCGGAGCATACAGGCCGCGCAGCACGCGGTTGAACAGCGGGCGGTCGATGGAATCGCGCAGTTCGGCGTACTGCTTGAAGCTGATGCCCTTGACGAACAGGTTGGGGTCGAAGCTGGGGTTGCTGACCATTGCCAGCACGTCGCCGTTGGCCGGGTCCAGTACCACCACCGAGCCACGGCGGTCGCCCAGTGCTTTTTCTGCGGCCACCTGCAAGTGGGCGTCCAGGGTCAGGACAATGTCCTGCCCCGGGGTCGGGGCCTTGTGGTTGAGCACGCGCATCACCCGGCCCTGGGCGTTGGTCTCGACCTCCTCATAGCCCACATGGCCGTGCAGCTGGCTTTCGTAGAAGTGTTCGATACCGGTCTTGCCGATTGACTGGGTGCCACGGTACTCGGTGCTGTCCAGGACCTTGGCTTCTCTCTCGTTGATGCGCCCCACGTAGCCTACCGAGTGGGCGAAATGCCCAGCCAGCGGGTATTCGCGGATGAACTGCGGCTCTACCTCCAAGCCCGGCAGGCGGAACTGGTTGACCGCCACCAGGGCGATCTGCTCTTCGCTCAGGCCCACCATCAGGGTCACCGGCTCGAACGGCTTGCGGCCACGGCGCAGGTCTTTGTCGAACTGCTTGCGGTCGTCTTCGGTCAGGCCTAGCACCTGGGTGAGGGTGTCGAGCACCTTGGCCGAGTCGCCACCGGCCCGCTCGCGGGTCATGGTCAGGTCGAAGCTGGGTTTGTTGTCGGCCAGCACCACGCCGTTGCGGTCGTAGATCAGCCCGCGTTCGGGGGCGATGGGCAGTACGTGCACGCGGTTGTTTTCCGACACGGCGGTCTGCTGGTCGTGCTGCAGCACCTGCAATACATACAGCCGCCCCACCAGCACGGCGACAAGGCTGAAGACCAGGATGGCGCAGGCCAGGAGCCGGCGGTTGACCAGGTGCTTTTCCTTTTCGTGGTCCTTGAGGGGGATGGGTTGTGGCATCAGTAGCTCTTTTCAGCAGGTATCGCGGTGGCTGTGCGCGCGCAATCGGGCCGGGGATGCTACGCAACACCTACCGCGCCCTCAAGGCGAGCGGCGGCTGGCGCTGGGTGGATAACGGCTGTTCGCCCCGCAATCAGGGCGCTGGCGGGGAACATGAAGATTTGTTCATGGCAGCTAAGTCCTTAAGGGCCAGGTATGGTTTTTTAGTGTTTTATGGATCCATAAATCTGTAGTGTTCGATAAACGAACGAAAATTGGATTAGATGTTAAATCATCAAGATGTTGATAAATAAGATGAAAACGTACTGATTTATCAGTTTTCAACCTTCGCCATGATTGATTTTCTCGGAGTTATCGAATGCAGCCTGTTGTTTATGGATCCATTATCTGGTTGATTAGCGCCTGACAACGGCCGGAGCCCTCCTGCCGTATGCAATAACAATTACAAAAAGGGTTCAGTCATGAATGGCTCTCCAGCGGCCCGGAACTGTCAGGGTTCCCCCCGTCTTGCCTGCGCGTGCGCATCTGTCCTCCCGCCTGTGGCCAACCGGCAGGTGACCCCATGAATACCGATCTCAAGCAACGCCTGGACAACGACCCGATGGGCCGCTTCCAGTACCTGGCCATTGGTATTTGCATCGTCCTCAACATGATCGATGGCTTTGACGTACTGGTCATGGCCTTCACTGCCTCGTCGGTGTCCGCCGAGTGGAACCTGAACGGCGCACAGGTGGGGCTGCTGCTCAGCGCAGGCCTGTTCGGCATGGCGGCCGGTTCGTTGTTCATCGCACCCTGGGCCGACCGCTTTGGCCGACGCCCGCTGATCCTGCTGTGCCTGGCGCTGTCCGGTATTGGCATGCTGCTCTCGGCACTCAGCCAGAGCCCGTTGCAACTGGCGCTGCTGCGTGGCCTGACCGGGCTGGGCATCGGCGGTATCCTGGCCAGCAGCAACGTTATTGCCAGTGAGTACGCCAGCAAACGCTGGCGCGGCCTGGCGGTGAGTTTGCAGTCAACCGGTTATGCCCTGGGGGCGACGCTGGGTGGTTTGCTGGCGGTATGGCTGCTGGGGCATTGGGGCTGGCGCTCGGTGTTCCTGTTTGGTGGCATTGTCACCGTGCTGGTGATCCCGCTGGTGCTGTTGTGGCTGCCGGAGTCGCTGGACTTTCTGCTGGCGCGTCGCCCGGCCAATGCCCTGGCACGGGTCAACCGCTTGGCCGTGCGCCTTGGCCAGCCGGCGCTGGCACACCTGCCAACACCCGCAGCAAGGGACCCGGGCGCCGCTCGCGGCTTCCGGCAACTGCTGGCGCCTGCCATGCGCCGCACCACGCTGGTGATCTGGTTGCTGTTCTTCCTGGTCATGTTCGGCTTCTACTTCGTCATGAGCTGGACGCCGAAACTGCTGGTGGCCGCTGGCTTGTCGGCACAGCAGGGCATTACCGGCGGGGTACTGCTGAGTTTCGGCGGCATCCTCGGCGCGGCGCTGATCGGTGGCCTGGCTTCGCGCTGGCCACTCACCCGCGTGCTGGCGCTGTTCATGTTGATCACCGCGGCGCTGCTGGTGCTGTTCGTGGTCAATGGCGCGTCGGTCAGTGCCGCTTTGGCGCTGGGGTTGCTGATCGGGCTGTTCTCCAACGGCTGCGTGGCCGGCCTGTATGCCCTGTCGCCGGTGGTCTATGACGCCTCGGTGCGCGCTACCGGCGTGGGCTGGGGCATCGGCATCGGCCGCATGGGCGCAATCCTGTCGCCGACGGTGGCCGGTGTGTTGCTCGATGGCGGCTGGCAACCGCTGCACCTGTACGGGGTGTTTGCCAGCGTCTTCGTGCTTGCAGCGGCTTGCCTGCTGTTGCTGCGCCCAATGACCAAGCCGGCGTCCGCCCAGCCCGCTGATGCACTGAGTCACTGAGCGCAACCCGGTCCGGCCGGGTATCTGAATGCAGTGTGCTGCCCTGGGCCAAGTTGGCCTGGGGCGGTCGGCTGCGCCTATTGAAAGCGGAGAACAATAATAATGATGCACACAACTTGCACGCTGGCCCGATCGGCCTTGGCGGTTTCGCTGGCGCTTGGCCTGGGTATGCCGGCTTGGGCCGAGGAGGGGGGCTTCTTTGAAGACGCCAAGGCCGGGCTGACGCTGCGCAACTACTACTTCAACCGCGATTTCCGTGACCCGGGTGCGGCCAAGAGCAAAGTCGAAGAATGGGCCCAGGGCCTCATCTTCAAGTTCAGCTCTGGCTACACCCCGGGGCTGATCGGTGTTGGCCTGGACGGCATCGCCATGTTCGGCGTGAAGCTGGACAGTGGCCGCGGTACCAGCGGCTCCGAACTGCTGCCGGTGCACGACGGCGGGCAGGCGGCCGACAACTATGGCCGCGCCGGGCTGGCGGCCAAGCTGCGTATTTCATCGACCGAGCTGAAGGTGGGTGAGCTGCTGCCGGATATCCCGCTGCTGCGCTACGACGATGGCCGCCTGCTGCCGCAAACCTTCCGTGGCGCCATGCTCGACTCGCGGGAAATCGAAGGCCTGAGCCTGCAAGCCGGCCAGTACCGCGAGGTCAGCCTGCGCAACTCGTCCGATATGCAGGACCTTTCTGCTTGGGCCGCGCCCGGGGTCACCTCGGACGGCTTCAACTACGCCGGCGCCGAGTACCGCTTCAACCAGCAGCGCACCCTGATCGGCGCGTGGCATTCACAGCTGGAGGACATCTACCAGCAAAGCTACTTCAACCTGCTGCACAGCCAGCGAGTGGGCGAGTGGACGCTGGGGGCCAACCTGGGTTACTTCATCGACCGTGATGACGGCCAGGCGCGCATCGGCGATATCCAGAGCCGCACGGGCTACGCCTTGCTCTCAGCTTCGCACAGTGGCCACACACTGTACCTGGGGTTGCAGAAAGTCAGTGGCGACAGCCAGTGGATGTCGGTGTACGGCAGCAGCGGGCGCACCTTGGGCAACGACATGTTCAACGGCAACTTCAGCAACGCCGACGAACGCTCGTGGCAGGTGCGCTACGACTACAACTTTGCCGCGCTGGGTGTGCCTGGGCTATTGGCCATGGTGCGTTACGGGCATGGCGAAAATGCCACCACGGCGGCGGGCAGCAATGGCAAGGAGTGGGAGCGTGATACCGAGGTTAACTACACCTTCCAGAGCGGCGCGTTGAAGAACCTCAACATCCGCCTGAACAACGCCACCAACCGGCGCAGCTTCAACAGCGATTTCGACCAGACCCGCCTGATCGTCAGCTACCCGCTGACGCTGTAAGCAGCAATATGCCCGGGGAGCACGGGCCTACAGGTTCGCGCAGGCTTCAGGCTTATGCAGTACCTATGGGGGCAACTGCCTTGCATAGCACCTAGGCGCTAGCGGGATCACTGTGGGAGCGGCTTTAGCCGCGAACACCGGCGAAGCCGGTGCCATCCACCGCGCTGGATTCTTCGCGGGTAAACCCGCTCCCACAGGTACCGCGCAGGCTTCAGGTTTATGCATTACCTATGGGGGCAACTGCCTTGCATAGCACCTAAGCGCTAGCGCGATCACTGTGGGAGCGGCTTCAGCCGCGAACACCGGCGAAGCCGGTGCCATTCACCGCGTTGGATTCTTCGCGGGCACGCCCGCTTCCACAGGTACCGCGTAGGCTTCAGGTTTATGCAGTACCTGTCGGGGCAACTGTATTGCAAAACATCTGAACGCGAGCGCGATTACTGTGGGAGCGGGCATGCCCGCGAACACCGGCGAAGCCGGTGCCAGGCACCGCGTTGCCTGCTTCGCGGGTGAACCCGCACACACATCTTACTTGGCCTTGTCTGATGCACTCCAACAGCCCTGCAGCAACCCCTCACCTTGCGCTAAGATGCCCGCTCATGCCCCTGGAAGTAGCCTGGATGAGCAAACCCGGTCAAATGGTGCTGGTCGCGTTGCGCAAGATGATCGCCTCGGGCGAGCTGGCGGCCGGCGAGCGCTTGATGGAAGTTCCTACCGCCGAACTGTTCGGCGTCTCACGCATGCCGGTGCGCATGGCGTTTCGTACCCTCGAGCAGGAAGGGCTGCTGGTGCGCTTTGGCGGCCGGGGGTTTCAGGTGCGCTCGGTCAGCGCCGATGATATCGCTGGCGCGGTCGAGGTACGCGGCGTGCTGGAGGGGTTGGCCGCTCGCCAAGCCGCAGAGCGTGGCTTGACAGCGTCAGCACGTGCGGCGCTGCAACAGTGTCTGGTCGATGGCGACCAGCTGTTCGACAAGGGCTTCGTGACCGAAGACGACCTGCAGGCCTACCACGACCTGAACATGCGCTTTCACCAGGTGATCATCGAAGCCAGCAACAACCCGGCCATCGCCGATGCCCTGGCGCGCAACGACCACCTGCCGTTCGCGTCGGTCACCGCACTGGCGGTGGACCGCCATGACCTGGCCCGCGAATACCGGCGCTTCAACTTCGCCCATATGCAGCACCACGCGGTGTTCGACGCCCTGAGCAACCGCCAGGGTGCCCGCGCCGAAGCGATCATGCGCGAGCACGCCAATGCCACCCTGCGCTACGCCGAGACCTTTGGCGGGGCAACGGCAGACGCGGGCATGAAGGTTATCCTGCCCTCGTCGTAAGCTGGCTCAGATATCCAGCACCAGCAACGGGGTTTTCGAGCGCGAGCAGCAGGGCGTGAACTGATCGTTCAGCGCCTGCTCCTCTTCGGTGAGGAACATGTCGCGGTGATCCGGCGTGCCCTGCAGCACACGGGTCAGGCAGGTGCCGCAAATACCCTGCTCGCACGACATGGCAATCTCGATACCGTGCTGTTCCAGCACCTGCACCACGGTCTGGTCGGCTGGCACCTCGAATACTTGCCCCGTGCTGCCCACCTGCACCGAGAAACTGCCATCGTTGCTGACATCCACTGGCGCTGCGGCAAAATACTCGCGGTGCAGGTTGGTCTCTTGCCAGCCCAGCCCCTTGGCACTGTCCAGCACATGCTGCATGAACCCGCCGGGCCCGCAAACATACAGGTGCACATCCTCTTGCGGGTTGCCAAGCACCCGGGCGATATCCAGTGCGGTTTCCGGTTGCTCGTCAAAATGCACGAACAGGCGGTCAGCGAACGGCGCGTTGCGAATGCGCTCGACAAAGGCCGCACGCTCGCTGGAGCGGGCACAGTAGTGCAGCTCGAAATCATGGCCGCTGTGGGACAACTGCTCGGCCATGCACAAGATCGGGGTAATGCCGATGCCACCGGCAAACAGCAGGCTGCGCTGCGCGCCCTCGGCCAGCGGGAACAGGTTGCGCGGCGCGCTGATGCGCAGCCGTGCGCCGGCCTGCACCTGCTCATGCAGGCTGCGTGAGCCGCCTCGCGAAGCCGGATCGTTGAGCACGCCAATCAGGTAGCGGTGGCGCTCTTCGGGGTGGTTGCACAGCGAATACTGGCGCACCAGCCCATCTGGCAAGTGCACATCGATATGCGCGCCAGCGCTGAACGCCGGGAGCAGGCTGCCATCCGCCGCCGCCAGCTCGAAGCTGCAAATACCTTGCGCTTCATCGTTACGGGACACCACTACGGCATCGATCATGTCGGCTGTTCCTCAGGCAGGGGTGGCGCTGGTAGCGATCAGTTGCGGTTGCGGCGCACGCTCTTTGGCGATGATCCGCTCCAGCACCTTGCGCGACTGCACGCCGCCAGCATCGATGTTCAGCTTCAGCAGGTTGCGCTCGGGGTAGGCCAGCAGGTTCTGTTGCTGGCGCTCGAGCATCTCCAGGTCTTCGCTGAAAATCTTGCCCTGGCCCTCACGAATGTTGTCGGTCAGGGTCTGGTCGTGCGCGGAGAAGTTGCGAGCCATGCCCCAGAAGTACCAGATCGAGGTGTCGGTTTCCGGGGTGATGAAATCCACCACGATGCTCGACGCCTTGTGCTGGGCCTCGGCGTGGTAGCCACCCTTGCCGGCATGGGCTACGCCCACTTCGATCAGCACATGGCTGGGCGGAGTGAAGCGGCAGATCTGCCAGCGATCCACCGGCACGTCGTCGGCCAGGCCGTTCCCACGCAAGGCCATGCGCCAGAAGGGCGGGGCCATGATGTTTTCCATGTGCCGGGAGGTAACCACCTCGTCGCCGGTGACGGTGGTGACTGGCGGCGCCTCGTCGATTTCCTTCTGGCCGATGCTGGAGGCATGCACGTAGGTTTCGTGGGTGAGGTCCATCAGGTTGTCGATCATCAGCCGGTAGTCACAACCAATGTGGAACAGCCCGCCGCCGTACGCCCACTCATCATTCACCGCCCATTCCAGATGCGGGATCAGCGCCGGGTCGGCCTGCGCCTGGTCGCCGGGCCATACCCAAATGAAGCCATAGCGCTCGACAGCCGCAAAGGTCTTGTTGCAGGGAAAGCCACGCACCCGCTGGCCCGGCATCGAGACGGTCTTGCCGTCACAACCCATGACCAGGCCGTGGTAGCCACACACCAGGTTGCCGTCCTCGACATAGCCCAACGACAACGGCGCGCCACGGTGGGGGCAGAAGTCCTCGACGGCGGCGACTTTGTTCTCTTGGGCGCGGTAGAACACGATCTTTTCGCCGCAGATCTGCCGGCCAAGCGGCTTGGTGGCGATCTCGTCGGGGGTGCAGGCGACGTACCAGGTGTTTTTGGGGTACATGGGAGGCTCTCCAGGGTTTTGTTTTTATTTAATGGATCCATTAGAGCCATGATGAACACTTGCGGTCAATACCATCTGCCGCTTTATGGTGGGTGTTGTGCGATTATCGGACTTACATGGATCCATTAAGTTCATGGCGTAAGAGACAACCGTAGGAGGGGGCGGGGGTGGATGGCTGCGCACCACTGCGGGTCGGACCTGCTATTACTAAGCTGACGCATACCATAAAGGCCCGTCGATGCTCGCCATCGAACAGCTCCACAAATCATTCCCCACCCCCCAAGGCCCGCTCCCCGTTCTGCAGGGCGTGGACCTGCGCCTGGCGCGCGGCAGCAGCCTGGCGCTGATGGGCGAATCGGGTAGCGGCAAGAGCACGTTGCTGCACCTGATTGCCGGCCTGGACCGTGCCGACAGCGGCCGCATCCTGATCGACGACGTCCCGCTCGACGGCCGTTCGGAGGCGTCGCTGGCGCAGTGGCGGCGGGAGGGCATTGGCCTGGTGTTCCAGCAATACAACCTGATCAGCAGCCTGGACGTGGCGGCGAACCTGGCCTTTCAGGCCAGGCTGGCTGGCAGGCATGACCCACAATGGGTGGCTTACCTGGCAGAGCAGTTGGGCTTGGCAGGTTTGCTGGCGCGCTACCCTGAGCAGTTGTCCGGTGGCCAGCAGCAACGGGTCGCCATCGGCCGCGCCCTGGCTGGGCGCCCGGCCTGGCTGCTGGCCGACGAACCCACCGGCAGCCTTGACGAAGCCAGCAGTGATGAGGTGCTGAGCCTGTTGCTGCAACTGGTCGCCGAGGCCGGCAGCGGTGTGTTGATGGTGACCCACAGCCCCCGGCTGGCGGCACGCTTGCAGCGGCGTTGCCAGCTGCAGGCCGGTCGCGTTCAGCCAGAGTTGGGGTGATGAGGCTTTTGTCGCTGGCCCTGTTGGCGTTGTTCAGCCATTGGCGGCGTCATCGTGTGCAGTTTTTCAGCATCTTCACCGGGCTGTGGCTGGCCACGGCGCTGTGGACGGGGGTGCAGGCGCTGAACAGCCAGGCACGCAGCGACTACGCCCGGGCCAGTGCCGTGCTGGCCGGGCCGCTGCAGGCGCAGCTAGTGCCGCGCAACGGTGAGCGCTTCGACCAAGGGCTTTACGTGCAATTGCGCAAGCAGGGTTGGCCAGTAACGCCCGTGCTGGAAGGGCGCTTGCGCTTGCCTGGGGAGCCCGCGCGCAGCGTGCGCCTGCTGGGCATCGACCCTTTGAGCCTGCCGCCGGCCAGCAGCATTGCCGGTGTGCAGCCGCAAGCATTCGATGTGCAGGCGTTCATCGGCACGCCCGGGCAAGCGTGGGCCGGGCCAGACACCTTGCGGCAACTGGGCGCAGAGCTTGGGGCCGCGGTGCGCGACAGCGAAGGGCAACTGCTACCACCCATGATCCTGCAGCCTGCCTTGGCGCCCGGCGTGATCGTGGTCGATATCGGCCATGCCCAGCAGTTGCTGCACGCGACTGGGCAGTTGTCGCGATTGCTGGTGGCCGGCAAGCCAGGGCCGCTGCCTGCTGATATTGCGGTTTACCTCGAACTGCAACCGCAACAGGACGACGGCGGGTTGCAGCGGCTGACTGAGAGCTTTCACCTCAACCTGACTGCTCTCGGCCTGCTGGCGTTCGTCGTAGGCCTGTTTATCGCCCATGCCGCAATCGGTCTGGCGCTAGAACAGCGGCGTGGATTGATCCGGAATCTGCGCGCCTGTGGCGTCAGCTTGAACACCCTGCTGTGTGCCTTGATGCTGGAGCTGGGTCTGTTCGCCGTCCTGGGCGGGCTGGCCGGCGTGGCCAGCGGGTATGTGCTGGCCGCGTGGTTGTTGCCCGATGTGGCAGCCAGTTTGCGCGGCCTGTACGGCGCCCAAGTTGCCGGTACCCTGAGCCTGCCCGCGTGGTGGTGGCTGGTGGGGGTGCTTGTGAGTGTGTTGGGGGCATTGCTGGCAGGGCTGGGCAGCGTGTTGCGTGCAGCCCGGTTGCCATTGCTGGCGTTGGCGCAGCCTCAGGCTTGGCGGCTGGCGCAGGGGCCATGGTTGAGGCGCCAGGCTTGCATAGCGGGGGTTCTGTTGCTGCTGGCCTTGGGCTGTGGCGTGCTGGGTAACCGCCTGGCCAGCGCGTTTGCCATGCTGGCTGGGCTGTTGCTGTCGGCGGCGCTGTTGTTGCCGGCCTTGCTCGACCGGGCTCTGGCCTTGCTGACGCGGTATTGCCGGCGACCTTTGGCGCAATGGTTTGTCGCCGACAGCCGCCAGCAACTGCCGGCCCTGAGCCTGGCGCTGATGGCATTGTTGCTGGCGCTGGCTGCCAGTGTCGGCGTGGGCAGCATGACCGAGGGCTTTCGCAAGACCTTTGTCGGCTGGCTGGACCTGCGCCTGTCAGCCGACCTGTACGTCACCCCTCGGGATACCGCCCAAGGTCTGGAGATTGCGCAGTGGCTAGTGCAGCAATCTGCAGCCAGTGTGGTGCTGCCCGGCTGGCGTGTGGAAACGCAGCTGCGTGGCTGGTCGGTGCAGCTCCAGGGTATCGTCGATCACCCGGCCTACCTCAAGCGTTGGCCGTTGCTGCAGGAGCAGCCTCACGCCTGGGAAGCGTTGGCCGGCGGGCATGCGGTGATGCTCAGCGAACAGCTGGCCAGGCGCCTGAAGGTGCAACTGGGCGACCGCCTGGCGCTGCCTTCAGAGGCGATGACAGTGGTGGGGATCTATGCCGATTACGGTAACCCCAAGGGGCACGTGCTGGTCAATGCCAGCTGGTTGCGCAAGCAATGGCCGCAGGCCACGCTGACCGGGTTGAGCGTTGATCTGCCCGCTGAGCAATTGCCCGTCATCAAGGCAACGTTGCAGCAGCACTTCGCCTTGGACGACAGCCGCGTAGTGGAGCAGGCGCGCCTGAAACGCTGGTCTACCGAGGTGTTCAACCGCACCTTTGCCGCCACTGCCGCGCTCAACAGCCTCACGCTTGGCGTCGCCGGCGTGGCGCTTTTCATCAACTTGCTGACGTTGGGCCAAACGCGGCTGAGCCAGCTGGCACCCCTGTGGGCGCTGGGTGTGCAGCGCAGACAACTGGTGTGGCTGAGCCTGGGGCAGACACTGATGCTGAGCAGTTTCACGGTACTGCTGGCCATTCCGTTGGGGGTGTTGTTGGCCTGGTGCCTGGTGGCGGTGGTCAACGTGCAGGCGTTCGGCTGGCGCCTGCCGCTTTACGTATTCCCCGTGCAGCTGCTGCAACTGGCCGCCTTGGGGTTGTTCACCAGTCTGTTGGCCAGCGCCTGGCCGCTGTGGCAACTGGCGCGCCGCCAGCCCCGCGAACTGTTGAGGCCGTTTGCCGATGAAGCGTAACGCCTTGCTGTTGCTATGCGCCCTGCTATGCGCTTGTGATCCGCCGGCGCCACAAAGCTATGCCGGGCTGGGGCAGCAGGCAGACGGTTTCAGCCAGGTGGCCCGTGCGCATCGTCTGGAGTTCCCGCGTGACCATGGCGCGCACGATGGCTTTCGCATCGAATGGTGGTACGTCACCGCCAACCTCAAGGACGCCCAAGGGCGTGACTGGGGCGCGCAGTGGACCCTGTTCCGCTCGGCCCTGCGCCCCGGCCCTGAAACCACCAACTGGAACAGCCCCAACCTGTGGATGGGGCACGCGGCCCTGACCGGGCCGCGTGGTCACCAGTCTGGCGAAACCCTGGCGCGCGGCGGTATTGGCCAGGCCGGTGTGCAGGCCCAGCCTTTCCGGGCGTGGATCAATGATTGGTCGTTGCAGGGCAGGGGGGGTATCGAAAGCCTGCAAATGGTCGCCGGGGGTGAAGGTTTTCGCTACGACTTGCGTTTGCGCAGTAATCGGCCCCTGGTGCTGCACGGCGATCAGGGTTACAGCGAGAAATCCGGCAAGGGGCAGGCCTCTTACTATTACAGCCAGCCGTTTTACCGTGTGCGCGGGGAAGTGGAACGTGATGGCATGTGCATCGCGGTCACCGGCCAGGCCTGGCTGGACCGGGAATGGAGCAGCCAGCCGCTGGCGGCCGGGCAAACCGGGTGGGACTGGTTTTCCCTGCACCTGGACAGTGGTGCCAAGCTGATGGTGTTCCAGGTGCGTCAGGCTGAGGGCGATGCCTACCGCGCCGGCACGTGGGTTGGCCCGCAAGGTGAAGTGGTAGCACTTCAGGGCGCGGAGGTTCAGTTGCAGGCCCTGGCCTGGGCCGAGCAGAGGAATGGCAAGCAGGTACCGACGCGCTGGCGGGTACAGGTGCCGGCGCATGGGGTGGATGTGCAGGTTGACGCGGTGGAGCCACGGGCCTGGATGGATACGCGGTTCCCGTACTGGGAAGGGCCGGTGCGGTTGAGCGGGAGTGCGGGTGGGCGCGGGTATCTGGAGATGACTGGCTACTAGGGCCTATAGCCGTCATCACTCGATCCCTTGTAGGAGCGGCCTTGCGTCGCGAACTCGCCGCAAAGCGGCCCCGGCGATTCTGCGGCGAGGCGCAGATCTTGGGGGCGCTTCGCACCCCTTTCGCGACGCAAGGCCGCTCCTACAAGGGGCGCGCCAGACCATTCAATCTTTGATCAGCCGCCGTAACAAGGCGCGTGCTTCTTCGGTGCGCAAGCTCTCGATAAACAACTGGCTTTCCCGCGCCACCGTGGCCTCCAGCTCCGCCCGCTGGCTGTCCTTGATCAGCCGCTTGCTGATGCGCAGCGCCGCCTGCGGGTAAGTTTGCAGCTGCCGCGCTAGCTTGCGCGCTGCGGCCAGGCACTGTTCGCCATCTTCATGCAGCTCGTTGGCCAGGCCCCAGGCCACCGCCTGTTCGCCATCCAGCAACGCGTTACCCAGCAGCAGGCTGGCGGCGCGGGCCTGGCCAAGCAAGCGTGGCAGCAACAGGCTGGAGCCAAACTCCGGGCACACCCCCAAAGGTGCGAAAGGCATGCGCAACTTGGTCGAGCGGCTGACCAGCACCTGGTCGCAATGCAACAGCAAGGTGGCGCCGATGCCGATTGCGGCGCCACTGACCGCCGCGATCAGCGGCTTGTCCAGGCCCATGACCACCCGCATCAGGCGGAACACCGGGCTGTCCAGATCGCTGGGCGGGTTGTCGAGGAAGTCGCGCAGGTCGTTGCCAGCGCTGAAGCAGTGGGGGCCACCGGTGATGATGATGGCATCGACGCAAGGGTCTTCACCCGCTGCCAGCAGCAGGTCGCCCAGTTGCTGGTACATGGCGGTGTTCAGGGCGTTGAGCTTGTCGGGGCGGTTGAAGGCCAGGGTCAGCAGGCCTTGGTCCAGCTCGCGTGTGATCAGGTCGTTCATGGCAGCCGCTTTTGTTGTTGTGGGCAAGTGTGAAGGGTTTATCACGCAGTCCGGCTTGTTGTACAGTCGTTCAGTCCAGCCCCTGAACCGAGAACCCTTGATGAGCCAGGAAGCCCGCTACCACCGCATGCTGCCGGAATTGCGCAAGGCCAACCTGGTCGAAGCGACCCTGGTGTGCCTCAAACGCCACGGATTCCAAGGGGCTTCGATCCGCAAGATTTCGGCCGAGGCGGGGGTCTCGGTCGGGCTGATCAGCCACCACTACGCCGGCAAGGACGAACTGGTTGCCGAAGCCTACCTGGCCGTCACCGGCCGGGTAATGGGGCTGCTGCGTGAAGCCATGGCGCAGGCTGCGCCCAATGCCCGCGAGCGGCTTTCGGCGTTTTTCCGCGCCTCGTTTTGCGCAGAGTTGCTCGACCCGCAACTGCTCGACGCCTGGCTGGCCTTCTGGGGCGCGGTCAAGACGGCCGATGCGATCAACCAGGTGCATGATCATTCTTATGGCGAGTACCGCAAGGAACTGAGCCGGTTGCTGGCCGAGTTGGCCACGCAGGAGGGCTGGCAGGGCTTCGATGCCGACCTCGCGGCCATCAGCCTCAGTGCCCTGCTCGACGGCCTGTGGCTGGAGTCGGGGCTCAACCCCGGCACCTTCACCCCCGAGCAGGGCGTGATTATCTGCGAGGCCTGGGTCGACGGCCTGCAGGCCGGTGGTCGGCGGCGCTTCAGCCTGCCCGAGGGCTGTTGATCGTCTGTTCAGTAACGAGTACGCTGCTGGCGCGAGTGTGTAGAACAACACCAATAAAAAGAGATAACACGCAATGACGCCTCGGGTATTGATCGTCGATGACGATCCGCTTATTCGTGACTTGCTGCAGGCCTATCTGTCCCAGGAAGGCTATGACGTGCACTGCGCCGATACGGCGGAAAAGGCCGAAGCCTGGCTCGCCAGCCAGGATGTCGACCTGGTGCTGTTGGATATCCGCCTGCCTGGCAAGGACGGTCTCACCCTGACCCGCGAGCTGCGCGTGCGCTCGGAGGTGGGCATCATCCTCATCACCGGCCGCAACGACGACATCGACCGCATTGTCGGCCTGGAATGCGGCGCCGACGACTACGTGATCAAACCGCTCAACCCCCGCGAGCTGGTATCGCGCGCCAAAAACCTGATCCGCCGCGTGCGCCATGCCCGCGAAGTGCACCCGGCACCGGCCTGCGCGCAGTCGCTGAAGCAGTTTGCCGACTGGGCGCTGGACACCGACCGCCGTCGCCTGATCGACCCACGCGGCGGGCAAACCCTGCTGACCCACGGTGAGTTCCAGTTGCTCAGCGTGTTCCTCCGCAACAGCGGCCATACCCTGAGCCGCGACCAGTTGATGGACCAGATTCGCAACCGCGAGTGGGTGCCCAATGACCGCTCCATCGACGTGCTGGTCGGTCGCCTGCGGCGCAAGCTGCACGATGACCCGGCCGAGCCGCAACTGATCATCACCATTCACGGCACCGGCTACCTGTTCACTGCCAGCGTGGCCGCATGACCCACCGCGCCCGCCGTGCCTGGGGGATGGTGCTGGCGTTGCTCAGTGTGCCGGCCGGTGCGGCACAGACGGTGCGCTATTGCGATTACCCGGTATACCCGCCGATGTCCTGGAGCGACGGCCACCAGGTGCGTGGCCTGGCGCCAACGGTGGTGCGCGAACTGTTCGCACGCATGGGCTACGACGTGCAGACCGTGGTGCTGGGCAACTGGAAGCGCTGCCTGATGGACGCTGCCGCCGGGCGGGTAGACGTGGTGCTGGCATACAACAGCGACCAGCGGGACCAGCGCATGCATTTTTCCACGGAGCCGGTAGTGCGCGAGGAAGTGGCTGTGTTCTACAACCGCAAACGGCCGGTGCAGTTCCAGCAGTTGGAGGACCTGGCCGGTTACCGCGGCGGCCTGTTGTACGGCGAAAGCTACGGCGCCGAATTCGACCGCTTCGTCGCCTGCCACCAGAACATCGAACGGGTGTCTTCCAGCCAGCAGAACTTCGGCAAGCTGATCCGCGGGCGTATCGACTACGTGATTCAGGAGCGGCGCACCGGCCAACTGTTCATCGAGCACCTGCCCGGCGCGCAGGACATCCGCGTATTGCCCAGCGCACTGAGCGTGGACTACCTGCGCGTTGCCGTATCGCGGCAATCACCCCTGAGCCAGCACATGGATGAAATAGACGCGCAGCTGCGGCGCATGAACCAGGCTGGCGAGATCGCGCGCTGGCTGGAGCAGAGCGAGGTCACCTACCGCGACATGATCAACCTGCCGGCAGATGCCCGATGATCCGCCTGCACACCGATGGCCTGCTGCGCCGCCTGCTGCGGTTCATCCTGTTGTTCAGCCTCTGCTTTACCGTACTGGCCAGTAGCGTGCAGCTGTATTTCGAATACCGCCGCGAGATGCGCGACATCGAGGCGCGCATGGCGTTGATCCGCGCCGGCTACCTGGCCAGCCTGGAGCGCAGCCTGTGGGACCTGGACGAGGCGCAGCTGGACACACAACTGCGCGGCCTGGTGGATTTTTCGGATGTGGCCCGGGTGCGGCTGGTCAGCGAAGATTTTCAACTGCTACGAGGGGAGGCCGAACCCAAGGGGCCGCTGCGCGTCGAGCGCTTCCCCCTGGATTATCAGCCCCCCTCGGGCCCCACCAGGCACCTGGGCGAGCTGGAAGTGAGTATCGACCTGGGTGCGGTGCACCATCGGTTGTATGCCACCGGCCTTGCCAGCCTGCTGTGGATGGGCGTGTTCCTGTGTGGCCTGGCGGTGGCGCTGTCGGGGCTGTTCTACCGCCTGGTCACCCGCCACCTGCAAGTGATGGCCGAGTTCGCCCGGCGTATTGGCGCCGGGCAGTGGCAGGAGCCGTTGCGCCTGGGCCGCCGCCGTTCATCGCGCCCCGACGAAATCGACACGGTGGCCAATGCCCTGGACGACATGCGCCGCGCCATCCTCAGCGACATCGAACGCCGCGAGCGCGACCGCCTGGCGTTGCAGGACAAGCGCGACGAACTGCAGGCCATGGTCGAGCGACGTACCGCCAGCCTGGCCCGGGCCAAGGATGACGCAGAGGCCGCCAACCTGGCCAAGTCGCGCTTCCTGGCGACCATGAGCCACGAGTTGCGCACCCCGCTGAACGGCATCCTGGGCATGGCCGAGCTGCTACGCGGTGGCCGGCTGGAGGCGGCCGATCGTCAACGCCTGGAGGCCTTGTACAAAGCCGGCGAGGGGCTGTTGGCAATTCTCAACGAAGTGCTGTACTTCGCCCGGCTCGAAGAAGGCGAGAGCCGCGCCGAACTGGTGGGCTTTTCGCTGCGCCAGTTGTGCCAGGAAGTGCTGGCGCTGCTCGAACCCATGGCCGCGGACAACGGCGACACGCTGCACCTGGAGGTTGATGAGCAATTGGCCGGCTACCAGCACGGCGCCGAGCAGTACCTGCGTCAGGTGCTTAGCAACCTGCTGGCCAATGCCATCAAATTCACCGAGCACGGCCAGGTGCGGCTCAAGGTGCAGGTGCTGGCCAGCGATGCGACCACGCAGCGCCTGCGGCTGTCTGTCAGTGACAATGGCATCGGCATCGAGCCGGCCGTCCAGGCGAAAATCTTCGACCGCTTCGTCCAGGCCAGCGAAGCCGTGGCACGCCGCTACGGCGGCACCGGTCTGGGCCTGGCGATCTGCAAGCACCTGGTGGAAAAACTGGGGGGCTGCATTGGCCTGGACAGTGTACAAGGGCAGGGCAGCTGCTTCTGGTTCGAACTCGACATCGCCCTTGGGCAGCCGGATTCACCCCCTAAGCCAGCTCAGTCGGTCAGCGCCAGCCTGGATATCCTGGTGGTCGAGGACGTCGCGCTGAACCGTGAGGTGGCGGGCGGCCTGCTGGTGCGCGATGGCCACCGGGTGAGCTTTGCCGAGGATGCCGGGCAGGCCCTGCAGCTGTGCGCACAGCGGCGCTTCGACCTGATCCTGCTCGACGTTCACCTGCCCGGCATGAGCGGGGTGGAACTGTGCCGGCAGCTTCGCGCTACCCCCGGGCCTAACCACCACAGCCGGATAGTGGCGCTGACCGCTGGCGTGCAACCGGGGCAAGTGTCGGGTTACCTGGAAGCGGGCATGCAAAGTGTGCTGGCCAAGCCCCTGAGGCTGGCCAACCTGCGCCAGGCGCTGGCCGACGCGACGCCGACTGAAGAGGCCGGTATTGGCGCGAACATGGACTGGTCGCTGCTGGCCACCCACCGCTCGCTGCTGGGTGAGCAGAAGCTGCAAGGCCTGCTGAACGTGTTGCGCCAGTCACTGGAGCAGCACGCCACGGCGTTGGCCGAGGCGCTGCCGGCCCAGGACTTTACCGAAGTGCTGCACCTGGCCCATCGCCTGGCCGGCAGTTGCGACTCCCTGGGTTTTTCTGGCCTGGCTGCGCTGTTGCGACGCCTGGAAGACGCAGCCCGCCAGCATGACGGGCAGGCGCTGAACGCACTTGCCGAGCCATTGGCAAACCAGCTCGGCCAGGCCCGTGCGACCCTGGAACAGTTGATCCAGAGCTGACGTACAAAAAACTTACGACTTTTTACATCTTCGATCCGTTCGTACAACGGCACCTTACATCCGTTTCCAATAATCCATGGCAACCGTGTTGCACGCGGTCCATGAGGCTTATTGGAGACAAGAATAATGACATGCCGTAGCGCTCAGCCCCTCCTTCGTAACGCCCCCCGCACCTGCCGCAATGGCGAGGTGCGCAATGACTGACAACCACGAAAAAATCCAGCTCACCCGCGCCCTGAAAAGCCGGCACATCTTCATGCTGTCGCTGGGCGGGGTGATCGGCACCGGCCTGTTCATGGGTTCGGGCGTGACCATCAACCAGGGCGGGCCGGTGGGCGCGATCCTGGCGTACCTGGTGGCCGGCCTGCTGATGTACCTGGTGATGGTCTGCCTGGGTGAACTGTCGGTGCAGATGCCGGTGTCCGGCTCGTTCCAGGCCCATGCCACGAAGTTCATCGGCCCGGCCACCGGCTTCATGATCGGCTGGGTGTACTGGATGAGCTGGGCCACTACCGTGGGCCTGGAGTTCACCGCTGCCGGCATGCTGATGACCCGCTGGTTCCCCGAGGTGCCGATCTGGTACTGGTCGGCACTGTTCGTGGTTGTGCTGTTCGGCCTCAACGCCCTGGCCACTCGCGCTTTTGGCGAGGCCGAGTACTGGTTCTCGGGCATCAAGGTGGCGACCATCGTTGGCTTCATCATCATCGGCCTGCTGGTGATTTTCGGCGCCATCCCGCTGAGCAGCGGGGCACCGGCGCCAATGCTGGACAACCTGGTGGGCGAGTCGCTGTTCCCCCACGGCCTGTCGGCGGTGTTCGCGGTGATGATGACCGTGGTCTATGCCTTCCAGGGCTGTGAAATCATGGGCGTGGCGGCCGGCGAGACCGAGCACCCGGAAAAGAGCATCCCGCGGGCGGTGCGCAACGTGGTGTTCCGTGTGCTGATTTTCTACGTGCTGGCGATCGCCGTGCTGTCGGCCATCGTGCCGTTCGAGCAGGCCGGCCTGATGGAAAGCCCTTTTGTGCAGGTGTTCGACATGGTCGGCATCCCCTTTGCTGCCGACGTGATGAACTTCGTCATCCTCACCGCCATCCTGTCGGTGGGCAACTCTGGGCTGTATGCGTCTACGCGCATTCTGTGGGCGATGTCCAAGAGCGGCATGGCGCCGAAAAGCCTGGCGCCGCTGAGCAAGCGCGGCGTACCGCTGCGGGCGCTGAGCATCACCCTGTGCTTTGCCCTGGTGTCGCTGATGACCAGCTTCATTGCCGCCGACACCCTGTTCATGGTGCTGATGGCGGTGAGCGGCATGTCTGGCACCGTGACCTGGATCGTCATCGCCCTGGCGCAGTACCGCTTCCGCAAGGCCTACCTGCGTGAAGGTGGGCAATTGCAGGACCTGAAGTACAGGGCGCCGCTGTACCCGCTGGTGCCGCTGCTGTGCATCACCCTGTGCAGCTCGCTGTTCGTGTTCCTGGCACTGGATGAAACCCAGCGGCCGTCGCTGTACTGGGGCTTTGGCTTTATTGCCCTGTGCTACGCGGCGTACTTCTTCGTCAATCGCCGTCGGCAGGGCGCCTTTGAGCCGAGCGCGCCTGGCGTTTGATTCACGATTGCCGGGGCCGCTTTGCGGCCCATCGCGACACAAGGCCGCTCCCACAGGTACTGCGCAGACTTGAACGCTGTGAAAGACCCTGTGGGAGCGGCCTTGTGTCGCGAAAGGGGCGCAAAGCGCCCCCGGCAATCCCACAGTTGTACAAAGTTGTAACAACCACCTCGGATTTAACCCTCTTAAGATGAAAAAATCACTTTGAAACAATAGGTTAGTGGGTTTTCGAGTGATGTTACAGGCCATCTCACCGCCAATTGCCGCCTTGTTGAACAGTCGTTTAGTATCTCCCTCATCAAGCCCTCCCAAAACATCACAACAACACCGAGGCCCCCCATGACCACCCCGTCGTCGTCACTGTTGAGCAAAGTCGAAGCCGGCGTTGCCTGGATCACCCTCAACCGCCCCGAGCAACGCAACGCGCTGGACATACCCACCCTCAAGCAACTGCACGCCTTGCTCGAATGCCACAACAGCGACCCGGCCGTACGCGTGGTGGTGCTCACCGGCAGCGGTCGCAGCTTCTGCGCCGGCGCCGACCTGGCCGAGTGGGCTGCCGCCGAAGCTGCGGGCACCCTGGAAAGCTACGGCTGGACCGAAACCGCCCACGCCCTGATGTTGCGCCTGCACAGCCTCGACAAGCCCACCCTCGCCGCTATCAACGGCACCGCTGTGGGCGGTGGCATGGACCTCAGCCTGTGCTGCGACCTGCGTATCGCCGCTGCCTCTGCGCGTTTCAAGGCCGGCTACACCAGCATGGGCTACAGCCCCGATGCCGGCGCCAGCTGGCACTTGCCACGGCTGATCGGCAGCGAGCAGGCCAAGCGCTTGTTGTTCCTCGATGAACTGTGGGGCGCCGAGCGTGCCTTGGCGGCCGGGCTGGTCAGCGAAGTCTGCGCCGACGAGCAACTGCCCGCCGTGGCGGCCGAGTTGGCCGGGCGCCTGGCCAATGGCCCGACGTTCGCCTATGCGCAGACCAAGCAGCTGATCCGCGACGGCGCCCGCCGCACCTTGGCCGAGCAGCTGGAGGCCGAGCGCCACGCCGGCCTGCTGTGCGGCCGCAGCCAGGATGGCGCCGAGGCGCTGCAAGCCTCGGTTGAACGCCGCGCCCCCCGTTTCACCGGCCAGTAACCCGATACCGACCCTGACCAGGACCTTCGCAGATGAATTTCCAACTGACCCAAGAACAAGAAATGTTGGTGGAAGCGGTACGCAGCTTTGTTGCCAAAGAGTTGCTGCCCCATGAGGAAGCGGTGGACCGCGCCGATGCCGTGTCGCCAGAGCTGGCCGCGCACATCCGTGGCAAGGCCATCGCCGCCGGGTTCTATGCCTTCAACATGCCTGAGGAAGTCGGCGGCGGTGGCCTGGACTACCTGTCCCAGGCGCTGATCGAGCGTGAGCTGTCCAAGGTATCCTGGGCGCTGCATGTGTTTGTCGCACGCCCGTCGAAAATACTCATGGCGTGCAAGGACGAGCAGATCAACGACTACCTGCTGCCTTGTGTGCAGGGCGAAAAAACCGACTGCTTCGCCCTCACCGAACCGGGTGCCGGTTCCGATGCCAACGCCATCAAGACCCGCGCCGTGCGCCAGGGCGATGACTTTGTCATCAACGGCAGCAAGCACTTCATCAGCCACGCCGGCCACGCCGATTTCGCCATTGTCTTCGCGGTCACCGACACCTACGAGCACAACGGGCGCAAGCGCAACGCGGTCACGGCTCTGCTGGTCGACCGCGGCACACCGGGCATGACCATTCGCCGCGGGCCCAAATGCGTCAGCAACCGTGGCTACCACACCTACGAGCTGTTCTTTGACGACTGCCGGGTCCCCGCCAGCAAGGTACTGGGCGAAGTCGGCAAGGGCTGGGAAGTGGCCAACGCCTGGCTGACCGCGGGCCGGGTGATGGTCGCCGCCAACTGCGTGGGCCAGGCCCAGCGCGCCCTCGACCTGTCACTGCAATGGGCCGCCGACCGCAAGCAGTTCGGCCAGGCCATCGGCAGCTACCAGGGCGTGTCGTTCAAGCTGGCCGACATGGCCACGCAGATTCGCGCCGCCGAAATGCTCACCCTGCACACTGCCTGGAAGATGGATCAGGGCAGCATGACCGACGGGGAAGCCGGCATGGCCAAGCTGTTTGCCAGCGAAGTGCTGGGCAAGGTGGCCGACGAAGCCGTACAGATTTTCGGCGGCATGGGCCTGATGGACGAAGGGCCGGTCGAGCGTATCTGGCGCAACGCGCGTATCGAAAGGATCTGGGAGGGCACCTCGGAGATCCAGCGGCACATCATCGCCCGCGAACTGCTGCGCCCGCTGCTGCGCTGAGCGCCAGGAGAACACCCATGTCGCAATCGATTCGTGACAACCTCAAGCGCCTGCTGGCGCCCCGGCACCTGGCCTTCGTTGGTGGGCGCAGCATGGCGCGGGCGCTCAAGCGCTGCGCCGAAGGTGGCTTTGGCGGCGAGCTGTGGCTGGTCAACCCGCAGCATGAAAGCCTGGAGGGCATCCCGTGTGTGGCGTGCGTGGCCGACTTGCCGTATGCCCCGGACGCGGTGTTCATTGCCACCAACCGCGAGCTGACGTTGCAGTGCGTTACCGAGCTGGCCGCGCGTGGCGCCGGGGGTGCCATCTGCTATGCCTCCGGCTTTGCCGAAAGCGGCGAGGAGGGCCGCCAGTTGCAGCGGCGCTTGCTGGCTGCGGCCGGCAACATGGCCCTGCTCGGCCCCAACTGCTATGGCCTGCTCGACTACCTGCACGGTGCAGCCCTGTGGCCGGTGGCCCATGGCGGCAAGCAGGTGGAGAAGGGCGTGGCGATCCTCACCCAGAGCGGCAACTTTGCCTACAACCTGTCCATGAGCGACCGCTCGTTGCCGGTGGCCTACATGGCCTCGGTCGGCAACCAGGCGCAACTGGGTGTGGCCGAGCTGATGGACGTGCTGCTCGACGACCCAAGGGTAACGGCCATCGGCCTGCACCTGGAAGGCTTGAAGAACGTGCCTGGCTTTGCACGCGCCGCCTACAAGGCATTGCAGCAGGGTACGCCGATCATTGCCCTGAAGACTGGCGTGTCGCAGATCGGCGCTGAACTGGCGCTCAGCCACACCAGCTCGTTGTCCGGCTCCGATGCCCTGTACGACAGCCTGTTCCAGCGCCTGGGCGTGATCCGCGTCAGCGGCCCGGTGAGCTTTGTCGAAACCCTCAAGGCCGCCGCTTGCGGGCGCTTGCCGGCAGATGGCGAGCTGATCGCGCTGGCCTGCTCGGGCGGCGATGCTGGCCTGATCGCCGACTATGCCGAACGCAACCATCTTCACCTGCCAAAGCTTGAACAGGGGCAGGTGACGGCACTGGCCGAGGTGCTGCCGGCCTATGCCAACCTGGTCAACCCGCTGGATTTCACCACTGCCATCTGGGGCGATGAAGCGGCCCTGCAACGCATGCTCGACAGCACCCTGAGCGGGGCAGCTGATGCCGCCATGCTGGTGCTGGACTACCCGGCGGCATTCACTGGCGAGCGCAAGGAGTGCGACCTGCTGCTGGCGTTGTACTGCGACGCGCTGAAGCGTCACGGCAAGATCGGTTTTGTCACCTCCGCTTTCCCGGAGCTGCTACCCGCCACTGCGCGTGAGCGCCTGCATGCCCGGGGCATCGCTGCGCTGCAGGGCGTGGAAGACGGCCTGGCGGCCTGGGGCCGCATTGTCGCCTACCAGCGCAACCGCCGGCGGTTGCTGGAGCAAGGCGAGGCCGCACGGCTACCGCTGTGCCCGCAAGCCCTCACGGGCGAAAGCCGGTTGCTGGACGAATGGCAAGCCAAGCACGCCCTGCGCGCCTTCGGTTTGCCGGTGCCAGCGGGCGTGCTGAGTACGCCCGAGCGCGCCGTGGCAGACGCCGCCTGCGTGGGTTACCCGCTGGTACTGAAGGCGGTCAGCGCACAGCTGCCGCACAAGACCGAGGCCGGTGCGGTGGCGTTGAACCTGCGTGATGCCGCCGCCCTGGAAGCCGCACTGGTGCAGATGCGCCAGCGCATCGCTGCCTACGCCCCGCACGTCGCGTTCGACCAGATACTGCTCGAACCCATGGCCGAGCCGCCGCTGGCCGAGCTGATAGTGGGCATCAAACGTGAACACGACTTTGCCCTGGCCCTGGTGATCGGTGCCGGTGGGGTGCTGGTCGAACTGCTCAAGGACAGTGTCAGCCTGTTGTTGCCCACCACCGACAGCGCCATCCGCGCCGCGTTGTTGAACCTGCGCAGCGCCAGCCTGCTGCAAGGCTTCCGTGGCCGCCCGGCCGCCGACCTCGACGCCTTGGTTGCAGCTATCCGTGCGGTGGCCGACTACGCCTGCGAAAACGCCGGGCAGCTGCTGGAGCTGGATGTGAACCCATTGATGGTCGGTGCCCACGGCACCACCGCGGTCGACGCGCTGATCCGCCTCGGCCAGGCGCAAGGAGAACGACATGAATGACCTTACCCTGACTGCCGGCCAGGCGCTGGTGCGCCTGTTGGCCAACTACGGCGTGCAGACTGTGTTCGGCATCCCCGGGGTGCATACCCTGGAGCTGTACCGCGGCCTGCCGGGGAGCGGTATCCGCCATGTGCTGACCCGCCACGAGCAGGGCGCCGGCTTCATGGCTGACGGCTATGCGCGGGTGAGTGGTCAGCCGGGGGTGTGCTTTGTCATCACCGGCCCGGGGGTGACAAACGCCGCCACCGCCATCGGCCAGGCCTATGCCGATTCCATCCCGATGCTGGTGATTTCCAGCGTCAACCATACCGCCAGCCTGGGCAAAGGCTGGGGCTGCCTGCACGAAACTCAGGACCAGCGCGCCATGACCGCGCCGATCACCGCGTTCTCTGCGGTGGCTTTGCGCGGCGACGACCTGCCCGAACTGATTGCCCGTGCCTGGGCCGTGTTCGACAGCGAGCGGCCGCGCCCGGTGCACATTTCGGTGCCGCTGGACGTGCTGGCCGCACCCGTCAGCCGTGACTGGAGCGATGAGGTGGCACGCCGCCCCGAGCGTGGCCAGCCGTGCCGCGAAACCCTCGACCAGGCTGCCCTGAAGCTGGCAGCGGCCAAACGGCCTATGATCATCGCCGGTGGCGGTGCGCTGCACGCTGCCGAGCAACTGGCGCAGTTGAGCACCCGGCTGGCGGCACCGGTATTCACCAGCGTGGCAGGCAAGGGCCTGCTGGCACCGCAAGCTCCATTGAACGCGGGTTCCAGCCTGTGCGTGGAGCCTGGCTGGCAGTTGATCAGCCAGGCCGATGTGGTGCTGGCCGTGGGCACTGAAATGGCCGACACCGACTTCTGGCGCGAGCGCCTGCCGATCACTGGCGAAATGCTGCGCGTGGACATCGACCCGCGCAAGTTCAACGACTTCTACCCCTGTGCCATCGCCTTGCAGGGTGATGCCCGGCAAACCCTGGCCGGCTTGCTCGAGCACCTGCCAGCACTCGACCGAGACCCGGCGCAGGCCAGCGAAGCGGTGAGCAACCTGCGCCAGGCCATCCGCAGCGGGCATGCACCGTTACAGGCCACCCATCAGGCGATTCTGGACCGCATTGCCGCGGTGCTGCCCGATGACGCGTTCATCAGTAGCGACATGACCCAACTGGCCTACACCGGCAACTACGCCTTCGCCAGCCGGGCGCCGCGCAGCTGGCTGCACCCCACCGGCTACGGCACCCTCGGCTACGGGCTGCCGGCCGGTATCGGCGGCATGCTTGCCACCGACCATCGCCCAGGCCTGGTGCTGGTAGGCGACGGCGGTTTTCTTTATACCGCTCAGGAGCTGGCCACGGCTGTAGAGGAACTGGACCGGCCGTTGGTGGTGCTGCTGTGGAACAACGACGCCCTCGGGCAGATCCGCGATGACATGCTTGGCCTAAACATCGAGCCGGTCGGCGTGCTGCCGCGTAACCCGGACTTCATCGGCCTGGCCCGTGCCTTTGGTTGCGCGGTGCGCCAGCCGCGTGACCTGGACGCGCTGCAGGCCGACCTGGCCAGCGGTTTCGCCACACCGGGCGTTACCTTCATCGAACTCAAACACACCTGCGTCTGTTAAGCCGCGCACAACCAAAAGAACAAGAGAAACCCACATGCCATTTCGCCATACACTTCTGGCCGCATCCCTGGCCCTGCTGATTACCGGCCAGGCCCCCCTGTATGCCGCACCACCGCTGTCGATGGACAACGGTACAAACGCCCTGACCGTGCAAAACAGCAACGCCTGGGTCGAAGTCAGCGCCAGCGCCCTGCAGCACAACATCCGCACCCTGCAGGCCGAGCTGGCCGGCAAGTCCAAGCTGTGCGCCGTGCTCAAGGCCGATGCCTATGGCCACGGTATCGGCCTGGTAATGCCATCGATCATCGCCCAGGGCGTGCCCTGCGTGGCGGTGGCCAGCAACGAAGAAGCCCGCGTGGTGCGTGCCAGTGGCTTCACCGGGCAACTGGTGCGGGTACGCCTGGCCAGCCTCAGCGAGCTGGAAGATGCCTTGCAGTACGACATGGAAGAGCTGGTGGGCAGCGCAGAATTTGCCCGCCAGGTCGATGCCATCGCCGCGCGCCACGGCAAGACCTTGCGCATTCACATGGCGCTCAACTCCAGCGGCATGAGCCGCAACGGGGTGGAGATGGCCACCTGGTCCGGCCGTGGCGAAGCGCTGCAGATCACCGACCAGAAGCACCTCAAGCTGGTCGCGCTGATGACCCACTTCGCCGTGGAAGACAAGGACGATGTGCGCAAGGGCCTGGCGGCCTTCAACGAGCAGACCGACTGGTTGATCAAGCACGCGAAGCTCGACCGCAGCAAGCTCACCCTGCACGCCGCCAACTCGTTCGCTACGCTGGAGGTGCCGGAGGCGCGCCTGGACATGGTACGCACCGGTGGCGCGCTGTTCGGTGACACCGTGCCGGCGCGCACCGAGTACCAACGCGCCATGCAGTTCAAGTCGCACGTGGCGGCGGTACACAGCTACCCGGCCGGCAACACCGTCGGCTACGACCGCACCTTTACCCTGGCCCGTGATTCGCGCCTGGCCAACATCACCGTCGGCTATTCCGATGGTTATCGCCGGGTGTTCACCAACAAGGGCCATGTGCTGATCAACGGCCACCGCGTACCGGTGGTGGGCAAGGTGTCGATGAACACGCTGATGGTCGATGTCACCGACTTCCCGGACGTGAAGGGTGGCAACGAAGTGGTGCTGTTCGGCAAACAGGCCGGGGGCGAAATCACCCAGGCCGAGATGGAAGAAATCAACGGCGCGCTGCTGGCCGACCTGTACACCGTGTGGGGCAGTTCCAACCCGAAGATCCTCGTCGACTGAAACCGCCAAAGAAGGGAGATTGCCATGCGCTACGCCAAGCTTACCCAACGCATCGCCGGTGACGGGGCTGCGGCCTGGGACATCCACTACCGCGCCCTGGCGCTGCAGGCCGAGGGCAAGGACATCCTGCTGTTGTCGGTGGGTGACCCAGACTTCGACACACCTGCGCCGATTGTCGAGGCGGCCATCGACAGCCTGCAGGCGGGTCACACCCATTACGCCGATGTACGCGGCAAGCTGGCCCTGCGCCAGGCCATCGCCAGGCGCCACCAGCAGCGTAGCGGCCAGGCCGTTACCGCCGACCAGGTGACGGTGCTGGCAGGGGCCCAGTGCGCGCTGTACTGCGTGGCCCAGTGCGTACTGGACCCAGGCGACGAGGTGCTTGTCGCCGAACCGATGTATGTGACCTATGAGGCGGTGTTCGGTGCCTGTGGTGCCAAGGTGGTGCCGGTGCCGGTCAAGCCGGAAAACGGCTTTCGGGTATGCCCGCAAGACGTGGCCGAGCGCATCACCCCGCGCACCCGCGCGCTGGCCTTGAACAGCCCGCACAACCCGTCGGGGGCAAGCCTGCCCCGTGCTACCTGGGAAGCACTGGCTGAACTGTGCATCGCCCACGACCTGTGGCTGATCTCTGACGAGGTGTACAGCGAATTGCTGTACGAGGGCGAGCATGTCAGCCCTGCCAGCCTGCCGGGCATGGCCGAACGCACCGCCACCCTCAACAGCCTGTCGAAGTCCCATGCCATGACCGGCTGGCGGGTGGGCTGGGTGGTGGGTTCGGCCGAGCTGGCCGCCCACCTGGAAAACCTTGCCCTGTGCATGCTGTATGGCTCGCCGGACTTCATCCAGGACGCCGCCGTGGTGGCGCTGGAGCAGCCATTGCCCGAGCTGGCCGCCATGCGCGACGCCTACCGCCAGCGCCGTGACCTGGTGTGCGAACAGCTGGCCGGCTGCCCGGGCCTGAGGGCGCTGAAGCCCGATGGTGGCATGTTCGTGATGGTCGATATTCGTGAGACCGGCGTAAGTGCCCAGGCCTTTGCCGACCACCTGCTGGACAGCCAGGGCGTGTCGGTGCTCGCCGGCGAAGCGTTCGGCCCCAGCGCTGCCGGGCATATCCGCCTGGGCCTGGTGCTGGGCGATGCGGCGCTTGTCGATGCCTGCCAGCGCATCGCCCGCTGCGCCGACGAACTGAAACGGGAGTACGGCCATGCGTGAGTATGCGCGGCTGTACATCGATGGCGCCTGGCAGGTGCCGAGCGGGCAGGGCATGGCTGAGGTGATCGACCCGGCCACCGAACAGGTCATTGGCCGGGTACCCTTGGGCGCCGAGGCCGATGTCGAGCGGGCGGTGATGGCGGCGCGGCGGGCCTTCGATGGCTGGTCGCGCACGCCGTCCAGCGTGCGCGCCGGGTACATACGGGCATTGGTCGCACAGCTGAAAAACCGTGCGGCGCAAATGGCCGAGGTTATTACCGACGAGCTGGGCATGCCGGTGCAGTGGTGCCAGGCGGTGCAGGTCGAAGGCCCGATTGCCGGGCTGGAACAGTATGCCGAACTGGCCGGGCTGATGGATGAGGTGCGCGAAGTCGGCAACTCGCTGGTGTACCGCGAGGCCGTTGGCGTGTGCGCATTCATCAACCCGTGGAACTACCCGCTGCACCAGATGATTGGCAAGCTGGCGCCGGCCCTGGCTGCCGGGTGCACGGTGGTGGTCAAACCCAGCCAGGAAACGCCGCTGCACGCATTTGTGCTGGCCGAAATGCTCGACGCCATCGGCCTGCCGGCAGGGGTGTTCAACCTGGTCAGCGGCCCAGGTGCCAAGGTCGGTGAAGCCCTGGCCCGGCACCCGCAGGTGGACATGGTGTCGTTCACCGGCTCGACCGGTGCCGGGGTGCGGGTGGCACAAGCGGCCGCGCCGACGGTGAAGCGGGTGTGCCTGGAACTGGGTGGCAAATCACCGTTGCTGATTACCGCCGATGCCGACCTGCACGCTGCGGTGCGCCACGGCGTGCAGGACGTGATGATCAACTCGGGGCAGACCTGCACGGCACTGACCCGCATGCTGCTGCCGGCCAGCCGCTACGCCGAGGCGCTGGAAATCGCCGAGGCCGAAACCCGCGCACTGGTCATGGGCGACCCGCGTGACCCGGCCAGTTTCCTCGGGCCGATGTGTTCGGCAGGCCAGCGGCGCACGGTGCTCGACTACATTCGCCTGGGGCAGGAGGAGGGCGCGCGCTTGTTGTGCGGTGGTGATAGCGGCGGCTTCGAGCGCGGGTTCTACGTGGCGCCCACGTTGTTCGCCGACGTCGACAACCGCATGCGCATTGCCCAGGAAGAAATCTTCGGCCCGGTGCTGTGCCTGATCCCCTACGCCGACGAGGCCCAGGCGCTGGCGCTGGCCAATGACTCGCCGTTCGGCCTGTCCAGCGCAGTGTGGGCGGGCAGCCGCGAGCATGGCCTGGCGTTGGCGCGGCAGATACGGGCCGGGCAGTGCTTCATCAACGGGGGCGGGTTCAACTACCAGGCGCCGTTCGGTGGCTACAAGCAGTCGGGCAACGGCCGCGAGTGGGGCGAAGAGGGCCTGGCGGAGTTTGTCGAGGTGAAAGCCGTACAGTGCTGATCCACTGCTGCAAGACAACCTGTTTTGTGTAAGGAGAATGTTTGTGAATGTACTGATCGTCCACGCTCACCCCGAGCCGCAATCGTTCACCGCTGCCCTGCGGGACCAGGCGGTGGAAACCTTCCGCGCCCAGGGCCACCAGGTGCAGGTCAGCGACCTGTACGCCATGGGCTGGAACCCGGTGGCGAGTGCCGATGACTTCACCCAGCGTGAGAACCCCGAGTACCTGGTGTATGCCCTGGAGCAGCGACAAGGGGTCAAGCGCGGCGCCATTGCCGAGGATATCCAGCAGGAGCTGGACAAGTTGTTGTGGGCCGACTTGCTGGTGCTGAACTTCCCGATCTTCTGGTTCTCGGCACCTGCCATGCTCAAGGGCTGGATCGACCGGGTGCTGGTGTCGGGGGTGTGCTATGGCGGCAAGCGTTTCTACGACCAGGGCGGGTTGGCGGGCAAGAAGGCGCTGGTGACCGTGACCCTGGGCGGGCGCGAGCACATGTTTGGCGAAGGGGCGATTCATGGCCCGCTGGAAGACATGCTGCGGCCGATACTGCGGGGTACGCTGGCTTATGTGGGGCTTGAGGTGCTGCCGCCGTTTGTGGCCTGGCACGTGCCTTACATCAGCGCCGAGGCGCGGCAAGATTTTTTGCAGCAATACCGGCAGCGCCTGGAGCAGCTTGCGGACGACCAGCCATTGGTGTTCCCGCGCCTGGCCCAGTTCGATGAGGCGTTGTACCCACTGGTGTGATCGCCTGTACTGGCCTCATCGCCGGCAAGCCAGCTCCCACAGGGACACCACGAGGCCTCAGGACTGTGGTTTCCCTGTGGGAGCTGGCTTGCCGGCGATGAGGCCAGTTGCCTTGTTACAAGACTTACCTGCCCAAAAACGACCACCCACACATTCGGGGTATGTTGCCCCTGGGCAAATCCCTCGATAGTGAACCCATCGGCTCGATCTCGGAGCACTCACACGATGGAGTTGCCATGCGCAAGGTACTGAAGGTGATTGGTGGTCTGCTGCTGGCGTCTGGTGCCAGCCTGGCCCAGGCGGCAGAGGTAGACAGCGCCAACACGCTACGGCTGTACAACTGGACCGACTACATCGGCGAAACCACCCTGGCCGATTTCGAGAAGGCCACCGGCATCAAGGTCATCTACGACACCTTCGACGGCTACGAAACGGTACAGACCAAACTGCTGACCGGCCGCTCCGGCTACGACCTGGTCATGCTCAACGCCTCGCTGGTCCCACCGCTGATCAGCGCCGGCGTGTTCCAGGCACTGGACAAGCAGCAGCTGCCCAGCTGGCAAAACCTCGATCAGCAGGTGGTCAACAACCTGCAGGGCTACGACCCTGGCCTGAAGTACTCGGCGCCCTACACCTGGGGCAGCTCGGGGGTAACCTACAATGTCGACAAGGTCACCGCGCGCATGCCCGACGCGCCCATTGGTTCGCTGGCCATGCTGTTCGACCCCAAGGTCGTCTCGCGCTTCGCCGACTGCGGCGTCACCCTGATGGACGCGCCCACCGAGGTCATCCCGCTGGCCCTGCAGTACCTGGGCAAGGACCCGCGCAGCGCATCGCCCGCCGACCTCAAGGCAGCCGAACAACTGCTGCTGGGCATCCGCCCCTACATTCGCAAGTTCGACTCGGTCAACTACCTCACCAGCCTGCCCAACGGCGATGTGTGCCTGGCACTGACCTGGTCCGGCGACTATGCCACCGCCCAGGCCCGTGCGGTGGAGGCGAAGAAAGACATCAAGCTGTCGTTCTTCATCCCTAAGGAAGGTTCGCTGATCTGGTTCGACAACCTGTACATCCCCAAGGATGCGCCGCATGCGGCCAACGCCCATCGCTTCATCGAGTTTCTGCTGCAGCCGCAAACCATGGCCAAGGTTACCGACTACATCCACTACGCCAACAGCAACGCCGCCGCCACCGCGCTGGTGCGTGACGACATCCGCCAGGACCCGGCCATCTACCCCGACGCACAAACCCGTGAGCGCCTGTTCGCGCAGAAAACCCAGAGCCCCAAGGATATGCGCGCCATCACCCGGGTCTGGAGCACGGTCAAGACCGGTTTCTGAACACTGCCCAACGATTCCCGCCAAGGAGCTGCCCATGGCCACCCCAAGCAAAGCGTTCGCTATCGCCCACGACCCGCTGGTGGAGGCCGACAAGGCCCACTACATGCACGGCTACCATGTGTTCGACGAGCACCGCGAGCAAGGCGCGCTGAACATCGTCGCCGGCGAGGGCGCCTACATTCGTGACACCCACGGCAACCGCTTCCTCGATGCCGTCGGCGGCATGTGGTGCACCAACATCGGCCTGGGCCGCGAGGAAATGGCCCTGGCCATCGCCGACCAGGTGCGCCAGCTGGCATATTCCAACCCGTTCTCCGACATGGCCAACGACGTGGCCATCGAACTGTGCCAGAAGCTTGCGCAGCTGGCGCCGGGCGACCTGAACCATGTGTTCCTCACCACCGGCGGCTCGACCGCTGTCGACACCGCCTACCGGCTGATCCAGTACTACCAGAACTGCCGCGGCAAGCCACACAAGAAGCACATCATTGCCCGCTACAACGCCTACCACGGCTCCACCACCCTGACCATGTCGATCGGCAACAAGGCCGCCGACCGGGTGCCGGAGTTCGACTATCACCACGACCTGATCCACCACGTCTCCAACCCCAACCCGTACCGCGCCCCGCACGACATGGACGAGGCCGAATTCCTCGACTACCTGGTGGCCGAGTTCGAGGACAAGATCCTGTCGCTGGGTGCCGACAACGTGGCGGCGTTCTTCGCTGAGCCGATCATGGGCTCGGGCGGGGTGATCATTCCGCCCGAGGGCTACTTCCAGCGCATGTGGCAGCTGTGCCAGACCTACGACATCCTGTTCGTCGCCGACGAAGTGGTCACCTCGTTCGGCCGCCTGGGCACTTTCTTCGCCAGCGAAGAACTGTTTGGCGTTACCCCCGACATCATCACCACCGCCAAGGGCCTGACCTCGGCCTACCTGCCGCTGGGCGCGTGTATCTTCTCCGAGCGTATCTGGGAAGTGATTGCCGAGCCGGGCAAGGGCCGCTGCTTCACCCATGGCTTTACCTACAGTGGTCACCCGGTGTGCTGTACAGCGGCGCTGAAGAACATCGAGATCATCGAGCGCGAGCAACTGCTCGATCACGTCAAGGACGTGGGTGGCTACCTGGAGCAGCGCCTGCAAAGCCTGCGCGAGTTGCCGCTGGTGGGTGATGTGCGTTGCATGAAGCTGATGGCCTGCGTTGAGTTCGTGGCCGACAAGGCCAGCAAGGCGCTGTTCCCGGATGAGGTGAACATCGGTGAGCGCATCCACAGCAAGGCCCAGGCCCGCGGGTTGCTGGTGCGCCCGATCATGCATCTGAACGTGATGTCGCCACCGCTGATCGTCACCCATGCGCAGGTGGACGAGATCGTCGAGACCTTGCGCCAGTGCATCCTCGAAACCGCGCGCGAACTGACTGCGCTTGGCCTGTACCAGGGCCGATGAACCTGGTGCAAAGGGCTGTGCGGGGGCGTGCCTGGCAGGCTAGACTGCCGGGCATGACCCAGGCCACTCCCGACACCCCGCTTACCCTGACAATGGGCACGCTGCAGCAATGGCATGCGGCGCTGCAGCGTGCGCTGGCCAATAGCGATACGCCCGAGGCGCTGGAGTATGTGGCCGCTGCCATCGGCCAGTTGGTGCAGGTTGAATCGATGATGATCAGCCTTGAGTGCCAGGGGCGGGCACCACAGTTGCTCTACCAGCAGGGCATTCCCGAGCTGCACCGCACCGCGGTGCTGGAGCGTTATTTCAGTGCCGGCTACCTGCTCGACCCATTCTGCCTGGCCGTGCAAAGCGGCTTGGCCGAAGGCTTTTACCACCTGCAGGAAATCGCCCCCGACAACTTCTTCGACAGCGACTACTACAAGGCCTATTACCTGGGCACCGGTTGCAGCGAAGACAGCTACTACATCGTCGACCTCAGCGCTGGCCGCAAGTTGTCGCTGAGCCTGTTCCAGGGTTGCAGCGGCACCCCTCTGAGTGCCGGGCAGGTCGACCTGCTGCGGGCGCTGGAGCCCATGGTGCGGGAACTGTTGGGGCGTTACGCCCGGCATAACCTGGAGCCCGGTGCAGCATCGGCCGAACACGGCAGCCTGCAGGCAGCGTTCGACAGCTTTGGTTGCCAGGTGCTGACCGACCGTGAGCGGGAGGTGGCCCACATGATCCTGCGCGGGCACTCGGTGAAGTCGACCGCGCTGGAGCTGGGCATCTCACCGGAGACGGTGCGCATGCACCGCAAGAACCTGTACCTGAAGCTGGAGATCAACTCGCAGTCCGAGTTGTTTGCACGGTTTATCGACTGGCTCCGCGGCGATCAATCGGGGCTTTGACGTTTCGCGGATGTGCCTGGCTTAAGGGGGTCCTTGTGGGAGCGGCCTTGTGTCGCGATGGGGCGCGCAGCGGCCCCGCAATCCCTGTCTCGACACAAAATTGTCGGGGCCGCTACGCGCCCCATCGCGACACAAGGCCGCTCCCACAGAAGTTCGCGTAAGCCTGCTCACGAAGCTGCCAGGCGGGCCTCCAGGGCGGCGATGTGCGCCTGTAGCCGTTCATGCTCTTGGCGCTCGGCGCTGATGTCTTCGAACACGCTGATCAGGTGTTCCGGCTCGCCATTGCCACGGCGCTGCAGCGAGGTGCGGGCGCGTACCCAGATGTACTCGCCGTTCTTGTGGCGCACGCGTTTTTCCACTTCGTAGCGCTCGGTTTCGCCGGCCAGCATGCGTTGCAGCAGCTGCAGGTTCTGCGCCAGGTCGTCGGCGTGGGTGATCTGCTGGAAGGTCATGCCGTAGAGTTCATCGGCGCTGTAGCCGAGCAACTCGCACAGGCTGTTGTTGACCCGCTGCCAGGTGCCGTCCGGGTCGATGTAGGCCAGGGCGCCCCAGGCCAGCTCGAAGATCGCCCGGAAGCGTTCCTCGCTCTGGCTCAGCGCCTGCTGGGCCTCCTGGCGTTCGGTGTTGTCCATGCTGATGCCAACCATCTTTACCGAGCGCCCGGCGCTGTCGCGCACCACTGTGGCGCGGGAAGAAATCCAGCGCACTTCACCGTCCGGGCGGGTGATGCGGAAGTCGCATTCACAGCCACTGCCGTCGGCCACCGCGTCGGCGTACATCACCTGCATGCGCTGCACGTCTTCGTCGGGCAGGTGCTTCCAGAAGTCTTCGTTGTGATGGACCGGCCAGCCATAGACCTGCTCGACGTTGGGCGAGTAGGTGACTTCGTCGCTGATCAGGTTCCATTCCCAGGTGACGATGCGTGCGCCTTCCTGGGCCAGCTTCATGCGCGTTTCGCTTTCCATGATCTCGGCGGTCAGGCGCCGGCGCACGTCGGTCATCGGCAGCTCGACCACCTGTGGTTGCTGGATGTTCTGCAGTGCTTCGTCGCCATAGCGCAGCCAGATCCAGTTGACCTTGAGAAAGTCGGCCAGCTTGCGCAGGTTGTCGTAGTCGATCTCGCCGCCGCGGGTCCACTTGTGCACGGCGGTGCGCGAAATGCCCAAGGCCGTGCCCACGGCTTGCAGGGTCAGCTTGTGATGCTCGAGCAGTTCCTTGAGGCGGAAGGCGAAGCTGTTTTCCAACATCGGCAGGGTGTCCTGATCTGGGCCAGAGCCTGCCAGTATACCCAAGCTGTCAACTTTTGGTTGACGGGTCCTCACGCTGCCTCTTTTGGGGGAATGGCCTTGTGCTGCCTGCACTGGCCTCATCGCCGGCAAGCCAGCTCCCACAGGTACTGGACATGGCTGGAGGGCGATGCTGTCCATGTGGGAGCTGGCTTGCCGGCGATGAGGCCAGTACAGGCAACATCAGCCGGGCGGTTGTTAAAGGTCCAGCACCAGCCGCGCCGTGCGGGCGCGCGAGACGCACAGCATGATGCTCTGCTGGGCGGCTTTTTCTTCGTCGCTCAAGTACTGGTCGTAATGCTCGGCTTCACCCTCGAGGATGGCCGTCTCGCAGGTACCGCACACGCCTTCACGGCACAGGCACTCGACCTTGGCAGCCTTGGACTTCTCGATGGCCTGTAGAATGGTCATGCCTTCTTCCACCTGCAGTTCCACGCCCGATTGCGCCAGCACCACGGTAAAGGCACTGCCGGTGACCGGGGTGGCGGCAAACTGTTCCCAATGCACGCGCTGCTCGGCAATGCCGGCCTGGGCGGCGCAGGCGATGACCGCGTCGATCAGCGGTTTGGGGCCGCACACGTACAGGTGTGCTTGCTCGTCCAGCCCCGCGCACAGGGCGGCCAGGTCAAGCTTGCGGTCGAGGCTGTCGATGTAGAACCGCGTGTTGGCGGCGTGCGGGCCGTTGGCCAACTGGTCCTGGAACGCACCGTGCTCTGGCGCGCGGAAGGCATAGTGCAGCTCGTAGTCGACGCTGCCGCCTTCCAGCTCATGCAGTTGCGCCAGGAACGGGGTGATGCCGATGCCGCCGGCAATCAGGATGTGACGGCCAGCCGAAGGGTCGAGGGCGAACAGGTTGTTGGGCGAGGAGATGGTCAGGTGGGTGCCGACTTCTACCTGCTGGTGCATGAATGCCGAACCACCCTTGGACTGCTCTTCCAGGCGTACGCCGATCTGGTAGCTGCGGGTGTCGCGCGGGTCGCTCATCAACGAATAGGCGTTGCTGAACTGGCTGCCGTCAGCGCCTTGCATCTGCACGATCACGTGGCTGCCGCCGGTGAAGGCGGGCATCGCCGCGCCGTCTTCGCGGGCCAGGGTAAAGCGCTTGATCAGCGGCGTGGCGTGTTCCACGTCGGTAACGCGTACGCTGAACATTTCATAAGTGTTGGCCATGGTTCACCTCGACTGCCTGGGCGCGCGGCAGGCCCTGCCGCGCACCTTTACGTGCAAATAAACGTGGAGCGGTTGCCATCAATCGTCGAGGTGGGCCACGGCGATCAGGTTGTGGAAGTGGGCAATGCCGTGTTCGCTCATGCCACTGCGCTCGCGGTCGGCCATGATCCGGCCCTGGCCACGGTAGCCACGCGACTTCAGGCCCTTCTGCACGCTTTCGACCAGGCGCAGGTCTTCTGGGCGGAACACTTCGCGGTACCAGTCGATCAGCTTCTGCTGTTCCTCGGTGATGTCCTTGTTGAGGAAGTAGATGTCGTAGTGCTGCAGGGTGGTTTCGGCATCGACCGGGAACTCGTAGATCACGGTCATGAAGTTGGCCCCTGGCGGCACGTTGAACATGGTGCACGGCCAGGCCCAGAAGCCGGCGAACGACGGGTCTTTCACGTTTTCGTCAAACTTGAACGACTGCTCCGAAGGCTTGGCCAGGCCATATTGCAGGGTCCAGTTACCGTGCATGGTGTGGCTGTATTGGCCGACGTCCACCGAGTCGGAGAAGCCCGGGTGGGCAGGGGCGCAGTGGTAGCACTCCAGGTAGTTGTCGACGATCGACTTCCAGTTGGCCGGGGTGTCGCTGACAAAGCGCGCCGCCAGGTGCAGGTCGTCGATTACCGCGCAGGCTTCGCGCATGCGTGCTTGCATGCCTGGCAGCTGGTCTTCGACGGAGCCCGCCTCCATGTCCATGTTGATGAAGATGAAGCCGGCGTATTCCTCGACGCGCAGCTGCACCAGGGTGGAGTTCTCTTTGTCGAAATTGACCACGTTGTCGCAGTTGCGGGCGTGGGCCAGTTCGCCGTCCAGCTTGAAGGTCCAGGCGTGGTACGGGCAGGTGATGACGTTCTTGGCCTTGCCGCTGCCGCTGAGCAGCTGGTGGCCACGGTGCGGGCAGACGTTGTAGAACGCACGCAGCACGCTGTCACGGCCGCGCACGACGATGATGCTTTCGCCAATCACGTCGCGGGTGATGTAGGCATTGTTGTCTGCCACTTCGCTGCGGTGGCCCACGCAGATCCAGCTGCGGGCGAAGATGGCTTCTTTCTCGTGTTCGAACACCGCGGCCTTGGTGTAGAAATTGGCCGGGATGGTGAAGGCCTCGTCGGCGTTCGCGCAGAAATCGGCGGGCAGGCGTTTGAAGTCGTTCATGACAGGTTTTCTCACAAGCTCGGTTTATAGTTGTTGGTTAACACGTATCTGTTGGTTAACAGGTCAGGCAAAAAAATTTGCAGAGATCAAGGGGGCTGCTTTGCAGCCCATCGCGAGCAAGCTCGCTCCTACACGGTTAATCAGTGCACGGCAGCAGCGCTGCGCGGGGCATGCTCGGCAGGTTGCTCACCGGCCATCCGTGCAGCCTCTTCTTCGATGACGTGGGCCGGTACCTGGCCGTAGTCGGCGATCATCCACTTGAAGAAGCCATAGATCTTCACCAGCAGAATCACCATGAACGGGATTGCGGTAAGCACCACGGCGGTCTTCATGGTCGACAGCGAGGCCTTGGCGAACAGCATGGCCAGCGGCACCAGGGTCAGCACCACGCACCAGAACAGGCGGTGGGTTGGCGTCGGGTCGTCACCTTCACGCAGGTTGCGGGTGCTGGTGGCAGCCACCGCATAGGCCGCGGCATCCATGTGCGAAGCACAGAAGATGGCCATGATGAACAGGTACACGCCGAGGAACACCTGGCCCCACGGCAAGGCCAGCAGCAGGTGCGTCACGGCCGATTCGCCGCCTTGTTCGGCGAGCATTTTCGGTACATCCACCGCGCCGGTGATGAACTGGTGCATGCTGTAGCTTTCCAGCGCGCCGAAGAAGAACCAGCAACCGAAGCTGCCCCCCAACAGCAGGGCCAGGACCACTTCCTTGATCTGCCGGCCGCGCGAAACGCGGGTAACGAACATGGCCACGCCCGGCGCGTAGGACACCCACCACAGCCAGTAGAACACCGTCCAGTTGCGGGTAAAGGCACCGTCGCCCGCCGGGTCGGTGAACAGGCTCATGTGCACGTAGTTCTGGATCATCAGGCCAATCGAGTTGGCAGTATTGTTGAGGGTGAACTGGGTCGGGCCCACCAACAGCACAACCGCGGCAAACACCAGCGCGCCGATGCACACCATCTTGCTCAGGCGCTGCAGGCCACCATCGATACCGATGTAGGAGCTGAGCGAGAACATTACCGCCACGCCGCCAATCACCATCAGTTGCACGGTGAAGGTATCCGGGGTGCCGGTCAGGTCATGCAGGCCGCGCGTCAGGGTAGAGGCGGTGAGGGCCAGCGACACGGTCAGTGCGCCCATCATGGTCAGCAGGAAGATCAGGTCGACGGTACGGCCCACCGGCCCGGTGGCCTTGAAACCTGTCACCGCTTCGATAACCGAAGCCAGGTTCAGGCCGCTCTTCTTGCGTACATGGAAGTGGTAGGCCATGGCCAGCGAGGCCAGGGCGTAGATCGACCAGGCGCTGATACCCCAGTGGAAGAACGAGTAGCCCACGCTGTACTCGAGTGCCTTGGGGGTGGCCGCGGCGATGTTCAGGCCCGGGGTCTGGTAGTAGTAGGCCCATTCCATCACGCCCCAGTAGAGGGTCGACGAACCCATGCCGGCACAGATGAACATGAACACCCAGGTGGCTGTGGCGTATTCAGGCTTGCCACTGCCCAGGCGGATGTTGCCGTACTTGCTGAAGGCCAGGTACAGCACGGCCAGGGTACTGCCGAACACCAGCACCTGCACGCTGGTACCGAAGGTGCGGGTGGACAGCTCGAACAACTGGTTGGCGGCGCTTTCAGCCTGGGCGGGGAAGGCTGCAAGGCCGATCACGGTGAGCAGTACGGCGATCAGGCTCACGGTAATCAGGAACACATCAATCTTTTTATTCTTGTGCGACATCATCGTCTCCTGGACGTTGGCGTACTTGTTATACCCGGCAGGCATCCGGGGTGTAGCGGTACCACTCCTTCCTTGGTCGTTAACCAATGGTTAACTAATATCTAATGGTTAACAGATTTTGCATACAATCCACGTCGCTCGCAAGAGGCAAAGGGCCGATTGTCAGACACTTCTGACAATCGGCCCCCGGTGCATCAGGCTTCGATCAGCGCGGTGATGGCCTGGCCCACTTGCTGGGTAGACTGCTGGCCACCCATGTCGCGGGTTACGTCACCGGCGGCGATGACCTGCTCGATGGCTTTGAGGATGTCGTCGTGGGCAGCGCGGTAGCGTGGGTCGGTGCCTTCGTTGCCGAGGAAATCGAGCATCAGCGCACCGGACCAGATCATCGCGATCGGGTTGGCGATGTTCTTGCCGTAGATGTCTGGGGCCGAGCCGTGCACCGGCTCGAACAGCGACGGGAACTTGCGCTCGGGGTTCAGGTTGGCCGATGGCGCGATGCCGATGGTGCCGGCGCAGGCCGGGCCGAGGTCGGACAGGATGTCGCCGAACAGGTTCGAGGCCACGACCACATCGAAGCGGTCAGGTTGCAGTACGAAGCGGGCGCAGAGGATATCAATGTGCTGCTTGTCCCAGCTGATTTCCGGATAATTGGCTGCCATTGCGGCGGTGCGTTCGTCCCAGTACGGCATGCTCACGGCCATGCCGTTGGACTTGGTGGCCGAGGTGACGTGCTTGCGCTCGCGGGTCTGGGCCACTTCGAAGGCGTACTTGAGAATGCGGTCGACGCCACGGCGGGTGAACACCGATTCCTGCAGCACGAACTCGTTCTCGGTGCCTTCGAACATGCGCCCGCCCAGCGACGAGTACTCGCCTTCGGTGTTTTCGCGGATGACCACGAAGTCGATGTCGCCGGGTTCACGACCAGCCAGCGGGCAGGGTACGCCGGGGAACAGGCGCACCGGGCGAATGTTCACGTACTGGTCGAAGTCGCGGCGGAACTTGAGCAGCGAACCCCACAGCGAGATGTGGTCCGGCACTTTGTCTGGCCAGCCCACGGCACCGAAGTACAGGGCGTCGAAACCTTTGAGCTGTTCGAACCAGTCGTCCGGCATCATCTTGCCGTGGGCCAGGTAGTAGTCGCAGCTGGCCCACTCGAAGAACTCGAAGCTGATGTCCAGGCCATGCTTGCGCGCAGCGGCCTCGACCACCCGAATGCCTTCAGGCAGTACTTCGTTGCCGATGCCGTCGCCTGGGATTGCCGCGATTCTGAAGGTCTTGCTCATGGGGTGCACTCTTTGTCTGGGGAACAGGTGCTGGCCATGCTATAAGGGCTCGGCTCGGAGATAATCTGGCGAATCATGGATTCTTGGAACACGGTACGTGAATAATCTGCCCAACCTCGACGACCTCAACATCTTCCTGCAAGTGGCCAAGCGCGCCAGCTTCGCGGCCGTGGCCGACGAGCTGGGCATGTCGGCGGCGTACATCAGCAAGCGCATTCGCATGCTTGAGCAAACCCTGGAAGTGCGCCTGTTGCACCGCACCACCCGGCGGGTGACGGTGAGCGAGGAGGGCGAGCGGGTGTATCAATGGGCGTTGCAGATATTCGACGCCGTGCAGCGCATGGGCGATGACATCAGTGCCCAGCACCGCGAGCCGGCCGGGCAGTTGCGCATTGCCAGCAGCCTGGGGCTGGGCCGGCGCTTCGTGGCGCCGGCTCTGTCGGAGTTGGCCGAGCGCTACCCGCGGCTGGACATTCGCCTGGATGTGCACGACCGCCTGGTGGACCTGATTGCCGAAGGTGTCGACCTGGACATCCGCGTGGGCAACGCCATTGCCCCCAACCTGATCGCCAAGCCGCTGGCCCGCAACCGCCGGGTACTGTGCGCAGCGCCGGAGTACCTGGCGCGGCGCGGCACGCCCAAGGTGCTGGGCGACCTGGGCAGCCACGACTGCCTGGTGATCAAGGAGCGCGACCACCCTTTCGGCGTGTGGCAACTGATGGGGCCGCTGGGTGAAGAAAGCGTGCGGGTGACCGGTGGCCTGTCGACCAACCATGGCGAAGTGGCGCACCAGTGGTGCCTGGACGGGCGCGGGATACTGCTGCGTTCATGGTGGGACGTGCACGACAGCTTGCAGGACGGGCGCCTGGTGCAGGTGTTGGAGGCTTATCACCAGCCGGCGGACATTTGGGCGGTGTACACCTCGCCGCTGGCCAGTTCGGCCAAGGTGCGGGTGGCGGTGGACTTTTTCCGCCAGTACTTTGCCGAGCGATATAGCTTGCCGGAGTAGGCCGGACCCAAACCATGCCCGGTCTGCTTTTGATTTATTTGTCAAAAGCAGGTTGGGTGAAGGCCTTCAGGGCACGGGTATTCGGGAAACCGCCTTTACTTCGCGCAGCGCCAGGCTCGACTGGATCGAGGCAATGCCTGGCTGACGGCGCAACACCTCTTCGACGAATCGCCCATAACTCTCCAGGTCATTCGCCAACACCGTCAGCACATAGTCAGCCTCGCCGGTCACCTTGTGGCACGACAGCACCTGCGGCAGTTTCAATATCACCTGCTCGAACTCATCCGGTGCGTTGGCCGAATGGTTGCCAAAGCGCACCTGGGCAAACGCCATCACGTCGTACCCCAGCTTCCTGCGGTCGAGGTTGGCCTGGTAATCCTTGATGATGCCCAGCTCCTCCAAGCGTTTGCGCCTGCGCCAGCAGGGTGTCACGGTCATCGACAAACGTTCGCCCAGCGCAGCGCTCGACAGGGTGCCGTCCTCCTGCAAAAGGCGCAGCAGCTCGCGGTCGGTGTCGTCCAGTTGTTCGATAGCAAAGGCTTTGCTCATAGGTGGCCAACCGTGTGAATACTTTGCTCAAGCATCCGGTTTGGTTGAGCATAAAGCAAAGCATTTTCACTGCGCTGTCGCGAAAATTGGTTATCCGGTAACCCCTTGAAAAAGGACATTCGCGTGCTGACAGTCTTTAGCAACAACCACCGCTTGCACCATGGCTCGGAACTCAAGGACGGCGCAATCACGCCATCGTTCGAAAACCCCCAGCGTGCCGACACCGTGCTGGCCCGGGTGCACAGCACCGGCCTTGGCGATGTCATTGCCGAACAGACCTTCGACCGTGGCTGCTACGTGGCGGCGCACAGCGAACGCTATGTAAGCTTCCTGGAAAACGCCTGGCAAGAATGGGCCGCCACCGGCAAGACCCACGATGCGCTGCCGCTGGTGTGGCCAGTGCGCGACCTGGCCATCGACCGTGAGCCCGGCTTCATCGACGGCAAGCTGGGCTTTTATGCCATGGACGCTGGCGCCCCGATCACTGCCGGGACCTGGGAGGCGGTGCGCAGCAGCGCCAACGTTGCCTTGACCGGCATGCAGCGCATCATCGACGGTGCCGTCAGTGCCTTCGCCCTGTGCCGCCCACCGGGGCACCATGCAGCGCGGGAATACATGGGCGGCTACTGCTACCTGAACAACGCCGCCATCGCCGCCGAGCGCTGCCTGAGCCAGGGCGCCAAACGCGTGGCTGTGCTGGATGTGGACTTCCACCACGGCAACGGCACACAGAACATCTTCTACGATCGCCCGGATGTGTTCTTCGCCTCCCTGCATGGCGACCCGCACGTGTCCTACCCGTACTTTTCCGGCTACGCCCATGAACAAGGCACAGGCGCTGGCGAGGGCTTCAACGCCAACTACCCGATGGGCAAGGGCACGCGCTGGGCCCAGTACCAGCCGGCGTTGCAGGATGCACTCAAGCGCATTGTCGCGCACAGGCCGCAGTTCTTGGTTGTGTCGCTGGGGGTCGACACCTTCGAGGATGACCCGATCAGCCACTTCAAGCTCACCAGCGAAGACTTCCTGCGCATGGGTGCCGAGATCGCCAGCGCCGGTATCCCGACCCTGTTCGTGATGGAAGGCGGTTACATGGTCGACGAAATCGGCATCAACGCAGTGAACACCCTGCAGGGTTTTGAAAGCGCGCGTTAATCGCGTTACCAGCCGTGACGAGGCCTGTAATGAACCTCGCCACGGCACAGCGACATGTGACAGGCCAACAATAACAAGAGGTCGCCATGCAAGACATGCCCGCAAGCCTTGAGCAAAGCAAGCCGGTAACGCCCGACCGTGACGGGCACCTGCAACGCACGCTGGAAAACCGCCACATCCAGCTGATTTCCATAGGCGGCGCCATTGGCACCGGCCTGTTCATGGGCTCGGGCAAGGTGATCGCGCTGTCCGGCACCTCGATTCTGCTGGTTTACGCCATCCTCGGGTTTTTCGTGTTCTTCGTCATGCGCGCCATGGGCGAGCTGCTGTTGTCCGACCTGCGCTTCAAGTCGTTCGCCGACATCGTTGCCCATTACCTGGGGCCGCGCGCCGGCTTTGTGCTGAGCTGGTCGTACTGGCTTAGCTGGAGCGTGGCAGTGGTCGGCGACGTGGTCGTGGTGGCCGGGTTCTTCCAGTACTGGTACCCCGATGCACCGGCCTGGCTACCCGCGTTCTTCACCCTGTTCGTGCTGCTGGGGCTGAACATGCTGGCGGTGCGGATTTTTGGCGAGGTGGAGTTCTGGTTCGGCATCATCAAGATCGTCGCCATCGTGCTGTTGATCATCACGGCGGCGGTGATGATCGCCACCTCCTATACCTCACCCAATGGCGTGGTTGCTTCGCTGTCCAACGTGGTCGCGCCGGGCGCGGTGCTGCCCCATGGCATCAGCGGTTTCTTTGCCGGCTTCCAGATTGCCGTGTTTTCCTTTGCCGGCACCGAACTGATCGGCACCACCGCCGCCGAGGCGAAGAACCCTCATCGCTCGCTGCCCAAGGCCATCAACACCATCCCCTTGCGCATTCTGCTGTTCTACATCCTGGCGCTGGTGTGCATCATCAGCGTGGTGTCGTGGGCCGAGGTGCCAGCCAACCGCAGCCCCTTCGTCGAGCTGTTCCTGCTGGCCGGCTTCCCCGCAGCGGCCGGCATGATCAACTTCGTGGTGCTGACCTCGGCAGCCTCGTCGGCCAACAGCGGCGTCTACTCGGGTTGCCGAATGCTGTTCGGGCTGGCGGAGCGGCGTAACGCGCCGGCCCTCTTCGCCAGACTTTCGGCACTGAGCGTGCCGGTGTACAGCCTGGTGTTTTCCGGCGTGTGCATGCTGATCGGGTTGAGCCTGCTGTTCATCATCCCCGAGGTGATGACGGTGTTCACGCTGATTTCGACCGTGTCGGCAATCCTGGTGATCTTTACCTGGTCGATGATCCTTGCAGCGTACCTTGCCTATCGCAAACGCAACCCGGCTGCGCACGATGCCTCGGTGTTCAAGTTGCCGGGCGGGGTGCCGATGGCCCTCACGACCCTGGGTTTCCTCGGCTTTGTGCTGGTACTGCTGGCGCTGCAGCCGGATACCCGGTTGGCGCTGTGCGTGATGCCGTTGTGGTTCGTGTTCCTGCTGCTGGCCTATCGCCGCCGCGCAGCACACCCCTGAGCGAATGCCATACCCCTGTGGGAGCGGGTTCACCCGCGAAGGCCCCAACGCGGTGCATGGCACCGGCTGCGCCGGTGTTCGCGGCTAAAGCCGCTCCCACAGGTACCGCGTGGCTTCTGGTTTTGCTCACCCGACCTGCTGGGCGATCAACCCCAGGCACCGCTGCACGATCGGGCTAACATCACCCTTGCGCCGGCTGAGTATGATCGGGCTGACGGCACTGCTATCAAGCAAGCCGACATACTCGATATCGGTGCGGTGCTGCTGTTGTACCGATGCCGGCACCAGGGTCACCCCAACGCCCACGGCCACCAGGCCGATGGCCGTCTGCAGTTCGTTGGCCCACTGGCTGACGCGGATGCTCATGCCGTGCTGGGCGAACAGCGCCAGCACGTGGTCGGCATAACTGGGCCGGGGGTTGGCCGGGTAAAGGATGAACGCCTCGCCAGCCAGCTGGGCGAGGCTGAGTGGGCTGCCCGCCAGCGGGTGGCCCTTGGGCAGCACGGCCACCAGTGGGTCTTCACGCAGGACCTGTTGCGCAATGGCCGCGTCCTCGATACGAATGCGCCCGAAGGCGATGTCGATGCGCCCGCTCTTCAGCGCTTCCACCTGCTGCAGCGTGGTCATCTCGCTCAGCCCCAGTTCCAGCTCGCTGTCCTGGCGCAGCTCGCGGATCAACTCTGGCAGCACGTTGTACAGGGTCGAGGGGGCAAAGCCGATGCCCAGCCACTGGCGCTGGCCCTGGCCAATGCGGCGGGTGTTGTCGCTGATGTTCTGCAGTTGCTGCAGCACGGTGCAGGTCTGCTCGTAAAAGAATCGGCCGGCCTCGGTCAGCCGCAGAGGGCGTTCGCGCGCTACCAGCAAGGTGCCGAGCTCGTCCTCCAGCTGGCTGATCTGCCGGCTCAAGGGCGGTTGGGCAATGTGCAGCAGCTCGGCGGCGCGGGTGAAGTTCAGGGTCTCGGCCAAGACCTTGAAGTAACGCAGGTGGCGCAGCTCCATCAGACCTCCAGGGTATGGTGGGAGATTCATTTGATATTGGACGGTCATCAGGGTGTCGCGCAATCCTTGAACAATCAAGCAAATGCACCATTCGGGCCTGCAACTGGCAGCCCGACCTGACGGGACCTGGCAACAATGACAAGCGCGCTGATTGAACGTATTGATGCAATTATCGTCGACCTGCCGACCATTCGCCCGCACAAGCTGGCAATGCACACCATGCAGCAGCAGACCCTGGTGGTATTGCGTGTGCGTTGCAGCGATGGCGTGGAAGGTATCGGTGAGGCCACCACCATCGGTGGCCTGGCCTATGGCTACGAAAGCCCCGAGGGCATCAAGGCCAATATCGACGCCCACCTGGCCCCGGCGCTGATCGGCCTGGCGGCGGACAACATCAACGCCGCCATGCTCAAGCTGGACAAGCTGGCCAAGGGCAACACCTTTGCCAAGTCGGGTATCGAAAGCGCCTTGCTCGACGCCCAGGGCAAACGCCTGGGCCTGCCGGTCAGCGAACTGCTGGGCGGCCGTGTGCGCGACAGCCTGGAAGTGGCCTGGACCCTGGCCAGTGGCGACACCGCCCGGGATATCGCCGAAGCTCAGCACATGCTGGAAATCCGCCGTCACCGGGTGTTCAAGCTGAAGATTGGCGCCAACCCGGTGGAGCAGGACCTCAAACACGTGGTGACGATAAAACGCGAACTGGGCGACAGCGCCAGTGTGCGGGTGGACGTGAATCAGTACTGGGACGAATCCCAGGCCATCCGCGCTTGCCAGGTGCTTGGCGACAACGGTATCGACCTGATCGAGCAGCCGATTTCGCGTATCAACCGCGGTGGCCAGGTGCGCCTGAACCAGCGCAGCCCTGCACCGATCATGGCCGATGAGTCCATCGAAAGCGTCGAGGATGCCTTCAGCCTGGCCGCCGACGGCGCCGCCAGCATCTTTGCCCTGAAAATCGCCAAGAACGGTGGCCCGCGCGCCGTGCTGCGCACTGCGCAAATCGCCGAGGCCGCCGGTATCGGCCTGTATGGCGGCACCATGCTCGAGGGCTCGATCGGCACCCTGGCCTCGGCCCACGCCTTCCTTACCCTGCGCCAACTGACCTGGGGCACCGAGCTGTTCGGCCCGCTGCTGCTGACCGAAGAAATCGTCAACGAGCCGCCGCAATACCGCGACTTCCAGCTGCACATTCCCCGTACCCCAGGCCTGGGCCTGACCCTGGACGAACAGCGCCTGGCGCGCTTCGCCCGTCGCTGATCAGCAAACAAGGAGATAATCATGCTGTTCCACGTGAAGATGACCGTGAAACTGCCGGTGGACATGGACCCGGCCAAGGCTACCCAGCTCAAGGCCGATGAAAAGGAACTGGCCCAGCGCCTGCAACGTGAAGGGACCTGGCGCCACCTGTGGCGCATTGCCGGGCACTACGCCAACTACAGCGTGTTCGATGTGCCCAGTGTCGAGGCGTTGCACGACACCCTGATGCAATTGCCGTTGTTCCCGTACATGGACATCGAGGTCGATGGCCTGTGCCGGCATCCCTCGTCGATCCACAGCGACGACCGCTGATACGCACCTGTCTGCCTGACAAGAACAATATGAGGTACGCACGATGACCGTGAAAATTTCCCACACTGCCGACATTCAAGCCTTCTTCAACAAAGTGGCTGGCCTGGACCACGCCGAAGGCAACCCGCGCTTCAAGCAGATCATCCTGCGTGTGCTGCAGGACACCGCGCGCCTGGTCGAAGACCTGGAAATCACCGAAGACGAGTTCTGGCACGCCATTGATTATCTCAACCGCCTGGGTGGCCGTAACGAAGCTGGCCTGCTGGCCGCAGGCCTGGGCATCGAGCACTTCCTCGACCTGCTGCAGGACGCCAAGGATGCCGAAGCCGGCCTGGGTGGCGGCACCCCGCGTACCATCGAAGGCCCGTTGTATGTCGCCGGGGCGCCGCTGGTACAAGGCGAAGCGCGTATGGACGACGGCACCGACCCAGGGGTGGTGATGTTCCTGAAAGGCCAGGTGTTCGACGCCGAAGGCAAGCCGCTGGCCGGCGCCACCGTCGACCTCTGGCACGCCAACACCCAAGGTACTTATTCGTACTTCGACTCGACCCAGTCCGAGTACAACCTGCGCCGCCGTATCATCACCGATGCCGAGGGGCGCTACCGTGCGCGTTCCATCGTGCCTTCGGGATATGGCTGCGACCCGCAGGGCCCGACCCAGGAGTGCCTGGACCTGCTCGGGCGGCATGGCCAGCGCCCGGCGCACGTGCATTTCTTCATCTCGGCACCCGGGCACCGGCACCTGACCACGCAGATCAACTTCGAGGGTGACAAGTACCTGTGGGACGACTTTGCCTACGCCACCCGTGACGGGCTGATCGGCGAGCTGCGCTTTGTCGAGGATGCTGCGGCGGCGCGTGACCGCGGCGTGCAAGGCGAGCGTTTTGCCGAACTGGCGTTCGACTTCCACCTGCAGGGGGCCACGGCGGTGGAGGCCGAGGCACGCAGCCACCGGCCGCGTGCGTTGCAGGAAGGCTGAAACCGTTGGGGCGCGTAGCGCCCCCACAATGCTCACCATTTTTCGCTGTGTTTTTGCCTGGGCCTTTCCGTGCGGGGAGGGCCTGGGCTTTTTGCTGCCGGGCCGGTGATCTAGAATCGACCTTTTGCCTGAGCCCCGCCCATGCTGCCCATCGCGCTGCTGCCAACCACCGCTGACCAGGCCCCACTTATCCGCAACCTCTACCAGTTCTATTCCTACGAGTCCTCCGACTGGGAGCAGGAGGACGTCGAGGTGGACGGCCGCTTCTATATCCACGACGAGCACCTGCACCGCTACTGGCAGGACGACGGCTGGGGCGCCTACCTGGTGCTGGCGGACGGCTTCATCGCCGGCTTCGTACTGGTGGAACGCAGCGAACTGCCGGGCATCGACGCGTTTGAGCTGGCTGACCTGTTCATCCTGAAAAAGTACCGCCGCCAGGGCATCGGCCAGGCCGTGGCGTTGCAGCTGCTGGGCGGCGAGGGCGACTGGTTGCTGCGGTGCTACGCACAAGATGCCCAGGCCGTGGCGTTCTGCAAGGCCGTACTGGCGAACCTGTCGCGCCCGGCGCAGGCCATTGCCCTGGCTGATGAACCGGACCTGCTCAGTTTCCTGGTGAGCGGCGCCCGCCATTGAGGGTTTGCCAGCCTTCGTTCGTCCTTGAAGAGGAGTAGCGACATTTTTGTGAGCTACTTCACAAAATCGTCATGAGCGGCATAATGCCATCAATGCTTTCAAAAACCCGGCCACCTCTTGCCGGGTCCCTTTTCATGCGCTTCGAAGGTTCAGGTAAAGTTCATGTCGTTAGTCGCAAGCCCCGACATCATGTACCGGCTATTGATTCAGAGTGTGGTGGACTATGCCATCTACATGCTCACCCCCGAAGGAGTCGTCGCCAACTGGAACCCCGGCGCTCAGCGTGCCAAGGGGTACCATGCCGAGGAAATCGTCGGCCAGCATTACTCGCTGTTCTACACCGATGCCGAGCGCGCCGCCGGGTTGCCCGCGCATAACCTGGAGCAGGCGCGCAGCACCGGGCGCTTTGAAGAGATCGGTTCGCGCCTGCGCAAGGATGGCTCGGCCTTCCACGCCCACGTGGTGATCGACGCGGTGTACGACGATGTCGGCCAACTGGTGGGTTTTGCCAAGGTTACCCGCGACATTTCCGAACGCCGCCGTCAGGAGCTGGAGCTGCTGCAGGCCAAAGAACTGGCCGAGCAGTACAGCCAGGAAATGGCCAAGCTGTCGCAGTTCCTGGATTCGGTCATTGCCAATATCCCCGCCAGCGTCATCGTCCAGGACCTGGAGAGCCAGCGTATCCTGCTGGCCAACCAGCAGGCTGAGCGCCTGTTCGGCGGGCCAGAACGCAGCATGATCGGCCAACTGCCTGGCGAATGCCTGAGCCCGGCCGCTGCCGAATACCTTGAACAACAACTGGCGCGGGGTGCTCGCAGCACCAAGGGCCATGCTGCCGAGACCCGGGTCGACACCGCCCGTGGTCCACGGACCCTGCGCAGCCGTACCCTGCTCAGCCAGAACCGCGAAGGCCAGGCTGATTACGTGCTGTTTGTTGCCGAGGATGCCACCGAGGAACTGGCCGCCCACGCGCAGATCCACCACATGGCGCACCATGACGCGCTCACCGGGCTGCCCAACCGCACGCTGTTCAACGAACGCCTGCGCCAGGCGCTGGTGCGTGGCAGCGAGAACGCCAAGCTGACCGCTGCGCTGTGCCTGGACCTGGACAACTTCAAGAACATCAACGATTCCCTGGGCCATGCCTTCGGCGACAAGCTGCTGCGCGAGCTGGGCAAGCGCCTGCGCCGTGAGCTGCGCGAGCACGACACCCTGGCCCGCCTGGGCGGTGACGAGTTTGCTGTGGTACTGACCGGGCTGGATGGCCGCGATGCCGCGTGCAACACCGCGCAGCGCCTGATCAATGCCATTTGCCCGCCGTTCCAGATCGAAGGCCACCAGTTCACGGTGGGGGTGAGCATCGGCGTTGCCATTGCCCCCGATGACAATGACCAGGCCGAGCAGCTGCTCGGCTATGCCGACATGGCGCTGTACGAGGCCAAGCGCAACGGGCGAAACCGCTACGAGTGCTTCGAGGTAGAACTGGACGTTGCAGCCCGCCAGCGCCGCCTGGTCGAAACCGACCTGCGTACTGCGCTGCACCTGGGCCAGTTGCAACTGCACTATCAGCCGGTGGTCGACCAGCAGACCCATTGCATCACCGGGTACGAGGCGTTGCTGCGCTGGGAGCACCCGAGCCGTGGCATGGTGATGCCCATGGACTTCATCCCCATTGCCGAGGAAACCGGGTTGATTCATGAGCTGGGCACCCGGGCCTTGAACCTGGCCTGCCAGGAGGCGGCGAGCTGGGACAGCGAGCAGACGGTGTCGGTGAACCTGTCGCCGGTGCAGTTCAAGAATGCCAACCTGGTGCAGGTTGTGGCCTTGGCCCTGGCCGACTCGGGCCTGCCGGCGCAGCGCCTGGAACTGGAAATCACCGAATCGGTGCTGCTGGGTAACAGCGAGGAAAACGTGCGCACCTTGCGCGCGTTGAAAGACCTGGGCGTGTCCATTTCGCTGGACGATTTCGGCACCGGGTATTCATCGCTCGGCTACCTGCGGTCGTTCCCGTTCGACCGGATCAAGATCGACAAGTCGTTCGTGCACGACATGTGCGAAAGCCGTGAGGCGATGTCGATCATCCGTGCCATTACCGACCTGTCCAACAGCCTGATGATCAAGACCACGGCCGAGGGAGTGGAGTCGGAAGAGCAGATGCGCCGGCTGGCGGCGGAAGGGTGCTCGCATTTCCAGGGCTACCTGTACGGGCGGCCGGCACCGGCGAGTGAGCGGTTGAAGCAGGTGATTACGCCAGGCTGACGGCCACAGGTATGGCGCATGGCTTGAAGGCGATTCGGTCAATGTGGGAGCGGTCTTGTGTCGCGATTGGGGTGCGCAGCGCCCCCAGATTTTTCAGCTTTCCCGCAACTATTGCCGGGGCCGCTTTGCGGCCCTATCGCGACACAAGGCCGCTCCCACAGTGAGGGGTGCAAAAATTCAGGTTTGGCGCAAGGCAGTTACCTGACTCAGCTATTCCAGTCCGGTGCAAACGCCGGGCTCACCACCCGCTGGTCCTTCGGCAGCCCGGCAATCGCCGCGCGGTCTTCGTCGTCCAGTTGCACGTTCAACGCTGCCAGGTTGGCCAGCTGGTTCTCGCGGCTACTGGCCTTTGGGATCGCCGCCACACCGTCCTGGTCCAGCAACCACTTCAGCGCCACCTGGCTGGGCGGCACGCCGTGCTTGCGGGCAATCGCCTGGATCACCGGCTGCGCCGCCGCCTGGCCGCGGGCCAGCGGGGTGTAGGCGGTGAGCAGCAGGCCATGGCGGCGGGCGTAGTCCAGCAGCGGTTGCTGGCCGAGCAGCACGTGGTATTCCACCTGGATCGCTGACAACGGCGCGCCCAGGGTTTCGACCACCTGGCGCAGCAGCCCCAGCGGGAAGTTGGCCACGCCGATGTGGCGCGTCTTGCCCTCGTCACGCAGCGCTACCAAGGTGTCGATGCTGCGTGCCAGGTCCCAATCCTTGCCGGGCCAGTGAATGTGGAACAGGTCGACCTGCTCGGTGCCCAGGGCGCGCAGGCTGTCTTCCAGCGACTGGCGCATGGCCTTGGGCTCCAGGCGGTCCCACCACACCTTGGTGGTGAGGTGGATCTGCTCGCGTGGTACGTTGCTGTCGCGCAGGGCCTGGCCAACGGCCGCTTCGTTTTCGTAGGCAGTTGCGGTGTCGATGTGCCGGTAACCCACGTCCAGCGCTTGGTGCACCGCCTGGGTGCATTCGGTGCCGGTCATCGGCCAGGTGCCCAGGCCGATTGCTGGCAGGTCCAGACCGTTACGGGTGGTGAGCCTTTGCATGTAAATTCCTTGTAGGGTGTGCAGGGTTCGTACTCGATGGTCGGTGATCAGCGAGGCCCGGGCCATGCGTTCAAGGCACAAAGTGGTCGATCAGCGAACAGTAATTGCAGCCAGCGTGGACAAGCGGCAAATGAACTTCCTTATGCTGCGGCATCTCTTCTAGAATTCGAGCAGTCGCATCCGCCAGGCCACGCCTGTGCGGCCTTCCCTGGGCGTGGCACGTCGCCGCGCCGTCATCGAGAGAGCCATGAGTTCCAGCACACCGCTGTCCGGCGTCAACCAACCCTTGCGCGGTATCGCGCTGGTGGTGGGGGCGACGTTCCTGTTTGCCAGCCACGATGCCCTGTCCAAATTCCTCGGCGGCATTTACCCGATCGTGATGGTGGTGTGGGCGCGTTATGTCGTGCATACGCTGCTGATGGCCGGCATTTTCCTGCCCAAGTCTGGCCTCAACGTATTGCGCACCCGCCGGCCGGTACTGCAGACCTTGCGGGCCTTGAGCCTGCTGAGCACCAGCCTGCTGTTCACCAGCGGCCTTCAGTATCTGCCGCTGGCTGAGGCGACTGCGGTCAACTTCCTTGCCCCGGTGCTGGTCACCGCGCTGTCTGCTCCGCTGCTCAAAGAGCGAGTGACGGTGGGGCAGTGGGTGGCGGTGGTGATGGGCTTTATCGGCGTGCTGGTGGTGGTGCACCCGGGTGGGGCGATGTTTACCCCGGCCATTCTGTATCCGTTCGGTTCGGCGTTGGGCTTCTGCTTCTATCAGTTGCTGACGCGCATACTGGCTGCACATGACACCCCGACCACCAGCAACTTCTATGCAGGGCTGTGCAACACCCTGGCAATGAGTGCACTGGTGCCGTTCTTCTGGGAGGTGCCGCGTTGGGACCATGCCCTGCTGATGCTGGCCCTGGGCGGCTTTGGCATGACGGCGCACCTGCTGCTGACCCAGGCCTTCCGCCATGCGGCACCGGCGTTGCTGGCACCGTTCAGCTACTGCCAGATCGTGTTTGCCGGGTTGCTTGGGCTTCTGTTCTATAGCCAGGTGCCGGATACCCTGAGCCTGGTGGGAATTTCGGTGATCTGCCTCAGTGGGCTGGGCGCGGCGTGGATGCAGCGCAAGAAGTGAGTGATTACCTACCGGGCCATAAACTGCAGGATGCGTTCGCGTAGCCAGCGCTCGGCCGGGTCGTTGTCCTGGGCGCCGCTCCAGACCATCGACAGTTCGGCCTCGGTGATGTCGAACGGCGCCGGGTCGGCGCGCAGGCTGCCGTCGTCGGCCAGGGCGCAGGCGGCGTAGTCGGGTACTGTGGCGATCAGCTCGGTGTTGCGCAGCAGGGCGCGCAGGCTGCCGAACTGCGGCACTGCCAGCACCACCTTGCGGCAGCGGCCGATGCGCGCCAGGTCCAGGTCGATGTTGCCGCTCATGTCGCCGGAGAACGACACCATCACATGCGGGCGCGCGCAGTATTCGTCGAGAGTCAGCGCGCCGGGGCGATCGTCGGCGCGCAGCACGCGCACGCCGATGTCGCGCAGCTTGCGGCGTTTGGCCGTGGCTGGCAGGTCGGTGGTGTAGCTCACACCGACCGAGATTTCGCCGCTGGCCAGCAGGCCAGGCATCAGCAGGAAGTTGGCCCGGCGCACCACCACACTGATATCCGGGGCCTCTTCGCGCAGGGCCTGCAGCAAGGCCGGGAACAGGCCGAACTCGGCATCGTCCGACAGGCCCAGGCGGAACACATTGCAGCTGCTGGCCGGGTCGAATTCGCGGGCGCGGCTGATGGCGGCGGAAATCACGTCCATCGCTGGCGCCAGTTCGGCAAAAATCTGCAGGGCCCTTGGCGTGGGTTCCATGGCCCGGCCGCTGCGGATCAGCAACGGGTCATCGAACAGCTCGCGCAGGCGGGCGAGGGCGGCGCTGACGGTGGGCTGGGTGATGAACAGCTTTTCACCGACGCGGGTCAGGTTGCGTTCGATCATCAAGGCTTCGAACAGCACCAGCAGGTTCATGTCGACGCGGCGCAGGTCGTTGCGGTTCATTGGGCTCAGGTTCCGGGAATAGAGGGCTTGGTGGTGTATTGAAGCACGCCGCTGGCCTGCTTGCCTTGTATGAATGTGCCGGCCTCTTCGCGGGTGAACCCGCTCCCACAGGTACTGCACAAGCCATTCTGACAGAGCCAGCCTATTACCCCCCAACAGCCACTCTATTAGAACTCTGCCCAAGCTCGTCTAGTCTTTCCCGTGGCCCCGTGTAGACCTGATGAGGGGTAGCACGAGCCCCACACGCTCGGCTGAAAGAACACCTGGCATAGACCGGAAATCTGGATAACCGACCCAAAGGTACCCGCAGATGTCGAACGAATCGAAATGCCCGTTCCATCAAACCGCAGGTGGCGGCACCACCAACCGTGACTGGTGGCCTGACCAGCTCAACCTTCGTATTCTTCACCAGCATTCGTCGAAATCCAGCCCCGATCCGGACTTCGATTATGCCAAGGCGTTCAAGAGCCTCGACTTCCAGGCCCTGAAGCAAGACCTGACCGCCTTGATGACCGACTCGCAGGACTGGTGGCCGGCCGACTTCGGCCACTACGGTCCGCTGTTCATCCGCATGGCCTGGCACAGCGCTGGTACCTACCGCATTGGTGATGGCCGCGGTGGCGCGGGCTCTGGCCAGCAACGTTTCGCCCCTCTGAACAGCTGGCCGGACAACGTCAGCCTGGACAAGGCCCGGCGCCTGCTGTGGCCGATCAAGCAAAAATACGGCAACAAGATTTCCTGGGCCGACCTGATCGTGCTCACGGGTAACGTTGCCCTCGAATCCATGGGCTTCAAGACCTTCGGTTTCTCTGGCGGGCGCGCCGATGTGTGGGAGCCGGACGAAGATGTGTATTGGGGTTCGGAAAAGGTCTGGCTGGGCGGCGATACTCGCTACGGCAATGATCAGCTCAAGGCGCAGCCGCCAGGGCAAGGTGACCTGGTGGCCGAGCCGGCCAAGCATGGTGAAGAGCAAAATCGCGACCTGTCGGCCGAGCGTAACCTGGAAAACCCGCTGGCCGCGGTGCAGATGGGCCTGATCTACGTGAACCCGGAAGGCCCGGAAGGCAACCCAGACCCGGTAGCGTCGGGCAGGGACATCCGTGAAACCTTTGGCCGCATGGCCATGAACGATGAAGAAACCGTTGCGCTGATCGCCGGCGGCCACGCCTTCGGCAAGACCCACGGCGCTGGCCCCGCCGACAACGTCGGCCCGGAACCGGAAGCGGCAGGCCTGGAGTTGCAGGGCCTGGGCTGGCCCAACAAATTTGGTACCGGCAAAGGTGGGGATACCATCACCAGCGGCCTGGAAGTGACCTGGACCTCCACTCCGACGAAGTGGAGCAACGAGTACCTGAACAACCTGTTCAACTTTGAGTGGGAGCTGACCAAAAGCCCGGCCGGTGCGCACCAGTGGCGGCCGAAAGAGGGCAAAGGCGCAGGCACCGTGCCGGATGCCCACGACCCGGGCAAGAAACACGCACCGTCGATGCTTACTTCCGACCTGGCGCTGCGTTTCGACCCGATCTACGAGCCAATCGCCCGTCGCTTCAAGGACAACCCTGATCAGCTGGCGGATGCCTTCTCCCGTGCCTGGTACAAGCTGATCCACCGCGACATGGGCCCGCTGGCGCGCTACCTGGGCCCGGAAATGCCCAATGAAGAGTTGCTGTGGCAGGACCCGTTGCCCAAGGCCGACCCCTCCACCATCAGCGAGCAGGACATCGCAGCCCTCAAAGCCAAGGTCCTGGGTGCGGGCTTGAGTGTGGGCGAGCTGGTCTCCACCGCCTGGGCATCGGCGTCAACCTTCCGTGGCTCGGACAAGCGCGGGGGTGCCAATGGCGCCCGCTTGCGCCTGGTGCCGCAGAAGGACTGGGCTGCCAACCAGGGTGTAGATAAGGTGCTGACGGCGCTGGAGAAGATTCAGGGCGAGTTCAATAACGGCGGCAAGAAGGTCTCCCTGGCCGACCTGATCGTACTGGCCGGTACCGCTGCAGTTGAAAAAGCTGCCAGGGATGCCGGTTACAGTGGCAGCGTCGGGTTCCGCCCGGGTCGCGTCGATGCCTCCCAGGCGCAGACCGACGTTGAGTCGTTTGCCGTGCTGGAACCGTTGGCCGATGGCTTCCGCAACTTCACCAAGGCCCGCTACAGCGTCAAGGCCGAGAAGCTGCTGCTGGACAAGGCCCAGTTGCTGACGCTGACGGCGCCGGAGCTGACCGTGCTGATTGGCGGCCTGCGCGTGCTGGGCGCCAACCATGGCGGCAGCAAGCAGGGCGTGTTCACCGACAAGCCCGGCACCCTGAGCAACGACTTCTTCCGCAACCTGCTGGACATGGGGGTGGAATGGAAGCCGACTTCGGCTGACAACGAAACCTTCGAAGGCCGCGACCGCAAGACCGGGCAGGTGAAGTGGAGTGGTAGCCGGGTGGACCTGGTGTTTGGTTCGCATGCCCAGTTGCGGGCGTTGAGCGAGGTGTATGGCAGCAGTGATGGGGGGGACAAGTTTGTGCGGGACTTTGTCGCAGCCTGGCAGAAGGTCATGGAGCTGGATCGTTTTGACCTGAAGTAACGGTGTTGCGGGGGGCGCGTTGCGCCCCATTCGCGGGCTTGCCCGCTCCCACAGGTACATCGCAGCCTTTCAGGGCGGTGAAAATCCTGTGGGAGCGGGCGAGCCCGCGAATGGGCTGCAGAGCAGCCCCCTTGGCCCTGGTGATCCCGCCAATTCCAGGTCGGATAGATACAAAAGCGTCGTCGTCGGTTCTGTTGCAATGCTTCTCAGGCGGCCGGCCTGAACAGCGTGCTCACAACGACAAGGAACCCCGACCATGCAAATGCCCAAGACCCTGAAAATCCGCAATGGCGACAAGGTGCAGCCGACCTTTTCGGCGCAGGAATATGCAGCCCGCCACGCCCGGCTGCGGGCCTACATGGCCGAGCAGGACATCGAGGCGGCGATCTTCACTTCGTACCACAACGTCAACTACTACAGCGACTTCCTGTACTGCTCGTTCGGCCGCCCGTATGCGCTGGTGATCACCCAGGACAAGGTTGTCTCGATCAGCGCCAACATCGATGGCGGGCAGCCCTGGCGGCGTACGGTCGGCACTGACAACATCGTCTACACCGACTGGCAACGCGACAACTACTTCGTTGCCATCCAGCAGGCGCTGCCGCTGGCCTCGCGCATCGGCGTCGAACACGATCACCTCAACCTGCAGAACCATGCCAAGTTGGCCGCCTGCTACCCCAAAGCCGAGTTGCTGGACATTGGCGCGCCTTGCATGCGCATGCGCATGATCAAATCGGCCGAGGAACAGGCGCTGATCCGCCACGGTGCGCAGGTGGCCGACATCGGCGGTGCGGCGGTGGTAGAGGCGCTGCGCGAACAGGTGCCTGAGTATGAGGTGGCGCTGCATGCCACCCAGGCGATGGTCCGCGAAATTGCCAGGCGCTTCCCCGATGCGGAGCTGATGGACACCTGGACCTGGTTCCAGTCCGGGCTCAACACCGATGGCGCGCATAACCCGGTAACCAGCCGCCGCGTGGGCAAGGGTGAAATCCTCAGCCTCAACTGCTTCCCGATGATCGCCGGCTACTACACCGCGCTGGAGCGCACGCTGTTCCTCGACCACTGCCCGGATGAGTACCTGCGCCTGTGGCAGGCCAACGTCGAAGTGCACGAGGCCGGGTTGAAACTGGTACGCCCGGGCATGCGCTGCAGCGACATCGCCCGTGAACTGAACGAAATCTTCCTGCGCCACGACCTGCTGCAGTACCGCACCTTCGGTTATGGGCATTCGTTCGGCACCTTGAGCCACTACTACGGCCGCGAAGCGGGGCTGGAGCTGCGCGAAGACATCGACACGGTGCTGGAGCCTGGCATGGTGGTGTCGATCGAACCGATGATCATGCTGCCCGAAGGGCGGCCGGGGGCGGGCGGGTATCGCGAGCATGACATTCTGATCGTCAACGACAACGGCGCCGAGAACATTACCAAGTTCCCGTATGGGCCGGAGCACAACATCATTCGCAAATAAAGACCGGAGCTGGCCTCATCGCCGGCAAGCCAGCTCCCACAGATTCTGCATAGCACGCAATGCCTGTGCAGTCCCTGTGGGAGCTGGCTTGCCGGCGATGAGGCCAGCCCGGACGACAAAAATATCACTGTATGACCACCAGACCCTGCCTCCAATTAAAAGAATCAGAGGGTACCCGTCATGTCCAGCACCACACTTGACCCATCCGCCGTCGCCGGGCCCACACACAACGCCGAACGGCAGGCCCTGCGCAAGGCCGCCCGGGCCAGTTTCATGGGCAACTTTGTCGAGTGGTTCGACTATGCCGCCTACGGCTACCTGGCTACCATCATCGCCGCCACCTTCTTCCCGCAGACCGACAAGACCACCGGCTTGCTGGCAACCTTCGCCGTGTTTGCCCTGTCGTTCCTGGTACGCCCGCTAGGCGGCATCGTCTGGGGGCACTTTGGCGACCGCCATGGCCGGCGCAACGCACTGTCGTGGTCGATCCTGATCATGTCGGTAGCCACCTTCTGCATCGGCCTGTTGCCTGGTTATGCGCAAATCGGTTTGTGGGCGCCGGCGCTGCTGTTGCTGATCCGCCTGGTGCAGGGTTTTTCTGCCTCAGGCGAGTACGCCGGTGCTGCGGCGTTCCTGGCGGAATACGCGCCGCCCGGCCGGCGTGGCCTGTACACCAGCATCGTGCCGGCCAGCACGGCAGCGGGGTTGCTGTTTGGTGCGGCGTTCGTGGCGGTGCTGCACGAACTGCTCAGCAGCGAAGCCCTGCATGAATGGGGCTGGCGCCTGCCGTTTCTGCTGGCGGCACCGTTCGGCCTGGTGGGGCGCTATATCCGCATGAGCCTGCAGGACACGCCCAAGTTTCTGGAAATGGAGCAGCGCCTGGAACACAAGGCCGGGATGGCCCCGACCCCGCTGCGTGAGCTACTGGGCCAGCACCGGCGCAGCCTGGCCATCGGCATTGGCGTTACCTGCCTGAACGCGGTGGCGTTCTACCTGCTGCTCAGCTATATGCCGACCTACTTGTCCAGTGAGATGGGCCTGAGCGAGCGGGATTCATTCATTGCCTCGACAGTATCGCTGGCCACCTACATCGGCTTGATCTTTCTGATGGGGCGGCTGTCCGACCGGTTTGGCCGCAAGACCATGCTGGTGGTGGCTTCGCTGTTGTTCCTGGGGCTGACCGTGCCGTTGTTCCGCCTGCTTGACGGGCAACCCTTGCTGGTCATCCTGGCGATCCAGATTTGCTTTGGGGCGATACTGGCGATGAACGACGGGACCTTGCCGTGCCTGCTGGCCGAGATTTTCCCGACCCGGGTGCGCTTCAGTGGGTTTGCCCTGAGCTTCAATGTCGCCAACGCGCTGTTTGGCGGGACTGCACCGTTCATTGCCACCTGGCTGATCCAGGTGACTGGCAGCAAGCTGGCGCCGGCGGGGTATTTGCTGGCGGCAGCCCTGGTGGCACTGGTGGCCATGCTGATGTGTCGGGAGACCGCACATTCCGCCCTGGAGGATTAACTAACCTGTACCGGCCTCTTCGCGGGCATGCCCGCTCCCACAGGAACCCCACACATTCGAGCACTGTGGTGTCCCTGTGGGAGCGGGTTTACCCGCGAAGAGGCCGGCAAAACTATTGCAATATCTGGATCAGTGCAAAGAGGCTTGCCGCCGCTCCCCCAGCGGCGACAAGCCAAAGAACCGGCTGTAACTCTTGGAAAAATGCGCCGGCGAACTGAACCCGCAGGCCAGCGCAACCTCGCGTACCTGCACATCGCTGCGCAGCAGCAACTCCCGCGCCCGCGACAGCCGCAGCTCCAGGTAGTACTGGCTGGGCGTGCGCTGCAGGTACTTGTGGAACAGCCGCTCCAGTTGGCGCACGGTCACCTCGTTGAGGCTGGCCAGTTCTTCCAGCCCCAGTGGTTCTTCCAGGTTGGCCTCCATGATTGCCACCACCTGGCTCAGCTTGGGTTGGGCGCTGCCAAGCAGGGTGCGCAGCGGTACCCGCTGGCGCTCGCGCTCGCCCCGTACCCGGTCGCACAGCAACAGCTCGGCCGCCTTGGCCGCGATGCCCTGGCCGCCGGGTTCGCGGGCCACCAGTTGCAGCATCATGTCCATGGCTGCCACACCACCCGAGCAGGTATAACGGTCGCGGTCCAGTTCGAACAGCTGGCTGGAAATGACAATGCCGGGGAAGTGCGCCTGCAGGGTCGGCAGGTCTTCCCAATGGATGGTGCAGCGGTAGCCTTTGAGCAGTTCGGCCTTGGCCAGCAGGTAGCTACCGGTGCAGATACCGCCCAAGGGCAGGTGCTGGCGGGCCAGCTTGCGCAACCAGTCGATCAGCGGGCGGCTGCTACGGCCACGGTCGATCGGGTTGGCGCCGACCACCAGCAACGTGTCCAGCTCCGGGGCGTTGGCGATGCTGTAGTCGGGCAGTACGCGCATGCCGTTACTGGCGACCACGGGTGCATCGTCCGCGGCAATCAGCACGCTGCGAAACAGTGGCGTGCGCGCGGCCAGGTTGGCCATGCGCAGTGTTTCCACCGCCGAGGCCAGGCCGATGGTGGTGAAGTTGGGCAAAATCAGAAAGCCGAAGGTCTTTACGGAACAACTCTTTACAATAGACGGCGACAGGTTTGTAGAAGCGGGGTGGACCATTGCGCTGTTCCTGTGCAAGCTGAGGCAGAGTTCGTCAGGGGCAGAGAAAAATACAGCCTCGCGTGGTTCTTGTTGTTATAGGTCGTTGCCGGGTCGATCTTACACCCCCGGCGCAGCGACCAGGAATGGCCCCGCCGGCTGGCAGGGCCGACAGTGATTGCACAGAGAAGGTGAACGTTCGTGAACCCCGAATCCATGCTGGCGGCATTGCCAGGCTACGCCATATCGCCCGAGTCGATCCAGGTGCTGCCCAATGCCACGGCATACCGCGCCTGCCTGCTCGAACGCATCCGCGCCGCAACCCGGCGCATCGTCATCGTCGCGCTGTACCTGCAGGAAGACGAGGCCGGCCAGGAAGTGCTGGATGCCTTGTACCAGGCCAAGGCCGAGCGGCCAGGCCTGGAAATCACCATCGTGGTCGACTGGTTCCGTGCCCGCCGCGGCCTGTTGGGGGGCGGGCGCCAGCCGGGTAACGCCGCCTGGTATCAGGCCCAGCGCCAGTTGCGCGGGCTGGATATCGTCATTCACGGGGTGCCGGTGCAGACCCGCGAGCTGTTCGGCGTGCTGCACCTGAAAGGCAGCATCATCGACGATTGCGTGATCTACACCGGCGCCAGCCTGAACAACGTCTACCTGCACCGCTTCGACCGCTATCGCCTGGACCGCTACCACCTGTTTCAGTCGCCGGGGCTTGCCGACGCCATGGTCGACCTGGTGCGGCGCCTGCTGCACCACACCGCCACACCACGCCTCGACTTGCCTGCACCACCTGCCACCCGCAGCCTGCGCGGCGATATCCGGCGCTTGCGTGCGCGGTTGCGGCGCATGGCCTACGAGGCACCGGCCAGCGTGGCGGGGCAGGGGCTGCGGGTAATTCCGCTGTTGGGCGTGGGCCGTGGCAACCCGTTGAACCGGGCGCTGTGCGCCTTGTTGGCGGCGGCGCGCAGGCAGCTCATTATCAGTACGCCGTATTTCAACCCGCCGCGGGTGGTTATGCGCGAGCTGGACCATGCGCTGGAGCGGGGGGTGAACGTTGAGCTGATCGTCGGTGACCGCACGGCCAACGACTTCTATATCGCCCCCGGTGAGCCATTCAGCGCCAGTGGCGCCTTGCCTTATCTGTACGAAGACAACCTGCGTGCCTTCGCCCGACGCCGCCATGCCGCGATCGCCAGCGGCCAGTTGCAGGTGCGGATATGGAACGATCCCGGGCATACCTTCCATGCCAAGGGTGTGTGGGTCGACCAGCGCTATTCGTTGCTGACCGGCAACAACCTGAACCCGCGCGGGTTCAACCTGGACCTGGAGAACGGCTTGCTGATCGATGACCCGCAGGGGCAATGGCTGGTGCCACGGGAAGCGGAGTTGAACGGGCTGCGCCGGCATGCGCCGAAGATTGGTTCGGCAGAAGCGCTGGGTGTGAAGGCCGAACATCCCAAGGAAGTCCGCAAGTTTCTGCGGCGGTTGCGTTTTAGCCGGTTGGAGCCGTTGATCAAGCGCGTGCTCTGATGATTTGCCGGGTGCGCTTTTTGTAGAGCGCCCCGGCAAGGCCGCTCCTACAGAGACCGTGCCGGTTCGGGCGCTGTGGCTGTCTCGGCTTTCTTCTTGCTTTGCGGCTTGAGCCGCGACACGGCAAACAGCACCACCGCCAGCCCGATGACCTGGTAGAGCGAAATCTCTTCACTCAAAAGTGCCCATGACGCCAACACCGTCAGCACCGGCCCCAGGTTGCCCACCGCCGCAGTGTGAGTCGGCCCGAGCCGCTGGATTGCCAGCGCCACCCAGTAGATCGGCAATACCGTGGAAAACACCGCCATCAACCCGGCATTGGCCCACACCGCGCCCGGTAATTGCCACAACTGCCCGACCGGTGCCACCAGCAGGTAGTGCGCCAGCACCATCAGCGAGGACGCAGTGCCGCACAGCCCGGCCAGGCGCATCGAGCCCATGCGCTTGAGCATCATCCCGGTGCCGGAGTAATACAGCGCGTAGGTCACCGCACTGGCGAACACCCACAGCGAGCCCAGCACCACCTGTTGGCCAACCCCGGCGACACTGACGTCGTGGACGAAGGCGATGCCCAGCCCCAGGTAGCACAGGCCCATGGCCGACAAGGTGCGCAGGCTTGGCCGTTCACGCAGGGCGATAGCCTGGAACACCAGCACCAGCGTCGGGTAGGTGAACAGGATCAGCCGCTCGAGCCCGGCGCTGATGTACTGCAAACCATAAAAGTCGAACAGGCTGGCCAGGTAATAACCCAGCAGCCCGAGCAAGCACACACGCAAACCGTCGCCCAGTTTGAGCGGGGCGCTGCCTTGGCTACGGCTGGCCCATACCAGCCAGGCGAACAACGGCAGCGCCAGCCCCATGCGCATCGCCAGCAGGCTGATGGCGTCCACCGGGCCGGCAGCGTACGCGAGCTTGACGAAAATCGCCTTGAAGCTGAAGCCCAAGGCGGCCAGCACGGCGTACAAGGCGCCGCTCTGCATCTGGCGTTGGATCAGGCTGCGTAATGCGTTCATGGAGTACCCGAGGCAGGAGAATGACAGGGCTTATTCTGAACAGAAGGCGGCTAAGCTAGAATCGCTTTTAATCGAACAGGGTGTTCGCTTTTGGAGAAGCCATGCCATTCGACCTGACTGACCTGCGCCTGCTGCTGGCCATCGCTGCCACAGGCAGCCTGAGCAAGGCGGCTGCCACTTTTCCCGTGGCCGTATCGGCCGCCAGTAATCGCCTGCGCCTGCTGGAAGAGCGCTGCGGGCTGGCGCTGTTCATCCGTAATGCTGGTGGCATGCAGCTAACGCCATCCGGGCGGTTGGTGCTCGAGGGCGCGCGAACCGTCCTCGCTGAGGCGCAAAAGCTGCAGGGCACCTTGAAAGAGCTGTCTGGTGAGCACCGCATCACCTTGCGCCTGGCGGCTTCCACCGTGACCAACAGCACATTGCTGCCCGCCGTGTTGGGGCCGTTCCTGGCGGACTACCCGGAAGTCGACCTGCAACTGGTCGAGCACAAGAGCGTGGATGTGCTGCGGGTAGTGGTGGCCAACGAGTGCGAGATCGGTGTGTATGACGGCATCCTGAACAGTGAGGGCGTGGTATCGCTGCCGTTTCGCACCGAGCGCCTGGTGATGCTGGTGCCTGCCGGTCACCCGCTGGCCGGGCGCGAGCAGCTACGCCTGGTCGACGCCTTGGGCTTTGCGTTCATCTGCCTCCCGGGTGAGCGGCCGATGCAGCGCTTTGTCGAGGAAATGGCGATGAAGCTAGCCATGCCCCTGAAGGTACGGGTGCGTGCACCGAGTTTCGAGGCGATTGCTCAGTTGGTGGCACAACGTGCAGGGGTGGCAATGCTGCCCGAAACAGCGGCCCTACGCGCCGAACAGGAGCTGCCGGTGCGCAGGGTGGCCCTGGCCGAAAGCTGGGCCACCCTGGAGCTTCGCCTGTGCTTCCGTGACTGGGAGCAACTGAGCTCGCATGGGCGGCAACTGGTGAGTTTTCTCTCCGGGCTTGAGGCGGGCGAGACCACCGCGATTTCTGTAGTGAACACGGTCCATTGATGGCAAAATGATATTGCCAGCAGGCGTTCATCGACAGGGGCTGGGCTATCATTTGCAGTCAACCGTGCAAGGCCCCTCTGAAAAGTCATCACGAGCGCATACAATCGGGCCTTTTCCTCGTTAACCAGATAGGCCAATGCGTATATGGCGCTAGATCCACCCACGATGCTGACCATCTCGGTTGCCCTGGCAGCGGCGGCTGCCCTGTACCTGGCGATTGAGTGGCGCAGTGTCCGCGAAACCTCACTGCTGTTCTGGAGTGCCGGTTTCGCCACTATTACTGTCGGTTGTATCCTGGCCTTGTTGCGCGGGGTCGGGTTGTTGTTCATCGGCATCTGGTTCGCCAACGGTTTGCTGGTGGTAGCGCACTGGTTTTTCCTGATGGGTGTACTGCGCTTCACCCAGGACCGCTTGTCGCGGGCCTGGCTGATCATTGTGGTGGTCTGGTTCGCCTTGCTGTTGTTGCCCGTAGGGCCGCAGTGGTCGAAGGTGATGCTGATGGTCAACTCGTTGCTGGTGGCGGCATTGACGCTGAAGGCCAGCTTCCTGTTGCGGCCCCACGGCAAGTCGCTGAGTGTCGGGGCCGTGCAGCTGCGTTATGTACTGCTGATTCACGGGCTGTTCTATGTGGCCAAGGCGGTCATTGCGATCACGCCGGGAACGTTGATTGACCTGGCCACCTTTGGCGGGCTGATCATTCAGATTTCCCTGGTCGAGGGGGCGATGGCGATCATGCTGATTGCCTTGTCGATGACCGGCACTGTGCGCTATCGGCGCGAGGAGCGGATTGCCCGGCTGGCGGCCCGCGACCCGTTGACCGCGCTGTACAACCGGCGCGCGCTGGAGGTGCGGGCGGGGCATTTCTTCAAGGACGTGAGCCCGGCGCAGCCTGGGGCGTTGCTGTTGATCGACATCGACAACTTCAAGCTGGTGAACGACCTGCATGGGCATATCGCCGGGGACCGGTTGCTGATTGCCCTGAGCGAGATGATTCGTACGGTGCTACCGGAGCGCGCGCTGGCCGCGCGGTTGGGCGGCGATGAGTTCGTCATCTTGTTGAGCGGGGCGAGTAGCGAGCGGGTCATGGAGCTGGGTGGGTTGTTGCGTGAGCAATTTCAGCAGTATGCCAGCAAGACCGTGCCTACGCCGCACGCGGTTACCTTGAGCATCGGCGTGAACCTGTTCGAGCAGCCGCCGGCGAGCCTGGCCGCGTTGATCGAGCAGGGGGATGTGGCGTTGTACCAGTCCAAACGCAGTGGGCGCGATAGCATTCGGTTTGTTGAGCGGCCAATGGCTGACCTCAACCAATAGACTAATGGGGCTGCTGCGCAGCCCATCGCCGGCAAGCCAGCTCCCACAAGTACTGCGCAGACCTTCAGTATTGCGCGGGCCCTGTGGGAGCTGGCTTGCCGGCGATGGGCCGCGAAGCGGCCCTAATAGCCTGAGGTTACTGTTTGGACAGCCGGTGTCAGGTCGCCACCTGGTAGCACGGCACATACGCTGCGCCGCCCGGCAGCTTCATGCGGTGCTGGTCGACGAAGGCCTGCAGCAGCCGGCCCAGTGGGTCCAGTACAGCGCTGTCGCCGTGGATCTGATACGGGCCGTGTTCCTCGATCAGGCGGATACCTTTGTCCTTGACGTTACCGGCAACGATGCCGGAAAACGCCCGGCGCAGGTTGGCAGCCAGTTCATGGGGTGGTAGCTCGCGGCGCAGGTCCAGGTCAGCCATGGCCCGGTGGGTCGGGTCGAACGGGCGCTGGAAGCTCTCTTCGATCTTCAGCAGCCAGTTGAAGTGGAAGGCGTCGTTGCGCTCACGGCGGAACTGCTTGACCTCCTTGAGCCCTTCGACCATGTGCCGGGCAACTTCGGCCGGGTCATCAATGATGATTTCGTACAAGCGGTGCGCCGCCTCGCCCAGGGTGGCGCCGACGAAGGCATGCAATTGTTGCAGGTAAGGCTCGGCGCTGCGCGGGCCGGTGAGCACTACCGGGAACGGCACGTCGTGGTTATCCGGGTGCATGAGGATGCCCAGCAGGTACAGGAACTCCTCGGCCGTGCCGGCACCGCCCGGGAAGATGATGATGCCGTGACCGACACGCACGAAGGCTTCCAGGCGCTTCTCGATGTCCGGCAGGATCACCAGCTCGTTGACGATCGGGTTGGGCGCCTCGGCGGCGATGATGCCCGGCTCGGTCAGGCCCAGGTAGCGGCTGCCATGCATGCGCTGCTTGGCGTGGGCGATGGTGGCGCCTTTCATCGGCCCCTTCATCACGCCAGGGCCGCAGCCGGTGCACACGTCCAGCTTGCGCAGGCCCAGTTCGTGGCCGACCTTCTTGGTGTACTGGTATTCCTCGGTGCTGATCGAGTGGCCGCCCCAGCACACCACCATCTTCGGCTCCACACCCGGGCGCAGGGTGCGCGCGTTGCGCAGCAGGTGGAACACGTAATCGGTGATGCCCTGGGAGCTTTCCAGGTCGATACGCTGGCTGGCCAGCTCGCTCTCGGTGTAGACGATGTCGCGCAGGGCGCTGAACAGCATTTCACGGGTGCTGGCGATCATTTCGCCATCGACGAAGGCGTCGGCCGGGGCATTCAGCAGCTCCAGGCGCACGCCGCGGTCCTGTTGGTGGATTTTAACTTCGAAGTCCTTGTAGGCCTCGAGGATAGTCTTGGCATTGTCGACATGGGCGCCGGTGTTGAGGATGGCCAGGGCGCACTGGCGGAACAGGGTGTAGAGGCTACCGGTACCGACTTCACTCAGTTGCTGCACTTCACGTTGTGACAGCGTTTCCAGGCTGCCTTTGGGGCTGACGGATGCATTGATGACATTGCGTTGAGGCATCTAAGTCTTTCCTGTGCGGGTAAAACATCCTTCTTTGACAACACCATACCGAGAAATGTGGACGGCAACGAGGGGGCGGGTGAAAAACCTTGAGACCGGGTTGGCTTCTTCGCGGCCTTGCCCGCCCTCACAGGTACAGTGCGGGTCCCTGTGGGAGCGGGCAAGCCCGCGAAAAAGCCAACCCTGTCCCGATTTATCCCAACAGCTTTTGCACGCCGAGGGTAATTGCCAAGCCACCGCCTACCAGCCACAGGTTCAGAATCGCCCCGGTAGCCAGCGCCTTTGGCCCGGCCTGGCGAATCTGGCTGAAGCGGGTTTCCATACCCAGTGCAGTCATGGCCATGGTCAGGGCAAAAGTGTCGAGGCTGTTCACCGCCTGGGTCACGCTAACCGGCAGTACCTGCAGCGAATTCACCAGCACCAGGGCAAGGAAGCCGAAGGCGAACCACGGCATCGCAATGCGCCCATTGCCCTGCGCCTGGCCGGCCTTGCGCGAGCGGCTGATCCACAGGCCTACCACCAGCAGTACCGGTACCAGCAGCATCACCCGGGTCATCTTGACGATGGTGGCGATATGGGTGGCTTCAGGGCTGACGTTACTTGCCGCGCCCACCACTTGGGCGACTTCGTGGATAGTGCCGCCCAGGAAAAGCCCGGCGCCCAGGGTGTCCAGGTGCAGCCAGCCGGCGTTGATGGCCAGCGGGTAGAGGAACATCGACAAGGTGCCGAACAGCACCACGCTGCCGACGGCCATGGCGCTCTTGTGCGGGGCGCTGCGCAGTGCCGATTCGAAGGCCAGCACGGCGGCAGCGCCACAGATGGCGCTGCCAGCGGCGGTCAGCAGGGCAGTGTCGCGGTCCAGCTTGAACAGCTTCATGCCACACCACAGGCCGATCAGCAGGGTGCTGGACACCACCAGCAACGACACGAGCAGCCCCGACCAGCCGACTTCGGCGGTTTCCTGCAGGCTGACCCGCAGGCCAAAGAAGGCCACGGCAATGCGCAGCAGGCCGCGGGCCGAAAAGTTGATGCCGGCAGCCCAGCTGGCCGGTACACCATCGCGCAAGGCATTGCCGTACAGCGCGCCGGCGACGATGCCGACAATCAACGGGCTGATGCCCAGGTTGGCGATGGCGGGCAAGGCAGCCAGCTGAGTGACCGCAAGCGCAAAAAGCGCGACGAACAGGATGCCGTTGAGCCGCCCTCGGGTAGAGAGGGTAGGCGAATAAGCGGGGTGGGACGGAACCGTGGCCATGTGAGTCCTCCGGAAAGGTGTTTCGACAAGACCTACGTTAATCTGGTTATAAGCTTATAAAAAATCGTAATTTGAAATGGCAAATATCCGTTTAGCTGATATTTTTAAATCATGACCCCAGAACAGCTGATAACGTTTGCTACTGTCGCCGAGCACGGCAACATCAGCCATGCGGCCCAGGCGCTGCACCTGTCGCAGCCGGCGGTGTCCGGCCAGCTCAAGCTGCTGCAGGAGGCTTTTGGCGAGCCGCTGTATCAGCGTGCCGGCCGTGGTGTGCGGTTGACGGCAGCCGGCGAGCAGTTGCTGGCCCATGCCGAGCGCCTGCGTGAGACCTTCCGCCAGGCCCAGGCACTGCGGGAGGCCATGCGTGGCCTGGAGCGCGGTACCTTGCGTATCGGTGCCAGTACCACCCCGGCCAGTTACCTGCTGCCCTACCTGATCGCCGATTTCCATGCCAGGTACCCGGAGGTGCTGGTTACCACGTCGCACGGCAACACGGCGGAGATCGTCGCCGCGCTAGGCAGTGTCGACATCGCCCTGATCGAAGGGCCGCCTGGGCAGGAGCTGCCCTTGGGCACGCAAGTGACGGCCTGGCGTGAAGACGAGATTGTTGCCATCGTGCCCAGTGGTCATCCGCTGGCAGGCAGTGACCAGCAGGCCTTGGCGTCGCTGGGTGCTTACCCGTTGGTGCTGCGCGAGAGCGGCTCGGGGGTGCGGCAGATTGTTGAGCGGGCGTTTGCCCGTGATGGTGTGGCGATGCGCGTAGCGCTGGAAATTGCCGGGGTGGAAGGGGTGAAGGAGGCGGTGCGTGCGGGGATGGGGGTTGGCTTTGTGTCGGCGATGTCCATCCGCCATGAGGATGGGGCGCTGCACAGGTTGCAGGTTGCGCCGCAGCCTTTGGTCAGGCGGTTTTCCATTCTGATGCCGCATGCCGCGACGCCATCGCGGGCGGCGGCGCGGTTTCTTGAGGTGTGTATTGGTATGCAAGAGGTCGGTTGACTGTGCCGGCCTTTTCGCGGCACAAGGCCGCTCCTACAGGGGGGCCGCAGCATTCAATGGCTTTGTACATGCAGGAGCGGCCTTGTGCCGCGAAGAGGCCCGTGCAGGCACCCTCAATTCAAATGAAAGACATGCTTCAGATAAGCAACAAAATTCTCGTCCCGGCATTGCGTCTTGCCCGGACTGTCGGAAATCTTCGCCACTGGCGCCCCATTGCAGCCGGTCATCTTGATCACCATGTTCATCGGCTCAACCCCTGGGATATCACACGTGAGCTTGGTGCCAATGCCAAAGCTCACATTGATCCGTTCATGCAACGCCCGGTACAGCCCCAGCGCCTTGGCAAAATCCAGCCCGTCGGAAAAGATCAGGGTCTTGCTCCTCGGGTCGATCCCCAGCCGCTCATAGTGGGCAATGGCTTTTTCTGCCCACGCCAGTGGATCGCCCGAGTCGTGCCGCAAGCCATCGAATAGCTTGGCGAAGTACAGATCGAAATCGCCAATGAAGGCATCCATGGTGATGCAGTCGGTTAACGCAATACCCAACAGCCCGCGGTACTCTCTTACCCAGCATTCCAGCGCAGCGGCCTGGCTGTCGACCAGGCGTGGGCCGAGCTGCTGGTGGGCCATGAACCATTCGTGAGCCATGGTGCCGAGTGGCTTGAGCTCGAACTCGCGGGCCAGGTGCACATTGCTGGTGCCGACGAAGCGCCCGGGAAAATCGTGCTTGAGGATGTGCACCACCTCTTCCTGCACGCGGTAGGAGAAGCGCCGCCGGGTACCGAAGTCCGCCAGCGGGAAGCCGGCCAGCTCATCGGCGCTGGCCTCGGCTTTGAGCCAGTCCAGCTTCCGGTACAGGCGTTCGCCAACTTGCTCGATCACCACTTCGCGATAGCGGTAGCGGTTACGTACTTCGCTGATGATCGCCAGTAGCGGGATCTCATAGAGGATCACGTGCAACCACGGACCACGCACGCGGATTGCCAGTTGCCCGGCGCCATCCAGGCCCACCTGGACATAGCGCAGGTTGAAGCGAAAGAGGCTGAGGAAGCGAATGAAGTCCGGCTTGAGGAAAGGGATTTTTTCCAGATAGGCCAGTTGGTCGTGGGTGACGGTAACCTCGGCCAGTTGCTCCACCTGATAGCGGATCTCGGCCAGGTAGGGGGAAAGGTCTTCGCCATTGCGGCAGCGAAACTCCCATTCCACCTCGGCGTTGGGGTAGTTGTGCAGCACCGCCTGCATCATGGTGATCTTGTAGAAGTCGGTGTCCAGCAGGTTCTGGATGATGCGTGGGCCAAAAACACTGTCGCTCATGGGCGGTCTTCCTTGATCAGGGCAAGCTGGTGGTCAAGCGCGGCCTCGTCGCCGCAGAGGATCACGCCCTCGGCGGCCAACGCACCACATGCCTCAATGGCCCCGGCCTGGGTAAGCGCGCGGCAGGCCGGCAGGTACAGCAGCACCTGAAAGCCGGCTTGGCGCAATTGGCGGGCGGTGGTCTTGACGCAGTAGTCCAGGGCCAGGCCGCCGACGATCACCGCGCTTACCTGCTGCACCTTGAGGTATTCGATCACCCCGGTAGAGCGGCGCTCGGCAAGGTCGTGGTAGCAGGCGCCGTAGGGGTGCAGGTCAGGTTCGACGCCTTTCCACACGAAGTAGTCGTAGTCGATGGGGGCCGGCAGGCCGGGCAGCAGCGCGAAGCCAGGTGTACCGGGGACGCAGTGGCTGACCCAGGTCAGGTCGGCGTTGGCCAGTTGCAGGGGTTGCAGCATGTGCGCAGGGTCGGCGACCACCCAGGCGGCGTTGGCCGGGTGCGCGTCCTTGCTGCCCAGGCGCAGGTCGGCGCGCAGGGCCATGGCGTTCAGGTCAGCCGCAATTTCGTCGCCTTCGGGCACGGGCAGCTCCAGCGGGGCGTTGGCAGTGAAGCCGTTTTGCGCGTCGACATCGAAACTGGCGATCTTCATGGCGGTTCTCCTTGCTGGAATGGCTATATAGTTCACCTGGTGTATTAAGTATGTCAAGCGGCAAACGATATGGGGTTGGTGGTTGCCTTACTTAGATGCTCTGGTGGATTATTGTGCTACTGAACAAGGAGCTGCACGGTGAGTACAGTCGAAGTCCTGGCCAGTGTCGACATCGTCGCTCTGCGCCTGGCCCCTGATGCCCAGCATCTGCAAGTGTTGTTGCACCGTCGTGAGCGCGAGCCGCATGCCGGGCAATGGGCCTTGCCCGGGGTCATCGTGAATGGGCGTACCCCCGACACCAGTCTGGAAGATGCCGCCAGCCGCGCCCTGCACGAGAAGGCCCGGGTGCAACCGTGCTACATGGAGCAGGTGGGTACCGAGGGCAATGCATTCCGCGATCCACGAGGGTGGTCGTTGAGCACCTATTACCTGGCGTTGCTCGACCCCGCGCAGGCCGTCGAAGGCGAGCAACTGGCGTTTTTCGATCTGGACAGTGTGCTGGGGCGCAAGGTGCTGTTGCCCTTTGACCACAACTTGCTGGTGGAGCGGGCCCGCGAACGCCTGGCGGCAAAGACGGTGTACAGCAGCCTGCCGCTTTACCTATTGGCGCAGAAGTTTACTGTGCAGGATGCGCTCGGGGCGGTGCAGGCCTGCCTGGGACAGGGGGTGAACGGTACCTCTGTGCGCAAACGCCTGGAGCGTTTACGCGAGCTGGGTTGGGTAAGGGATACCGGCGAGAAGCACCAGCCAAAACTGGGCAGGCCGCAGCAGTTGTATCAGTACACGCCGCAAGGGGAGCGGGCATTCATGTTTGACCGCAGTTTGTTACCTGAAAGCGGATAAGTTACGAGCTAGCTGACCTGGCAGAAGTGCCAATGTCTAAACACTTGCCTTAGGCAATAGCTGCCGCTCGACAGCGTTCAGTAACTGGTCAACCGTCCAGGGTTTGGACAGGAACGTTGAACACTCAGGCAGGCGAACGCCGGGATCAAGTTGGCCGGCCGACATCACGATCACGGCGGTAGCAGGCCAACGATCAATGATCAGGTGGGCAAGATCCACTCCATTGAGTTGGCCAGGCATCTGGATATCGGTCAATACGAGGTCCAGGTGGGCCATTGTTTCCAGCACCGTTATCGCCTCATCGACACAACTACAGCTGTGCACGTCGAGGTCGAGCGATTCCAGCGCCTCGCAGGCGAGCATCCGGATCAACTCGTCATCCTCTACCACCAATACACTGCGAGCCATAATGAAAACCCCGATCATGTAGCCATACGGCCAGCGGCCATGACCAGTGGTTTCACGCGGCTGACGGGTGGCGCTTGGGTTGCTGGCAAGCCCAGCGCTCTATACTTGCCCATTACCGTCTGGCTTAGACGGTTTTCGTCATTGCCATCGATCCAGGATCGTTGGTAAATGAAGCCACGAATCTTTTTCGGTCCCGGTCCGGCACGTGCGCAGGGGCCATGGTGTCAAAAGGCACGCTCGAAATAATCTTTCCATATTGGCCAGCTGTGGATGAGAACCCATGCATCAACTGCCTCCCGATGAAATGATCAGGCTTGCACTTCAGAAGTCACAGGCCCGTTTACACAAGCAGCATCAGTTGGTGGTGGAGTATGGCGTGTCGTCGCTCAGGTCGACGAATCTCGATACTTTGCTCACGCAGGCTTGTACCGTGGTGGCCAACGGCATGAGCACGCGTTTTGCCAAGGTGTTGATGCCGTTGCCTGGGAGTGACGATTTTTTGCTGACCCACGGCGTCGGTTGGGATCCCTCGGATATCGGCCACGCCAAGGTCGGTGGAGATGTGGCCAGTCCGGCGGGTTATGCCATTTCCACCTACCGGCCGGTGCTTTCCAACCATCTGGGCCAGGAGCAACGCTTCCGCACGCCGGACCTGTTGAAAAAATACGGCATCGAACGGGCCATCAACGTGCCCATCCGGGGTGCGCTCAGGCCCTTTGGTGTGCTGGAGGCGGACAGCACCGACGGTGACGACTTCATCGAAAGCGACCTGGTCTTCCTCGAAGGTATCTCCAACGTCATCTCCATGGCCGTGGAGCGCCTGGCCAATGCGGCGGATGATCAGTTACCGGATCGCTATTCCGAGAGCATGCTCAATGCCAGTCCGGACTGTGTAAAGATCCTCACCACGCACGGCGACATCGAATTCATGAATGAGGCCGGCATGTGCCTCATGCACATCGGCGAGCTGGCAGAGGTGCGCGGCAAACCTTGGGCCCAGCTGTGGCCTGATGATTCCAAGGCGGTGGTGCGTGATGCCATGGCGCGTTCCGTAGCCGGCGAGTCGGCAAGGTTTGAAGCCTATTGCCCTACAGCCACCGATGAGCCGAGATGGTGGGACGTCACCATCGCCCCCATTCTGACTACTGAGGGCAAGGTGGACAGACTGATCGCGGTGTCGCGGGACATCACCGAGCGGCACCAGCATGAGGCTCAGCTGCTGTCGCTGATTGCCGTGCAGAACACCAAGCTGAGCGACAGCGATCTCTATCTCGAAGAGATTCACCATCGGGTGAAGAACAGCCTGCACCTGGTGAACACCCTGCTGCAGCTTCAAGCCAATCTGTCGGCGGATGAGGCGGTCAAGATCCAGCTGCAGACGGCAGCCAGCCGTGTGCTGACGATAGCCAGTGTGCATGAACGCCTCTATCAGACCGCAGAAACCCAGGGCGTCCTGGCACCAGAGTATCTTGGCGCCTTGTTGAGTGACCTGGGGTCGGCGCTGGCTGAACGAAAGATCGTTCTGGACGCCGATGCTTTCATTCTCCCTCCACAGCGGATGGCGCCGTTGGGCCTGGTCATTTCCGAGCTGATCACCAATGCCCTCAAGTACGGCAAGGGCACCATTGGCGTGAGCGTCCAGGATGCAGGCGACCATGCTGTCATTACGGTAAGGGACGAGGGGGAGGGTTTTCCTGAGTCTTATCCCGAACCAAGCGGAACAGGCCTGGGCATGCGGCTGGTGAAAAGCTATTCAGGGTATGGGGCCAATGCAATTACGCTGGATCGGCTAGCCGAGAACAGTACGATTTGTGTGAAGTTCAAGCTGTAGGGGCCACTTGAATCCGCCTTGACCCGCACCGCGCTCCAGGTTGGCCATGCAGGAGCAAACCAGAGCCAGCAGGGCCCTGGTTTGCTGACAGGTCAGCGTTCGTCGTCAACCAAGCCTTCGTTAGCAGCCTGATCTGAAAACAGGCCCGGGCCGCGTGCCGTATCGGCACTAACGGTCAAAGGTACGAGCACCTGGACTTGGCGGGACTAGCCATGTTTGCGACGCCTGCTACCGCTTCGAAGGCAGCTCCTCATTGCGTCTGCGTTGTTAATGAAACAATGCGGGCGCTTTAGGTGAACAGAATTTCACTACTGAAAAACACATTTCCCCCGGAGTCAGTTTTTTTTTGGCTATAGGGGGGATAGCCTCCCACTACCAAATACATTAATAACTCTAAGAAAGGTAGATGATCATGCATCGTGGCGACCATGCCTTGCCTAGCCAAAAATCCAAGATCCTCTGGCGCGTAGCGGCCATCGCAACCATGGGTTCTCTTGCCTTCGGTTACGACACCGGCGTGATCTCTGGCGCTCTTCCATTCATGACACTCGACCCTGGTCAGGGGGGGCTCGGCTTGACCCCTGTGACTGAGGGTGCGGTTGCATCCTCTCTGATCTTTGGTGGTGCGGTTGGGGCGTTTGCTGCCGGTCAACTGGCGGACCGCTACGGGCGCCTTCTTGTTCTAAAGCTCCTGGCCCTCCTCTTTGCCTTCGGCGCTATCGGTAGCGCGCTGGCCCCGAGTATCTGGGCCATGGTCATGATTCGCTTCGCCTTGGGCATTGCTGTCGGCGGGGCTTCCTCCATCGTTCCTGTGTTCATCGCCGAGCTCGCCGGCCCTAAGCATCGGGGGAGGCTGGTCTGCCAGAGCGAGTTGATGATCGTGTCTGGGCAGTGTTTGGCATACGTGTCCAGCGCACTACTGGCCCACCTGTTTGAGAACCCTGCCATCTGGCGATACATGCTGGCCATTGCCTTGATTCCAGCAGCATTGCTGTACATGGGTACAAATTTCGTTCCGACCTCGCCACGCTGGTTGGTTGCCAAAGGCCGCGTTGACGAGGCTCGCAAGGTGTTGCTCGGTCTTCGGGATACGGAAAAAGAAACCGATGAAGAGGTGCGGGAAATCGTTGAGCAGTGCAGTTTCGAGCGGACTCATACCAGCCTTGTCAGCAAGCTCAGTGAACCCTGGTTGATGAAGCTGCTGTTGGTGGGTATCGGTCTTGGCTTCGTTATCCAGGCTACTGGCGTCAACGCCTTCATGTACTACACACCGAGCATTCTGAAATCCACTGGTATGGGTACCAGTGCGGCGCTGGTCGCTACGATTGGCAATGGGGTCATTTCGGTAATTGCCTGCATGATTGGGATGTGGGCTATTAGCCGTATGGGTCGGCGTCCGATGCTGCTCTTGGGTCTTGCAGTTGTAGTGCTGACTCAAATCTTTCTGGGTATCGTCATCAATTTCATGCCGAGTTCGCTCACTCAGAGCTATCTGGCCCTGTCCGGCATTCTGGTGTTCCTCTTCTTTATGCAGATGTGCATCGGCCCCGTTTACTGGGTGCTGATGTCGGAAATCTTCCCCACCCACGCCCGTGGCGTCATGAACGGGATCGCGGTTGGCTTGTTCTGGATCTTCAACGCTATCGTGGCCTTTGCTTTCCCGATTGCGCTCAGCTATTTCGGCGGAATGACCTTCTTCCTGTTCGCAGTGGTGAATGTCTTTTCCATCATCTTCTGCCTGCGCTGCATCCCTGAAACCAAGGGGCTTTCGCTAGAAGAAATCGAGCGGCTCATGGAGCGTCGCTTTGGTGGCAAGAGCGATGCTCTTCAGGAGGCGGACGTTAAACCTAATGCGAGTATTTCTTGGTGAACCTGTGTAAGTAGTTGAAATCGCAGTGGCGCTACCAAAGCGTAGTGCCACTGGGCATGAATGCCATCCCCGTTAAATTCGTCCGCTTAATCCCTCTAGTTCATTGCTTGCTTTCAGTGCTTGGCGCGTGGGGGCGAGCTCGTTTGCGTGTCGTTCAGGCATTGGGGGCTTTCTGCCGATAAGCCCGCCTTAAGTAACAATAATAAAAGTACCGTAGGAGAGTATATGCCAGTCGTCTATCTTCACCCCGTTAATCCGCGTCTTCTGCTGGGCGTTACTGTATTGGGGTTAATTGGTTTAATGTCGGATCATGTAAGGGCTGATGAAAAATTTTCTGCCTCAAACTACTTGTCTGGTGACTGGGGCGGTTTGAGGTCTGAGCTGCACGACAAGGGTGCAGATATCACAGTCGAGTATGTGGGCGAGGCCGCTGCAAATTTGCACGGTGGGTACAACAAGGACAAGACTGCGCGCTATACCGACCAGCTCGCCCTGGGGACGACACTCGACATGAACAAGCTTGCCGGATGGCACGGGGCGAAGTTCCAGCTGATGATTACCGAGCGCAGCGGTCGCAACCTGGCGGGGGACCGGATTGGTGATCCACGCGCAGGCATGCTCAGCTCGACTCAGGAGGTGTATGGCCGTGGACAGACCTGGCGCCTGACCCAGATGTGGATGAGCCAGGAGTTTCTGGAGGGTGATCTGGATGTGAAATTTGGACGCTTTGGCGAAGGTGAAGACTTCAACACCTTCCCCTGCGATTTTCAGAACAACGCCTTCTGCGGTGCTCAGGTGGCGAACTGGGCCGGTTCGGTCTGGTACAACTGGCCAGTCAGCCAATGGGCGGCTCGTGTGAAATACAAGCTCACGCCTGAGGTGTATGCGCAGGTAGGTGCCTTTGAGGTGAACTCTTCCTACCTTGAAACCGGAAACGGGTTCAAGCTCAGCGGCAGTGGTGCCGAAGGAGCCTTGTTCCCTGTCGAGCTTGTATGGACACCGAAATTCAACGGACTACCGGGCGAATACAGGGCGGGGTATTACTACAGCAATGCTAAAGCTGATGACGTTTACGATGGGGCGGACGGTCAACCTCAACCGGTATCGGGCGGGGCGTTTCAGAGTCATGGCAGCAAGCATGGTTCGTGGGTGGTCATCCAGCAACAGTTGACGTCCCGTGGTGGCAGTACGGATCGCGGTCTCTCTGTGTTCTTCAATGCCACCCTGCACGATAAGGACACGAACCTGGTCGACAATTTCGTTCAGGCCGGTGTGTCTTACAAGGGCCCGTTCGACTCCCGACCGAAGGATGACTTCGGATTTGGCATTGCACGTATTCACGTCAACCCAGCGGTAGCCAAGCAAGCCAGCCTCACTAACCAGCTTGCTGGCATCAACGACTACGACAACCCGGCATTCATGCCCATCCGTGATACCGAATACGACGCGGAGATCTACTACGGGTTTGCTGTAACGCCCTGGCTAACTTTGAGGCCGAACCTCCAATACATCCGTCACCCAGGCGGGGTGGATGAGGTCGACAGTGCAGTGGTTGCAGGCTTGAAGGTGGCGGTTAAGTTCTAAGCCGATTCTGGAGCGCCAAGCCCGACATTGATGTCGGGCTTTTCATTTGGTTACCCATCAAGGGTTGCCTCCCATGAGGCTGCTTGGACAGAATCAACAGACGATAAAAAGCCCGTAGTGTGAACGGGCTCCTGGGTCGCGGGTTTAGCCTACGTAGTCGACCTGATAGCGATGAGTACGCAGGTTCCCCAGTGCTTCTTTCACGCGAATGTGAGCGGGGTGGGTCGCGTAATCCTGGAGCGCCTGAGCCGACTCGAATTCCGAGTACAGGACAACATGGCATGCGTAGTCGATCTTGCTGAAGTCGACACCGATTTCGAGAAGCTTGAGGCCAGGAATCTCGTGCCGAATCGCTTCAAACTCTCGCTTCACTTTGTGAATGTTGTCGGTGCGTTCTTGTTCGCTGTCACCGCGTAAATTCCACATGACAATGTGTTTTACAGGTTGCATGTTGTTGCTCCAGAGAAGGGCAAAGCCCGAGCAATTTTGCTCGGGCTGAAGTGGAATTTTGTTATCGGGTGACAGGATTCAGAACAAAGTCAAAGTCGAGCGTGAAGTACGGGGTGTCGACTTTCTCACCGTATGGATCAACGCCTGGCTGATGCTCTACCCAGTCGGCGATGAGCGAGGAGCGGACACCGAATACGGCGTCGGAATCCAGGTACTCGCCATGCTCACGGAAGACGTGGGTTACCAGGCGTTCGTGGTTCGGCGAGATGATCATGAAGTGCAGGTGCGCCGGCCTCCAGGGGTGGCGGTCTAGCGCCTGCAGCATCTTGCCTACCGGGCCATCGTGGGGAATCGGATAGCACTCAGGAACGATGGTTTTGAAATGGTACAGGCCTTCACTGTCGGCCTGCAGCACGGCGCGGCCCTGATAGGTCTCCTGGCCGAGCTCGGGTTTCTGGACGTCGTAGAAGCCGGCGTCATCAGCTTGCCATACCTCGATGACTGCGTGAGGCACTGGGTTCCCATCGATGTCCTTGATCGAGCCACGCACATACCACGGCACGCCCGGCAAACCATCGCTGATGTCGGCGCCGAGATCGTACTGCGGGGCATTCTGCACGTGGAATGGGCCGAAGACGGTGGCTTCAGTACAGCCGTCTGGCTTCTTGTGGTTCTGTGCAGTCACGAGGGTGGACAGGCCCAGTGTGTCCGAGAGAAGAATGAATTCCTGGCGCGTCGGAGAACAGATCTGGCCCACTGCGGTCAGGAATTCGATGCCTTTCTCCCACTCTGGCTCGGTGAGTTTTGTCTCACGAGCGAAAGCGTGAAGGTGCTGAACCAGGCTGGTCATGATCTCGCGCAGGCGCGCGTCATCAGCGTTGGCGTTTCGAGTCAAAACGGCCTGGGTAATAGTGTGTTCGTCCAGATTTCTCATTGGTTGCCCCTGGTTCCTTCTTTCTTGTAATCGGCGATGTCGGGGGGCTTCCCCAGCATTTTCGAATTGGTGTAACTACGCTAAAGTGCTTCCCAGTGGAATAAAATACTGACAATGAAATTCTTTGTTTCACCCGTGAAAAACTGAGAGGCAGCCCGTGGATCGCTACACCGAGATTGAGCTCTTCGTCCAGACAGCGGAGCTGGGAACGCTGAGTAAGGCTGCTGAGAAGTTGGACATTTCCAATGCCGCAGCGAGCCGTCACCTGGCTGCGCTCGAGAGTCGGCTTCGTGTCCGTCTCGTCGACCGGAATACTCGGCGCTTGGCGTTGACCAACGCGGGTCATGATTTTTACGGGCGGTGTAAGGCGCTGCTCGCCGAATGGGCTGAGGCTGAAGCGTCGGTGAATGCGGCGTTGGTTGAGCCCACCGGTACCCTCACCATCACTGCGACAATTTCCTTCTCCATGCTGCACCTGGCGCCTCTGGTGCCGGCATTCAAGCGTCTGTACCCGGGTATCAAGGTGAAGATCATCGGTGCCAACCGTTACTACGACATCATGGATACCGAGATTGATCTCGCGATCCGTACCAGGGAGTTTGAAGCGGACTCCAACATCACGATTCGGCGCCTGGCCCAAACGCGAAGAGTACTTGCAGCATCACCGTCCTACCTGGCCCAGCGTGGCTCTCCACAAACAGTGGCCGACCTCGAGCATCACGACCTGCTTATTTATAGCCACGCCAACCATCCCAACTCGATGGAGTTCACCAGGGGAGAAGAGAGAGCTTCGGTCAAGATTCAGCCTTCGATGGAATCGAATGACGGTCAGATAGTCAGGGCGGCTGCGCTAGCCGGTGCAGGAATTTTGGTGCAGCCCAAATACATTATCTACGACGATTTGGTTGCCGGCAGGTTGCTACCTGTTCTCGATGATTGGGACCTGCCGCGACTGACGATCAACCTTGCTTTCCAAGATCGTCGATACATGCCTGCCAAAACCCGGTTGTTCATCGACTTCTTGCTGGAGCATTTCAAGAAGGAGGGCTACGAGCGCTATTGGACTCGCTAAAAAAAGACCCACTCAGCCCCCCGCACGAGGATTGAGTGGGTTAAGGAAAGTCCGCAACTTAAATCGGGCGGTTACCTTCATAAGCATTCTGAAGCAGCTCGCGAATCGCATCCCGCTCGATTGGGCGAGGGTTCCAATATGGGTTGGCTAACGCAATTTCTGTGGCGCGATCCATATCAGCTTCGCTAACACCCAGAGACTTGAGCGCCAGTGGCGCACCCAAGGATTTGGACAGGTCGTACAGAGCCTGTCCAGCCGAGGCAGATTTACCGCCCAGGGCTCGAACGATGCGGGCAGCCGCTTCAGGTGCTGCTTCTGAGTTGTATGAAATAGCGTGCGGCAGCACGATGGTGTGCGTTGGAGCGTGAGGCAGGTTGAAGCTGCCGCCCAGGGTGTGGCAGAGCTTGTGGTGAAGCGCCATACCGACGTTGCCCAAGACGGTGCTGCACAGCCAGGCACCGTACAGGCAGTCAGAGCGGGCATCCAGATCTTCCGGGTCCTCGATGATCAGCTTGAGGCCTTCAGCCATTGCTCGGATGCCTTCTTCTGCGATCAGCGACATCACGGGGTTACCGTCTTGGGCGTACAGCCCTTCCGCGGCATGTGCGATGGCGTTCATGCCGCTGGTTACAGACAATTCGACCGGAAGGGTCGCCGACAGCTCAGGGTCATAGATGACGGTCTTCGGCAGAACGCGCACGTCTTTGCCCGTCCGTTTGATGCCGTTTTCAGTCAGGCCATAAACCGAGGTCATTTCGGAGCCGGCGTAGGTGGTCGGGATTGCAAGAATTGGCAGGCCGGATTCCAGGGCAATCGCTTTACCCAGGCCGGTGGTCGAGCCGCCGCCGATGGCCACAGCGCAGTCAGCCCCCAGTGCTTGAGCAACCTCACGAGCCTCACGAGCCGTTTCGATTGGGACGTGCATGACGGCTTTGTCGAAGATGCCGGCAGCGCGAGAACCCAGGATGTCGGCGATGCGTTCTGCCTGGCTACGTTGTTCTGGAGTCGAGAGTACCAATGCTCGGCGCGATCCCAGGTGATCGATTTCAGCTTCGAGCTGCTGAAGTGAGCCTTTACCGAAGATGACGCGGGAAGGAAGACCGGTGTAGGTGAAATTCGCGATAGCCACGGGTTCTAGTCCTATTGTTGTTGACTACAAATGGCAGCAGGCTGAGCGCTGCAGATGAATTACGGTGCGCTATTTGATGGGGGTCGGCTGGTAGGCCAGAAACTTCCACTCGCCACCCAATGACGCCCATATGGAAAGGGTGCGGTTATTCAGCGTTTTGTGTGTGCCGCCGGCTACGATCTCACCGGCCATTCGACCATGCACAATCGCAACGTTGCCGAGGACTTGAATATTGTCGATGGGGACGTCGAGGTTGAGGTACTGGTAGTAGCCGTCCCTGCACTTGGCCCCGTAACTCGAGAGCGAGTCGACGACACCTGTGGAGTGGGTATAGGTGAGGCCCGGGTGGGAGAGGGCGATAAAGGTGTCGATATCGCCCTCAAGCATGGCGCGATATCTACGACCTTCCAGATCATGAATGTGAGATCTGATCTCTTTGGTGCTGTGGATCATGCTGGGCTGACCTGAATCTTGTACTTGGTCGGGTCAGCGTATATTTACCGTTATCGGTTAAAAACCGATTTTCGGGAAATCTTTATTTCACCTGTGAAAAACTGCTTACTTAGTCCAAAGGCGCTCGTAGTCGTTTTTCCGGAACCGTTCCGCCAAGGCTTCAATGAACAGCCGCACTTTTGCAGGCATGTGCCGGCGTGTCTGAAAAGCGATGTTCATGGTGAGGCGTGGAAGATCCCAGTCGTCCAACACCGAGACGAGTTCTCCACGCTCCAGGTGATCCTGCACGATGTATTTCGGCTGGATCAAAATCCCGAGATCATCGAGTGCTGCCTTCAATACAAACTGGCCGTCATTGGCAGAAATGAAAGATCTCACATTCACTGTCGCGGTTTCATCGCGCCGCTTGAATGGCAGCTCGGTCGGGTTGATCGCATAGTCGTAGACCAGCATCTTGTGGCGGATAAGATCCATCGGATGCTTGGGGATGCCGTTCCTCTCGAGGTAAGCGGGGGAGGCGGCAAGGATCCTACGGGTTTCTGCCAGGCGCCTGATCGTGAGGTTGTTATCTGCTTCGAACTGCCTGGTGCGGATGGCGACGTCTACGTTGTTTTCCATCACGTCCAGGTATCGGTTGGCAGCGATCACGTCGACACTGATCTCGGGGTAGCGCCGAGTGAACTCAGGAAGCAGCGGTTCGATGTGGAGCAGGCAGAATGAAAGGGAGGCAGTAACCCGGAGCACACCACGTGGCTGCACTACCGCGTCCCTGGCCACGCTCTCGGCTTCTTTCAGGTCTGCCATCACAGACCTGGTGCGCCTGTAGAACTCCTCTCCCACCTCGGTGAGTGACAGTTGCCTTGTTGTGCGCTGCACAAGGCGAACACCCAACCTCGTTTCCAGAGCGATTAGGTGACGGCTTGCTGCAGAGACAGACAGCCCAAGTCGCTCGGCTGCCTTGCTGATGCTGCCGGCCTCGGCCACTTGGAGAAAAAACTCGACCTCTTTGAACGGATCCACGCGATTCTCCCGCTATGTGGGAAGCTGTATCCCGATCTTACGGGTTTTTTCAACCCATGGGAGAAATTAGACTCACCCCAACGTCACAAAAACAAGAAGTGGTAAAAACCATGAGACGCCAAGCCCAAGCTTCGTGCACTCCACATTTTCGCGGTCAGCCTCTCCCAGGCTCCTGCTCCTCCTCCTTCTTGTTGCTCAACCTCAACAACTCTCATCTTCCTGATCACCTTACCCAGCTTCCCGTGGGCGGTATTCACGTGGATGGAGCTTCGTGCTTCGCGAACACCGTTCGCTTTTCCCTCGTAATTTGAGTGATTCGACATGCCTAGTAATCAAGTTGATCTGATCGCCTCCTACTGGACTATCGCAGGTGACACCTACCCAGGTGCGCAGAGCGAAATCAGTCCGTACACCTTGCAGGAACGCGCCGAAGCAGCTTCCAAAGCCGGCTGGCGAGGCATGGGGTTGGTGTACTCCGACATTGTTCACTCCATCGAAAAACTTGGGCTGCCAACCGTTCGCCAGATTTTCCAGGACAACGGCATGAAGCACCTGGAGGTCGAGTTTCTGATCGACTGGCACCTGGCTTGCGAGCGTCGTTCGGTGTCGGATCGTATGTGCAAGGAGCTGCTCGACATCGCTGCAGATGTCGGCGCCACTCGCCTGAAATGTGCTGCAGGCCTGTTTGAAGAGGGCGACGTTAACGTCCCGCTGATGCGTGAATCGTTCGCGATCCTCTGTGACAAAGCTGCGGAGTACAAGGTCAACGTAGCCATCGAGTTCCTGCCGTTCTCCAGCGTTAACACCATCGATAAGGCGCTGGCTGTATCCGAAGGCGTTCGCCCCAACGGTGGCCTGATGGTCGATAGCTGGCATATCGCTCGTGGTGGTATGGGCTTCGATGAGATCAGCAAGATTCCTCTTGAGCTGATCAAAGGCGTCGAGATCGATGACGCTGACTTGGCCCTGGTCGGTGACGTGTTCAACGACTCCACCCATTACCGCAAATGCTGTGGTGAGGGGCAGCTGGATCTCCCACATTTCGTTCAGGCAATTCTCGACACCGGCTATCGCGGCCCATGGGGTGTGGAGCTCATCTCGGCTGAGCTGCGCAAGCTTCCCCTGGATGTAGTGGCCAAACGTGCCTTCGATTCGACGATGGCTCAATTCGTCAACGCGCGCTTCTGAGCACGCGGTTTACCCACATCACGTTAAGAACAACGAGGAATTCATCATGGTTGGAATTGCAGTTCTGGGCGCAGGCCGTATCGGTAAAATTCACGCAGCCAACGTTGCCGCAAACCCAAATGCTCGTCTGATCGCTGTGGCCGATCCGTATGCCTCCGCAGCTCAGTCCCTGGCCGGCGCGCTGGGTGCTGACGCGATGACCGATTGCGAAGCCGCAATCGACCGCAATGACGTTGACGCCATCGTCATCGGTACCCCAACCAATACCCACATCCAGCTGATGATGCGTGCGGTTCGCCAGGGTAAAGCTGTTCTGTGCGAAAAGCCGATTGATCTGGATCTGCTGAAAAGCCAAGCAGCCGTCGAAGAAATCGAAGGCCTGAACGGTCGCGTCATGCTGGCCTTCAACCGCCGTTTCGAAACCACCTTCGCAGCGATGCGTGAAGCGATCATTGCCGGCGAAATCGGTGAGGTGCGCCAGGTGATCATCTCCAGTCGCGACCCTGGCCTCGCTCCAGAAGATTACATTCAACACAGCGGCGGTATCTTCCGCGACATGACCATCCATGACCTGGATATCGGTCGCTGGCTGCTGGGTGAAGAGCCGGTGGAAATCACCGCCATGGGCAGCCGTTTGGTCGACTCCCCCCTGATGGAAAAGTACGACGACTACGACACTGCGATGGTGCACATGAAGACCGCCAGCGGTAAGCAGTGCCACATCAACAACTGCCGTCAGGCCGTTTACGGCTACGACCAGCGTATCGAAGTCTTCGGCTCCAAAGGCATGCTGCTCCAAGATAACCTGCGCCCAACTACCATGCGCCGCTGGACTCAGGAAGCAACTGACTCCCGTGAGCCGCTGCTGAACTTCTTCCTGGAGCGCTACCAGCAGGCCTACAAGTCCGAACTGGACGCCTTTGTTGCAGCTCTGGTGCAAGAGAAGCCGCTGCCGGTTACTCCGTTTGACGGCCTCCAGGCCCTGCGCCTGGCTGATGCTTGTGTCGAGTCCGTAAGCACTGGTCGCGCTGTAAAGCTTTGATTGACGACGGGCGCCTTCGGGCGCCCGATTTCGTGAGATAGGAGAACAACAATGTCGCTGAATCTGAATGGCAAACCACTGGGCGTCGCTTGCCTGGGCATCACCCACCCGCATACTTCGGGACGCGTCAAAGCCTTCAAGCGTATCCCAGGCGTTCGCTTCCTCGGCGCCTATGACGACAGCCCGCTGCTGCAGCCGTTCGTTGATGCGCTTGAGCTCGAGGCTCGCACCAAGGACGAGATCCTGGCCGACCCTGACGTTCACGTAGTGCTGGTTCACCCGAAGAGCTACCTGATGGCCGATTGGGCAATTGAAGCCCTGGAAGCAGGTAAGGCTGTGCTGTGTGAGAAACCAGCCGGTCGTGGGCCGCAGGACACCCAGCGCATCGTCGAGGCCGTTGAGCGTACCGGTGGTCTGTTCCAGGTCGGCTACTGCTGGCGGTTCGCGCCTTCTGTGGAAAAAATGCAGCAGGTTCTCGAGAGCGGAGAGATCGGCAAGGTACTTCAAGTACGTGCCCACGCCGGCTGCTCCCATGATGAAGCTGACACCAACCACATGAAACAGCCCGGTGATCGTGGCGGCGCGTTCTATGTGATCGGTTGCCACACTATCGACCGCATCCTGCTGCACTTCGGCATGCCACGCTCGGTCAACGCGCGCGTCAGTAAATTCGCTGGCCAGATGAGCGATTCTGCCCGGGAAGATGCTGCTGCAGCCGTCCTCAACTACGACGACAAAATGGTGACAATCGACTTCATGTCGTGGGATCCGATGCCGTGGACTGAAACCTGGGACATCACTGCCTATGGTACCCACGGTGTGATGCATTCCACACCGATGCCTGCATCCTACAAGCTTTATCACGATGGCAAGAACGGCCACCCTCAGGGCTGGACTCACTGGAACGAGACCAGCTTCCCTGAGATCTGGGCAGTCAGAAAAACCGTCTACTCGCCTGAAATCGCTGAAATCGGTAACCCGGTGTATTTCGATCGCGAAGCTGCCGCATTTGTGCAGGCCCTGCACAACGGCACTCCCTCGCAAGTGCCCGCCAGCCAAGCGCATAACATCAACGTCCTGCTTGAGGCAATTTTCGAGTCCTCCGACAACGCAGGCCAGGAAGTCAAACTTGGCTGAATAGTTTTCGCTCCACCTTGCTGTACCGCCCCCGCAATGGGGGCGGTTCTGAGTAAAAAGAAAAATAATTCCTACAGTATTGGGTGAACCTCATGAACAAGTTTATGAAACTTGCTGCGTCTCTGTGCGTGGCGGTTGCGGTTATCGGCTGCTCGAAGAAAGAAGAAAATACCAAAGGTCTTATTGGTATTTCGATGCCCTCCAAGGCCGAGGCGCGGTGGACTTCAGATGGCCAGAGCATGGTGAATGCGCTCAACAAACTTGGGTACAAAACTGATATCCAATACGCCCAGTATGAGGTTTCGACCCAGTTGTCGCAGCTCGAGAACCTCTTGGTCAAGGGCGTGAAAGGGCTGATCATTGCTCCTATCGATGGCACCACCATGACCGACTTGCTGCGGCAGGCAAAAGAGAAGGGCATCACGGTCATTTCGTATGATCGCCTGATCCGAAACTCAAAAGATTTCGACTACTACGCCACGTTCGACAACTACAAGACGGGTGTGCTTCAGGGGGAGTCGATTGTCAGTGCCCTGAAATTGAACGAAGGCACCGGGCCCTTTAATTTCGAGATCTTCGCAGGCTCAACCGACGACAACAACGCTCACGTCGTCTACGCCGGCGTCATGTCCGTTCTGCAGCCTTACATCGACAGCGGAAAGCTCGTGATCCGTAGCGGACAGGTCAAGCTCGACCAGGTGGCAACGTTGAACTGGGATGGGGCGCTTGCCCAGTCCCGAATGGACAACATCCTCAGCGCCTTCTACGGCAAAGCCCATCTCGATGCGGTGCTCGCGATGAACGATCAGTTAGCCGTTGGTGTGGTCTCTTCGTTGCGCGGTGTCGGGTACGGTAGCGGCGGCACTCCGATGCCCATCGTAACAGGCCAGGATGCCGAGATCCCGAGTGTCAAAGCGATCATGCGCGGTGATCAGCATTCGACCGTATTCAAGGACACCCGAGCGTTGGCTGAAGCTGCAGCTGTAATGATCGATAGCGCCCTGCAAGGCAAGGATGTTCAGGTCAACGACACCACCTCCTATGACAACGGCTCCATGGTCGTGCCTACCCAACTTCTTTCTCCTGTCTCCGTAGAAGCCAAAGACGTGCAAAAAGTGTTGGTCGACTCCGGTTACTACAGCAAAGACCGCCTGCAATAAATACCCAATGCCAGCGGCCCGGTGCCTTCGGGTCGCTTTTTTGCGATAGGAGGATAGTCATGTCACCTCATCTTCTTGACATGCGCGGCATTCAAAAAAGCTTTGGCCCGGTAAAAGCCCTGACCAGCGTGAACCTTCAGGTGGGCAAGGGAGAAATACACGCGATCTGCGGTGAGAACGGTGCCGGCAAATCTACCCTCATGAAGATCCTGAGTGGCGTTTACCCAACTGGAAGTTATGCAGGCTCGATCAGTTTCGACGGTGAGGTTCGCCAGTTCAGCGACCTGCGTGACAGCGAGGCCCTGGGAATCTGCATCATCCACCAGGAGCTTGCGCTTGTGCCGATGCTCTCGATCACAGAAAACCTTTTCCTTGGGCATGAGATCGCCACAAGGGGGGTTATTGATTGGTCGCTTGCTCATCGCAGAGCCAAGGTTCTGCTGGAAAAGGTAGGTCTGCACGTTTCGCCCCAGACCCGTGTAAACCAACTGGGTATCGGTCAGCAGCAACTCGTCGAGATTGCAAAAGCACTCGGCAAGGACGTTCGCCTTTTAATCCTCGATGAGCCTACCGCCAGCCTCAACGAAAAGGATAGCGAGCGGCTTCTGGAGCTCATGCTCGAGCTGAAAGCCAAGGACATAACCTCGATCATCATCTCCCACAAACTCAATGAAATTTCCCGCGTAGCAGATGGGGTCACGGTTATTCGGGATGGAACGACAGTCGATGTCATTGATTGCCGAGAGTCGCCGTTAAGCGAGAGCCGAGTTGTTCAGGCGATGGTTGGCCGCGAACTGGCCGACCGGTATCCCGGCAGAGAGCCCAACCTTGGCGAGAAGCAATTCGAGGTGGAGCACTGGTCGGTAGAGCATCCAGAACGACCAGGCGTGGACTTCATCCGTGACGTGAGTTTTTTTGCTCGCAAAGGGGAGGTGGTTGGGATTGCCGGGCTTATGGGGGCTGGCCGAACCGAACTTGCCATGAGCATCTTTGGCGGCTCTTTCGGGAAGAATATTCGAGGCACTGTTCGCCTCAATGGCCAGGAATTACGCGTGCGAAACGTTCGTGAAGCCATTGATAACGGTATCGCCTACGCAACTGAAGACCGCAAGGGCGCTGGGCTTTTGTTGGGAGATGGCATCGGGCGAAACGTAAGTCTCGCCAGCCTGAAATCGCTGGCACGCCGGTGGGTCATCAACGAAACCGAGGAGCTCGGTGTCGGTGAAGGCTACAAGAAAACCCTGCGCATTCGCAGCCCTGACCTTCGTCAGCCGGTGGAGCGTCTCTCTGGCGGTAACCAGCAGAAAGTCGTGCTCGCGAAATGGCTGTTCTCCAACCCCGAGGTACTGATTCTGGATGAGCCTACCAGGGGCATCGATGTCGGTGCCAAGTACGAGATCTATGGGGTGGTCAATCAAGTGGTGGCCAAGGGCAAGACTGTGATCATGATCTCTTCGGAGATGCCCGAACTGCTGGGCACTTGTGATCGGATCTATGTGATGAACGAGGGAAGGTTCGTCGGGGAGTTCCCAATCCAAGAGGCGTCTCAAGAGCGAATCATGCACGCCATCATGAAAAATGAGGTCATCCAATGACTGATGTCATCGCCCCTGTGGCGGCAAAACCGAGCTTGCTTCCTGCTATCAAACGAGGTGCCCGCGAGTACGGGTTGTTGAGCTCTTTGCTCGTCATCATCGTGTTCTTCCAAATCGCCACGGGCGGCGCATTGCTCCAGCCTCTCAACCTGACGAACCTGATCCTGCAGAACAGCTACATCGTGGTTATGGCCTTGGGCATGCTCATGGTCATCGTCTGCGGTCACATCGACTTGTCGGTTGGTTCCATCGTTGGGGTAATCGGTTCGATAGCAGCTGTGTTGATGGTGCAGTACCAGTTCGACTTCATCACGGTATCGCTGCTTTGCTTGTTCATCGGCGGCTTTATAGGTGCTGCCCAAGGTTACTGGGTAGCGTTCTGGGGAATGCCCTCATTCATCGTGACACTGGGCGGCATGCTGATCTTCCGTGGGGCGACCATCGCCATTGGTGAAGGGCAGTCGATTGGGCCATTCCCGGCAGAGTTCGTCGCCCTGAGTGCGGGCTTCCTGCCTGACCCCTTCCAAGGCCAAGGTCTCAAAGTCACCTCCCTGGTGCTTGGTGTATTGGTAGTTGCGTGCTTCCTTTGGATTGAATGGCGTGCTCGTAGGAGGGTCAGCAAAGCTGGTGGGGAGGTCATGCCCCTGCCTTTGTTTGCGCTCAAGCATGGCATCCTGGGTGGCGCCATCATCGCCTTCTGCTTCATGTTGGCGACTTACCGAGGGCTTCCTACCGTACTGGTCATCATGTGTGCACTCATCGGCCTGTACACGTTCATCATGAATCGGACGGTGATCGGGCGTTGGATCTACGCAGTGGGCGGTAACCTGAAGGCCGCGAAGCTTTCCGGTATCAACACCGCCCGAGTGACCTTCTTCACCTTTGTGAACATGGGCGTACTGGCTGCTGTGGCGGGCCTGATCTTCGCGGCACGCCTGAACAGCGCAACGCCCCGTGCCGGCAGCGGTTTCGAGCTGGACGTCATTGCCGCCGTATTCATCGGGGGAGCCTCGGCATCCGGTGGGGTAGGGAAGGTGATGGGCGTGGTGATCGGTGCCTTCATCATGGGGGTGCTGAACAACGGCATGTCGATCATGGGCATCGGCGTTGACTACCAGCAAATGATTAAGGGGGCAGTATTGCTGGCCGCCGTGTTCGTAGACGTGTACCAGAAGAACAGGGCGTAGAGGATCAAATCTGATGGAAAAATCCCGGCTACTGAGCCGGGATTTTTTTCTGCTGTGTAGTGGCGGAAAAGCCAGTAGCCGTGGTTAGGCCCTGAGCTCCGGATACGCCAAAAGCGACTGCTTGCAGAGTCTGGCAACGTCCTCTGTCGCCATATTTTGGTTCGGCACAGAGAAAACCTCTGGCCCGACACCATTCAGGCCACCGATCTTGTGCAGACCGGAGACAATGTCTGCCAGTGGGAAGTTACCGGTGCCAGGCCACATGCGTTCAAAGCAATCGGCCTCCAGGGTCACGCCGGATTTCAACGGATGGATGCCATCGCAGATCTGCACGCAGTGAATCGAGCTGCCTGGAATCGTTGCCAGAGTCTCGAGCTTGGATTCACTGCGAACGAAATGGAGCGTATCGAGCACAAGGCCGCCGTTAGGGGCACCGGCACGCTCGACGATCTCCCAGCCCTGTTCAAGAGACGTCACTCCCCACATAGGGATAGGTTCAAGGTCGCAAACTATGCCTTCCTCGCGGGCCAGACGGCAGATCTCGGCGTAGTGCGAGACCAGTTCATCCAGTGCATAGGCATTGGCTGTGAATGTAGCGTTCAAGCTCATGTGGGTGCAGCCAAGCTCACTCGCGATCTCGAAAAATTCCAGGGCGGTTGTCGAGTGATCCGCGATGAAGCTGTCATCCATGTTATTGGGGTGCCAATTAGGATTCCATGTGCAGAGAGGATCCAGGCGGCTGATCTTGATCCCGTTATCCTCAGCGATCAGTCGCATGTTCTGAATGGAAAGACCGGATGCCGCGATCCTGGCTACCTCCTGTGGTTGAATAGCAAGTTCATGGAAACCTGCCAACCGAGTAGCTTTTACCTTGTCCGGGAAGGGCAGGTGGAGGACATTAGAAAACGGCATGGTGTATGTCAGGCTGGGCGTCAGGTCTTCTACTCTGTGCGTCATCCGTGCGTCTCAACATAAAACCCCAATGTATTCGCGCGGTTGAGGGGATGTAAGGCCCGTATTAGGAAAACAATTTTCCACAAGCAGCATGGTAAAGCCCGCCTAGTTATGCGCAGCTAAGTCCTTGCTCAGGGCGTGTGTTATCCTCGACCCGAACACTGTTATGCCTAGTTCTTGGCTTGCGCGTCTACCGACGAAGCCTGCGGGCATCATGCTCGGAGCTTTCTGTAGATCATGGCAAAGCCTTTCACTACCCTGGATGATGTAGCTAAAGCTGCTGGGATGTCACGTGCTCAGGTGTCGAGGGCGCTTCGAGGGGATCCTGGTGTTCGGCCTGAAACGCGTGAGCGGATCGATCAGATTGCTTCTGAGCTCGAGTATCGTCCGAACCTGGCTGCTCGGAGTTTAGTCTCCGCCCGATCATCCATCGTTGGGTTGGTGATCGGAGACCCCAACAACGCTTTCCATATCCAGTTGGCTCAGTCGGTCGACAAGAGACTGCTTGCTGCGGGCTTCGAACCTGTCACTTCCCTACGGCCAGTTGAAGGTAATTCAGCAGCTTTCGAGATAGAAAGGTTGCTTACGCTTCGAGCAGCTGGGGTGATCCTCCTGGGTACTCCGCATCATCCCAAGGTCATTGGCGAGATCGCCGATAAGCTCCCTTGCGTTTTTATCGGAAGCAAACGAGTCGCTCACAAAAAAGTCATCTCAATCGCGGTCGATGACCAGACAGGAGTGCGTCTTGCGATGGATCATCTGTTCGCATTGGGGCACCGAAGAATTGCTCACCTGGCAGGGGGGCGCGAGCCTTCCTCCAAAGACCGGGCAAGGTTCTACTGTGAAATCATGAAGGCTGCTGGTTTGAATCCGATCCTGATCAGAGGCGAGCACAATGCCGCGTTCGGTAGGCGAGGAGTGGATGCGCTGTTTGCCCGGGATGAGCGTCCAAGCGCCATCTTCGCCTCGAACGACTTCATCGCTTTGGGTGTTCTGGACAGGTTGAAGGGCATGGGGTTAAGCGTCCCATCTGACGTATCGGTTGTCGGTTTTGATGACATTCCTGATGCCGAAAACAGCCTCTTCTCGCTGACGACTTTAAAGCAGGATACGGATGCCCAGGCCCAGGCAGCTGTTGTGGCTTTGCAGGCGATGTTGGCGGGCAATGCTGCCCATCCCCGCCGTGTGGACATGCCGGTCACTCTCATAACTCGAAAGTCAACTGGGCCAAACTCAGGCTAAGCGGGCCCCGTCACTGTCCGAGATGCAAATAGTTCCCATCTTTTGATATGCGTCACATTGACTCACTTTGTTACAGGACATACCATGCGCCCGTTTCGTAGGCGGCGCTCGGAGAGCGCCGTTTTTTGATCGTCAAAATGAGAGCGCTCTCATTGGCGGTGACGTGCTCTAGTCTGCAGGCCGTTCAGGCGTGCAAATGAGAGCGCTCTCATAGAGCATGGATGTTCGAAAGTCTGGTTTAGGGACGCGTGGATGGAGCCTCGGGAGAGGGTCTGGCGCAGCGCTTTGGACGGTTTTTGATTGAGGGGCCTGACCCCTCGCGTGAATCTAGGAAAACGCATGAGATTTAAGAGCGTCTTACCGATAGCCATCGGTGTCGTGTTGACGTTGCTTGGCGCAGGGCTCGCCTTTGGTGGAGCCAAACTGATATCGCTGGGCGGCAGCTGGTACTACCTTTTGGCTGGCCTAGCCATGGCGGCTACTGGTCTCACCCTGGTCAAAAAGAAGATCGTTGCGACCTGGATTTCCTTGGCGTTGCTGGTGGCTACCGCGTGCTGGGCATTCTGGGAAGTTGGCTTTGATTTCTGGCAGCTTGTTCCGCGTTTGATCACCTTCATCGTGATTGCATTGGTACTGGTGCTGATCGTGCCGCTGCTTGAGGGTAATCGTCGACTGATGGGCAATCCGGCACGCGCCGCTATCAGCTCGCTCCTCATCATCAGCCTGGTTTGCTTTGGCTACGGTATGTTCCAGCCACATGCAACTGTAGTGGCGAAGAAGGGCAGCACCTCCCCAGTGGTCGTGCCGGATGCAGGTCAATCAGACGGTAATGATTGGACAGCGTATGGCCGCAATACCCATGGTGAGCGTTTCGCTCAGTTCGACCAGATCAACAAATCCAACGTCAAAGATCTGCAGGTGGCGTGGACTTTCCGTACCGGCGACATGGCAATCAACGGCGCCGAGTATCAGGGCACACCGCTCAAGGTTGATGACACGGTTTACCTGTGCACGCCACTCAACAAGGTCTTTGCACTTGATCCTGTCACTGGTGCTGAAAAGTGGAAGTACGACCCGGTGATTCAGGAAACCCCGTCTAACCGTACGTGGAAGCGGTGTCGTGGACTTGGCTACTACGATGTAGACAAGGCTCAAGCTGCCGTAGCAAGCGGGGATACGGTAGATGACCCATCGGTAGCTGCTCAGCCTGCTGAATGTCGTCGCCGTATCGTCATGACGACAGTGGATGCTCGCCTGATTGAGCTCGATGCGGATACTGGTAAGACATGCGGTAGCTTTGGTGATCACGGTACCGTTGATTTGCTCAAAGGCATTGGCCCGAACACCGACGGCTCTTACTATCTGACTTCGGCTCCGCTTGTGGCCGGGGACGTGATCATTGTCGGTGGCAAGATCAACGACAACCTGAAGACCGGCGAACCGTCAGGTGTGACGCGCGGTTTTGATGTTCGAACCGGCGAATTGCTCTGGGCTTGGGAGGCTTTGAACCCGAAGCGGGGCGTGCCATTACCTGCGGGTGAAAACTATCCAGCAGAGTCGCCCAACTTCTGGGGTACCGCTTCGTATGATGCAAAGCTGGGGTTGGCCTACATTCCTACAGGCAATCAGACCCCAGACTTCTGGAACGGTGATCGCAAGCCTGGCTCGGATGAATACAACGATTCGATCGTTGCTATCGACGTGAAGACCGGTGTCGATAAATGGCACTTCCGCACTGCCAACAACGACATGTTCGACTACGACGTGTCCGCCCAACCGATTCTGTACGACCTCCCGAACAAAAAGGGTGACACGACTCCGGTTGTGATCGCGATGACCAAACGTGGCCAGATCTTCGTTCTCGATCGACGCGATGGCACCCCTGTGTTCCCGGTTGAGCAGCGCAAGGTTGCAACCGATGGCGTCCCAGGTATGCGGATTTCGCCGACCCAGCCTTACTCACAGCTGTCCGTTGGAGCGGATCGTCTCAAAGAGTCGGATATGTGGGGCGGTACTATCTTTGATCAGCTGATGTGCCGAATCGATTTCAAAGGCATGCGTTGGGAAGGGGAGTTTACGCCGCTGGTTGAAGGCCAGGCCACACTGATTTACCCGGGTTACTATGGGGGCTTCAACTGGGGCGGCGGTGCAATTGATGCATCCACCGGTACCCTGATCGTCAACGATATCCGTATGGCTCAGTGGGGTCGTTTCATCAAACAGGATGAGGCCAAGCGCATTGGCTTGGTACCGACTACCGAAGGCGAATATTCCGAGCAGCTGGGCACGCCGTGGGGTGTAGAACGTTCGATGTTTGTGTCGCCGCTGGGCGTGCCATGCTTCAAGCCCCCATTCGGCACCATGACTGCCATCGACCTCACCTCGGGTGAGACCAAATGGCAGGTGCCGATGGGCAGTATTCAGGATGCACCCGTGCACGGCATCGTCCCTGGCGTCTACATGCCGCTTGGCATGCCCACCATGGGCGGGCCGCTGGTTACTAAAGGCGGTTTGACCTTCTTCCACGGCACTCTGGACTACTACATCCGAGCCTTGGATAACGACACGGGTGAAGAGCTGTGGCGCGGCCGTCTGCCGGTTGGTGGTCAGGGCGCTCCAATGTCCTACGTTGGTCGTGACGGCAAGCAGTACATCGTTGTTACCGTGGGCGGGGCAACCCGTACAGGTTCCAACGAAAACCGTGGCGACTATGTGATCGCTTACGCTTTGCCGGGCGCTGGCAACTAATATCCCTCCCTGGTTGCAGGTCAATGGCCTGCAACCCTCCGAGACATTGCGAATCTTGAACAGAATTGCTGCTGGTGCAGGTCACTTAGCCTTTTCAGACCTGCATCTGGATCCTGCTTGTCGCGAGGTGAGCTGCGATGGTAGGCGCATCATCCTCAAAGCGACTTCATGCAGGCTATTGGAAGCTCTCATAGTAAATCCTGAGCAAATCGTGTCGAGATCCGCCCTGTTCGAGGCGGTCTGGGGTATCCATTTCGACCCTGGGACAAAGGTGCTGGAAGTGCAGCTAAGCTATCTACGCAAGGCACTCGTCGCCCTGGGCTGTAGCGTACGCATTCATACGCATCGAGGTATCGGTCTCAGCCTACATGGACAGCGGTAACCCGCCTTCAACTAAATTCAGCGCGTGAAGGCCGGGGGATCAGGAAAAAGTAGCCCTGAGTCACTGCTGCCGGAAAGACGCTCCATAAGCAGATGATGGCAGGCGGCTCGAGCGGTCATCTCTGAGGCGAGACCGGAAGGTGCCGGTTTGCGCTTGCGTGCGATAAAGCCCGCGTTTTTGGAGTTCAGGCACAATCAGCTCGACGAAGTCCTCCAAAGTGCCAGGACTGGTGAGCGGGTTCAGCATGTAACCACTGGTTCCCGAAATGCGGGCGTGCTCCTCGATACGGTCGGCGATTTGCTCAGGCGTTCCTACAAGAATCAGATCTGTACCGCGTGTGACGTTGGCAAAACGCTTTCTGACGTCACCTGCTGTCAACGGCTTGCCGCTGCCGTCTGGTCGCATCATATAGGAGGTCAAACCTTCGGTATGGGTCGAGAGCGCGTCGCCGTCCGCGTAGCGGCTAAGGTCGATGCCTGTATCGCCGGCATAGCTGACCAATTGTGCTTCCAGGTGATAGTTGCTCTGAAGCTCGTCATACTTTCTCTGGGCTTCAATTTCGGTTTTCGCCGTGACGATCCGCAGCACCGTAAGCGATTTCACGTCATCCCGATCACGTCCACGAGCCTGTGCCATCGTCCAGATTTCTTCCAGACCCTGGCGGATTTCATGTGGGTTGGATTTGGCGATGAAAATCAGCTCTGCATGTTTGGCTGCGAACTCGCGGCCCCGGCCTGACCAACCTGCCTGGATAAGCAGCGGGGTTCGTTGCGGGGAAGGCGCTGTCAGGTGAGGGCCTGCCACGCGGTAGCGCTCCCCGCAATGATTGATCGGTCTCACTCGCTCGCCACGGGCGTAGCGCTGACCCGCTTTGTCCTGCACCACTGCGTCGTCTGCCCAGCTGCCCTCCCAGAGCTTGTAGGCCACGTCCATGAACTCTTCGGCGCGTTCGTAGCGGTCGGCATGCTTGACCATCTCTTCCAGGCCGAAGTTGCGAGCAGCACTGGAAAGGTAGGACGTGACGATGTTCCAGGCGATCCGGCCATTGGTCATGTGATCGAGCGTGCTGAAGCGCCGGGCATGCGTGAAGGGATGTTCGTAGGTCGTGGTAACGGTAGCGCCGAATGCCAGATTCCTGGTGATCGCAGCTAGCCCCGGAATGATCATCAACGGGTCGTTCGCAGGCGCTTCCACCGCCCACTTCACTGCTGCTTCAGCGCTCCCGCCGAAGACGTCGTAGAAGCCCAGGACATCTGCGAAGAAGAGCATGTCGAGGTTAGCCTGGTCGGCGATACGGGCTTGGTTCGACCAGAAATCAAACGTGTTGGCGGCCAGGCGCTCATCAGCTGGATGAGTCCATAGGCTGGGTGCGCCACCGCAGCCAACGCTCGCTTGTTCGTATAGCGCAAACAACAGGGGTTTGGGGTCGGACATCATTTTTCCTGTCTTCATTGATATCAGCTGGCAGCTCAAGGCTGATGCTGGAACCCTTTGCCGAAGTGGCGTTCAAGACGGTGCTGAATGAGCTCCAGCCCAATGGACAGCAGCCAGTAGATGAGCGCGGCAGTGGCGAGCATTTCGATATAACGGTATGAGGAGCGTCCGTAGGACTGCGCCAGGAACATCACTTCCCACACCCCCATTACCGAAATCAGCGACGAGTCCTTCAGCATCGAGATGAACTGGCTGGTGGTCGGGGGGATAATCGTCCTCATCGCCTGCGGGAGCACAACATGGAAGAAGGCCGAGGCCGGCCTCAAGCCAAGCGCAGCAGCCGCTTCTCGCTGCCCTGGTGGGACAGCCATGATGCCGGCACGAAAAATTTCGCTGAGGTAGGCGCCGTAGTTGAGCGACAGTGCGATGATCCCTGCGCTAATCGCTCCCGGCACCACACCCAGTTGCGGCAAGCCCAGGTAAATGAGCAGGATCTGGATCAGCAGCGGCGTACCGCGAAAAAACGATGCATAGAAGCTCGCCACGCCGAACGCCACAGCACTGCGGGATAACCGCGCCAGCGCCGTAACAAAGCCCAGCAGCAACGAAAACCCTATCGAGCAAATACAGAGGAACAGCGTCAGTGCTGCACCCTGAAGGAAGCCGTTTGGTCCCAGTCGCAGGCCTACAAGGTTGGGCCATTTATCCAGGATGATCGAGAACTTCAGGTCAAAGCTCAGGAAGAAGAAGACGCAAAGGCCAAGCAACGCCCCCCAGGTCAGATACAGGCGGGTCTTGAACCCAAAGGCACGACCAAGCAGGCTCGGTTTCACCTTGGGTGCGAGAACGGACTTTGCGGGATGTGGGTTGAGGACTGTCATTTACTGATATCGGCGCCGATCCACTTCTGGGAAATCTTGGCCAGTGTTCCATCGGCCTTGAGTGCTGTGATGACCTCAGTGACCTTTTCATTCCACTGCGGATCGCCTTTCTCAATAGCGATTACGTTGGGTTCGGCGTACAAAGTCTCGCCTGTGATTTTGAAGCGGGGATCCTGGGCAATACGCTCCTTGGCAGTGATCAGATTGGTGACCATTGCGTCCAGGCGCACGCCGGCACCCAGTGCCAGATCCTGGAAGGCGACAGTTTCGTTGTCATAGGGCGCAGCCTGGGCGTTATCAAACGGGTAGATGAGAGGTTTGTCTTCTGCCCCTTCGATGGTGAGATCCTTGTTCAGGTAAGCCTCGTAGGTCGAGGCGCTAATGACGCCAACTTTCTTGCCCGACAGATCTTTTCCCGAGGTGATGGTGGTGTCCTTGGCGTTGACCACGATTACCGCTGGCGACTGGTAATACTCGACCGGGAAGTCGAACACCTCAGCACGCGCCTTGCTCGGCGTCATGGAGCAGACACAGATATCGTAACGGCCACTCCAGCGGCCTGCGGCGATCACATCCCAAGAGGGCGTCTCGAGCTTGAGCCTCACCCCAAGACGCTCGGCTACGGCCTTGGCGACATCCACGTCAAAGCCATCCAGCTGGTTTTGCTCATTCAAGAACGAGAATGGCGGGTAGTTCTCCATCAGCACCCCGGTAAGCTCACCCTTGCCCTGGACACGATCAAGCGTTGAGCCCGCAAGGGCCGTTGAGCAAGCCACCAGTAAGGCAATGCCCAAAGGTAAAAGTGGGAAGGCTTTCAACGGCTGCTACTCCATAGGAATTGATTTTTAATATTAAAACGCAATATAAAATCAGTTGATACAAACATTATGGAATATGCTTGGTTCCGGGCGCTATATCTACCTTGCTTTGATCAATGCGCGCTGCGGCAGGTATCGCCTTGCTCGGCCGGTGCCTTGCGCGCCGCAGCCAGCAGGGTAGCCAGCACGATGAGCGCAGCACCAGCGGCCATGCGCAGGCTCGGCTGATCACCAAACAGCCACCACGCGCCAATGATCGCGTACACCGGCTCCAGCGCGATGATCATGCCGGCCGTGCGCGCTTCCAGCCCTTCCAGGCTTTTGACGAAAAGAAATTGCGAAAGCCCGGTGCAGAACACGCCCAGCAGCGCCAGGTTGACCCAGTCACTGCCCGCCAGGCTGGTGCTGCCCAGGTGGGCAAAGGCAAACGGCGCCACCAGCGCGGCCACCACCACGTTCTGCCAGAAGGCCACCTGCATGGCGTTCATGCTTGATGCATTGCGGCGGTTGGCCACGGTCAGCAGGGCGAATGCCAGGCCCGAGCCCAAGCCCCAGAGCAGGCCGATGGTGCCGTTGTCCAGCAGGTCGAAAGTCGGCACCACCAACACCAGGCCGGCGGTAACCATCAGCAGAAGCAACCCTTGCACGGCCCCGATACGCTGGCCAAATACACCGCGCTCGATCATGGCAATGAACGCCGGGAAGCTGGCGAAGCCCAAGGTGGCCACCGCCACGCCGCCGACTTTGACGGCAATGAAGAAGGTCACCCAGTGGGCTGCCAGCAGGGCGCCGGTCAGGCCCAGCACCGGCAGGTTGCGCAGCGTAAGCGCATCGAGCAGGCGGGTGCCCTTGAGGCCGGCGACAAAGCCCAGGGCAATGAAGGCAAAGGTGGCGCGGCCGAAGGTGATGATGCTGGCATCGGCGCTGATCAAGTGACCAAGGATGCCGGTCAGGCCGAACAGTACAGCGGCGATATGGGCAAGGCACAGGGCATTACGGTGGCCGGTGGCAGCACCGGCTACGGGGATTGAAGTCGCGATCATGGCAGTCAAGTCTTCACACTGGGGCGCGCGCAAACACTCCCGGCTGGCGCTGCGCAGGTCTGTGATACTGGGAGTTTATCGTTATGAGCCCGGACGAATTGCCCGGTGCAAAAAGGCGCCACAGCGTTGGAATTGTGAAGCGAGGCTGTTTTACTCGCGGCTACCACGTCGGCCAGCCCACGGCGCGGGGCTGGTCGATGTGTGTATTATTTTTGTATACAGGGTTTTGCAGCCGATTGCGGGCGACGTGTGCTTGTCTGATCGCGACATCGGTTGTTGCCTTGCAGCGCCGCGTTACTCGTCGCCGTAGTTCATGATCGACAGCAGCCGTATGGGCACTTGCACCAGCTGCTCCGGGCCGTGCGGGGTTTCGCCGTCGAAGGTCAGGCTGTCGCCGGCGTGCATGTGGTAGAGCTGGTTGCCATGGCGGTACACCAGCTCGCCCTCCAGCAAATGGAGGAACTCGGTACCGGGGTGGGCGAAGGTGGGGAACTCTTCGCTGGCGTCGTCCATGCTCACCATATAGGCCTCGAAGTTCTTCTTCGGCCCCCTGGCGTGATTGAGCAAGTGGTAGGTGTGGCCCTTCTCGGTGCCGCGGCGTACCACTTCCAGTCCTTCACCGGCCTTCACCAGCAGGGCATTGCCGTCGGGCTGGTCGTATTGGCTGAACAGCTTGGCCATCGGCATGCCCAGTACGTCGCACAGGCGGCTGAGGGTGTCGAGGCTGGTAGACACCTGGGCGTTCTCGATCTTGCTCAGCATGCCCTGGCTGATGCCGGCGATGCGTGCCACATCGGCGAGCTTGAGGGACTGGGCCTGGCGCTGGCGCTTGATCTGCAGGCCCAGGTATTGCTCCAGGCGAAGGCGCGGTTCGGTTTCGGTCGACATCAGATGTCCTGCACGGTTTCAGTTCAAGAATAAAGTTTTCGCACTGGGAAAGTGCGAAATGCAGCTGCGCTGGCCGCTTCTTTCCTCAGGTGAAAACAAGTTTCCCATAAATAGAACACAAAAACCTGCCTGGGTTTTGTCTTGCCTGTTGCCGGCCTCTTCGCGGGCAAGCCCGCTCCTACAAGGCTTTGCAGCGAACCTGTAGGCGCGGGCTTGCCCGCGAGGAGGCCCGAACAGACACCCCAAGTTCGCGGCCTGAACAAACTTGGCAAGCGCATTGCATTCCTGTCAGGAAAGTAAGTTTCCCTTGCGGAATCATTGCCCCTTCCCCAGGAGTGTCCAACCCATGTTGCCAGCAGAAACCCAGCGCACCCTCGACCAACACGGCATCAAGTACGTGCTGGCGCAGTTTGTCGATATCCATGGTTCGGCGAAGACCAAATCGGTGCCGGTATCGGGCCTGAAGATGGTAGCCGAGGAGGGTGCCGGCTTTGCCGGGTTCGCCATCTGTGGCATGGGCATGGAACCGCACGGGCCGGACTTCATGGCCCGCGGCGACCTGTCTACACTGGTCCCGGTGCCGTGGCAGCCAGGCTATGGCCGCGTGGTGTGCGTGGGCCATGTCAACGGCCAGCCTTGGCCCTACGACACCCGCTACGTGTTGCAGCAACAGGTGCAGCGCCTGGCCGACAAAGGCTGGACCCTGAACACCGGCCTTGAGCCTGAGTTCAGCCTGTTCCGCCGCGACGAAGGCGGCAAGCTGCAACTGGTAGACGCCTCCGACAACCTCGACAAACCCTGCTACGACTACAAGGGCCTTTCGCGCTCGCGGCTGTTCCTCGAGCGCCTGACCGAGGCGCTGCAGCCGGTGGGCTTCGACATCTACCAGATCGACCACGAAGACGCCAACGGCCAGTTCGAGATCAACTACACCTACAGCGACGCCATGGAATCGGCCGACCGCTTCACCTTCTTTCGCATGGCTGCCGGTGAGATCGCCAACGATCTGGGCATGATTTGCTCGTTCATGCCCAAGCCCGACCCCAAGCGCGCTGGCAACGGCATGCACTTTCACCTGTCGCTGGCCAGCAGCACCCACAAGAACCTGTTCCACGACCCGTCCGACAGCAGCGGCATGGGCCTGTCGAAGCTGGCCTACCACTTTGCTGCAGGGCTGATGGCACACGGCCCGGCGCTGTGTGCCTTTGCGGCCCCGACAGTCAACTCCTACAAGCGTCTGGTGGTAGGCCGGTCGTTGTCGGGTTCGACGTGGGCCCCGGCCTTCGTAGCCTGGGGGGCCAACAACCGTTCTGCGATGGTGCGCATTCCTTATGGTCGCCTGGAGTTCCGCCTGCCGGACGCCGGTTGCAACCCCTACCTGGTCACCGCGGCGATCATTGCTGCCGGCCTCGACGGCATCGACCGCCAGCTGGAACCGGGCGAGATGTGCAATGAAAACCTCTACAACCTGAGCCTTGAAGAAATTGCCGCACGCGGCATCAAGACCCTGCCGCAATCGCTGAAGGAGGCCGCCGACGCGCTCGAAGCCGACCCGTTGTTCCGCGAGGTGCTGGGCGCCGAGATCGTCGACGAGTTCATCAAGCTCAAGCGCATGGAGTGGGTGGAGTACTGCCGCCACGTCTCCGACTGGGAAATACAGCGTTACACCGAGTTCTTCTGACCGCCCCCAATCCCCTGGGCGGCCAACACGAGAGCGGTCGCCCACTGCCTAGTAAGGAGCATCACCATGTGTGGAATTGTAGGCCTGTACCTGAAAAAGCCCGAGCTGGAAGCCCAGCTTGGCAAGCTGTTCGAACCCATGCTCCAAGCCATGACCGACCGCGGCCCGGACAGCGCCGGTTTCGCCATCTACGGCGATGAAGTGGCCGAAGGCTGGGTCAAGCTGACCCTGCAAGCGACTGACACAAATTACCCCTGGACCACCCTGATGGGCCAGCTGGAAGGGCACCTGGGCTGCTCGCTGGACTGGTTCCAGAATGCCAGCGCCGCGGTGCTCAAGGTGCACACCGATGAAGCCGCTGCCCGCGCCGCGTTGGCCGAGCTCGCGCCCGACGTGCGCATCATGAGCGCCGGGCAGAGCATCGAAATCCTCAAGGGCATGGGCTTGCCAGCAGAAATTTCCAGCCGCTTCGGCCTGGCCGGCATGAAGGGCAGCCACATCATCGGCCACACCCGCATGGCCACCGAAAGCGCCGTGACCATGGAAGGCAGCCACCCGTTCTCCACCGGCGCCGACCTGTGCCTGGTGCACAACGGCTCACTGTCCAACCACTTTCGCCTGCGCCAGGAGCTCAAGCGCGAAGGCATCAGTTTTGAAACCGACAACGACACCGAAGTGGCCGCCGGCTACCTGACCTGGCGCCTGCAGCAGGGTGACAGCCTTGCCCAGGCCCTGGATGGCGCACTGCAAGACCTGGACGGCTTCTTCACCTTTGCCATCGGCACCCGCAACGGCTTTGCCGTGATCCGCGACCCGATTGCCTGCAAGCCGGCGGTGCTGGCCGAGACCGAAGACTACGTGGCCATGGCCTCGGAATACCAGGCACTGGCCGGCCTGCCGGGCATCGAGCACGCCAAGGTCTGGGAACCGGCCCCAGCGACGCTGTACGTCTGGGAACGCGAAAGCGCCTGACCTGCCACCGAACCCCTGGAGAACCTTATGAAGACGATCGACCTGTCCAGCACTTCGGTGCGTGTGCTCAACCAGTCCCTGCACGGCGAGGTGCAGGACCTTGAATGGCAAGTGACCCACCCTGGCGGCAAGCACAACCTGGCTGTGGGCATCAACGCTGCCGTGGCGGTGGATATCGAAGGCCACGCCGGCTACTACTGCGCCGGCATGAACCAGCAGGCCAGTGTCACCGTGCATGGCAACGTTGGTGTGGGGGTGGCCGAGAACATGATGTCCGGTTTGGTGCGGGTCAAGGGCAGTGCGTCCCAGGCCGCTGGCGCCACCGCCCATGGCGGGCTGCTGGTGATCGAAGGTGACGCCGGTGCCCGTTGCGGTATTTCCATGAAAGGCGTGGACATCGTGGTCGGCGGCAACATCGGCCACATGAGCTGCTTCATGGGCCAGGCCGGGCGCCTGGTGGTGTGTGGTGACGCCGGCGACGCGCTGGGCGACTCGCTGTATGAGGTGCGTATCTACGTCAAGGGCTCGGTGCAGTCACTGGGCTCGGACTGCATCCAAAAGGACATGCGCGCCGAACACCTGCAAGAGCTGCAGGAGCTGCTGAACAAGGCTGGCCTGGACCACAAGGCCGCCGATTTCAAACGTTACGGCTCGGCCCGCCAGCTGTACAACTTCAAAGTCGACAACGCCAGCGCGTACTGATCCAGGAGCATTCCCATGAGCGAGCAATTCCCCCCGGTACTGCGTGAGTCGGCCACCTTCGATCGCCTGACCATCCAGGAAATCCAGCGCGCCGCCGAAACCGGCATCTACGACATTCGCGGTGGTGGCACCAAGCGCCGTGTGCCGCATTTCGACGACCTGCTGCTGCTGGGCGCCAGCGTGTCGCGTTACCCCCTGGAAGGCTACCGCGAGAAGTGCGGCACCGACGTGGTGCTGGGCAACCGCTTTGCGAAAAAGCCGATTCACCTGAAAATCCCGGTGACCATCGCCGGCATGAGCTTTGGCGCGTTGTCGGCCAATGCCAAGGAGGCGCTGGGCCGTGGGGCGACCATTGCGGGCACCAGCACCACCACCGGCGACGGCGGCATGACCCCGGAAGAGCGTGGGCAGTCGCAGCATCTGGTGTATCAGTACCTGCCATCGCGCTACGGTATGAACCCCGATGACCTGCGCAAGGCCGACGCCATCGAGATCGTCTTGGGCCAAGGCGCAAAGCCGGGCGGTGGCGGCATGCTGCTTGGCATGAAGGTGACCGAGCGGGTGGCCGGCATGCGCACCTTGCCGATCGGCGTCGACCAGCGCAGCGCCTGCCGTCACCCCGACTGGACCGGCCCGGACGACCTGGCGATCAAGATTGCCGAAATCCGCGAGATCACCGACTGGGAAAAACCCATCTACGTGAAGATCGGCGCCAGCCGCCCGTACTACGACGTCAAGCTGGCGGTGAAGGCCGGTGCTGACGTAATCGTGCTCGACGGCATGCAGGGTGGTACCGCAGCGACTCAGGAAGTGTTCATCGAGCACGTCGGCATCCCGATTCTGCCGGCCATCCCGCAGGCGGTGCAGGCGCTTCAGGAAATGGGCATGCACCGCAAGGTGCAGCTGATTGTCTCTGGCGGTATCCGCAACGGTGCCGACGTGGCCAAGGCCATGGCCCTGGGGGCTGACGCGGTGGCCATCGGTACGGCGGCGCTGATCGCCCTGGGTGACAACCACCCCCGCCTGGACAGCGAGCTGAAGAAGATTGGCTCGGCCGCCGGCTTCTATGACGACTGGCAAAACGGCCGCGACCCGGCCGGCATCACCACCCAGGACCCGGCGCTGGCCAAGTGCCTGAACCCGGAAGAGGCGGGGCGACGGCTGGCGAACTACCTGCGGGTGCTGGTGTTGGAGGCGCAGACCATGGCGCGGGCGTGTGGCAAGTCGCACCTGCACAACCTTGACCCGGAGGACCTGGTGGCCTTGACCGTGGAGGCGGCGGCGATGGCGCGGGTGCCCCTGGCGGGGACGGCCTGGGTGCCGGGGCAGGCGCAGTACTGATCCACCGTTCTTGGGGCCGCTTTGCGGCCCATCGCGACACAAGGCCGCTCCCACAGGGGAGCGCAGTACCTGAGCTTACGCGCTCCCCTGTGGGAGCGGCCTTGTGTCGCGATGGGCTGCAAAGCAGCCCCAAGGGCCCCCACCATTTCCACAGGAGTGACGCCATGAAGCACCTCACCCTAGCTGTAATGTTGTTAGCCCTGGCCACCCAGGCCACTGCCGCCGAAACCACCCTGGACACCGGCAACACCGCCTGGATGATCTGCGCCGCGATGTTCGTGCTGATGATGTGCATCCCTGGCCTGGCGCTGTTCTACGGCGGCATGGTGCGTGCCAAGAACTTCCTCTCCGTGTTCACCCAGCTGTTCGCCGTGGCCGGGGTTATCGGCATCCTCTGGGTACTGTTCGGTTACAGCCTGGTGGTCGATACCACCGGCATGGTCGAGGGCCAGCTCAGCTTCAACAGTTTCATCGGCGGGCTGGACAAGGCACTGATGCTGGATATCGGCCATGACCGTTGATGGTCAACTGGGGCGTGCTGGATTTCGCCGGTGGTACTGCGGTGCATATCAACTCTGGCGTGGCTGCCTTGGCTGCGGCGTTGATGCTGGGCAAGCGCAAGGGCTACCCGCAGGTGGCCATGCCGCCGCACAACCTCGGCTTTACCCTGGTGGGTGCGGGGTTGCTGTGGGTGGGCTGGTTCGGCTTCAACGTGGGGTCGGGGCTGGCGGCCAACGAGGGGGCCGGGGTGGTGATGCTGGCGACCATGGTGGCGGCCTGTGCGGGGATTGTCGGTTGGTTGCTGACCGAGACGGTGATGCATGGCCGGCCGACTGCCTTGGGTGCAGCGTCGGGGGCATTGGCCGGGTTGGTGGGCATCACACCGGCTTGCGCGTTCGTCGGGCCGCTGGGGGCGCTGGTGATCGGCGTGCTGACGGGGGCCATCTGCTTCTTTGCCGTGACCCGCCTCAAGCAGGCGCTGGGGTATGACGACAGCCTCGATGTGTTCGGGCTGCATGGTGTTGGCGGCATGGTCGGGGCGGTGCTGACCGGGGTGTTCGCAGCGCCCTCGCTGGGGGGCTATGTCGAGGGCGTATCGCCCATCGGGCAAGCACTGGTGCAGCTAAAGGGGGTGGCGTTCACCTTTGTGTACTGCTTCGTGGTGAGCTGGGCGATTCTCGGCGCGATCAAGCTGACTGTCGGGCTGCGGGCCAGCCGGGAGGAGGAAGAGCAGGGGCTGGACCTGGCGGAGCACAATGAGCGGGCTTACAACCTCTGATTGATGTGTTGCCAGCACCGGCCCTATCGCCGGCAAGCCAGCTCCCACAGGTACCCACTTGGCCCAGGCCTGGGGTGCTCATGTGGGAGCTGGCTTGCCGGCGATAGGGCCGTTACAGGTTGAATCAGTGCCCCATGGCCAACTTGGCACTCGTCTGCCGGCGACGGTAGGCACTGTCACGGCTGGCCAGCCACCAGTACAGCGGCGAGGTGATTGCCAGCCCTACCAGCCACGACAGGTCAGCCCCGTTGATGTGCTCGGAAATCGGCCCCACGTACAGTGGCGTGTTCATGAACGGAATCTGCACCACGATACCTACCGCATAGGCAATCAACGCCTGCGGGTTGTAACGCCCGTAGATACCGCCATCGACCTGGAGGATCGACTGGATGTCGTAGTCACCTTTGTGGATGGCATAAAAGTCGATCAGGTTGATCGCTGTCCACGGCACCAGCACCACCAGCAGTACCAGCACCATGTCGACGAAGTGGCCGATGAAGTCTGCCGAGGCGAACACCGCCACCACGCAGCAGGCCGACAGGACGATCAGCGACAGCACCGCACGGCTCTTGGCAGTAGGAATCCAGCGATAAGCGAAGGTTTGCACCAGAGTGATGATCGACAGCACCGCGCCATACAGGTTGAGGGCGTTGTGGCTGATGACGCTGAGCAGGAACAGCACCAGCATGATCGGGCCCAGGGTGCCGGTGGCCAGCTTGACCGCATCCATGGTGTCCATGCCAGCCGGAATCGCCAGTACCGCCACGGCGCCGAAGATGAACGACAGGCTCGAACCCAGGGCAGAGCCCAGGTAGGTGGTCCAGAACGTCGAGCTGACTTTCACATCCGCCGGCAGGTAGCGCGAGTAGTCCGACACATAGGGCGCAAAGGCGATCTGCCACAGCGCCGCCAGCGACACGGTGGCCAGCCAGCCGGCCAGGTTGAAGCTGCCACGGGTCAGGAAGTCGTCGCTTTGCACGTGGGTGAAGATGTAGCCGAAGCCGACCACGATGCCGATGCCCAGCACCCAGGTGCCGATACGGTTGAGCACGTGGATGAAGCGGTAGCCGATGATGCCGATGATGCCCGACCCCAGCGCACCGATGACGATGCCCACCGGTACCGGCACGGTTTCTACCACACCATGTAGCGACTTGCCGGCGAGCACGATGTTGGAAGCGAAGAAGCCGATGTACATGACGCCGGCGATCACTACCACCAGCAGCGCGCCGAGGGTGCCGAACTGCGCGCGGCTCTGGATCATCTGCGGGATGCCCATTTGCGGGCCCTGGGCCGAGTGCAGTGCCATCAGTACCCCGCCGACCAGGTGGCCGACCAGGATGGCGACGATGCCCCATATCAGGTTCAGGTGAAACAGCTGCACGCCCAGCGCGCCGGTGACGATGGGCAGCGGCGCGATATTGCCGCCGAACCACAGTGTGAACAGATCCCTTACCTTTCCATGGCGGTCTTGCGGGGGCACGTAGCCGATTGTGTGTTTTTCTATCAGGGGTGCCGAATTGGCTGCACTGGTCATGACTGACTCCAAGGCAAGGTAGGGCATCGGGAGCTGCCCGGGGGCGTGCCGGCGATGGGCGACGCGTTCTTGTTGGAGGGATGATGCGGGGCGCGGGGATAACGAGAAATTAGTAAATATGTACCCATAAACCTTAAAAAACCTAAGGCTGACAAAAGCTTAAGCGGGTGACGGTAGCAAGGACGGTGCCAGTTGGCGGCAGGGCCTGGGATAGAGGGGTTTAGCCCTGTATCGGTAGAAAGCGGTGGGCTTTGATGGTGCGTGATGCGCGTTTTCAGGGCAGCTGAATGGTTGCCTGTATCGGCCCTTTCGCGGGCTTGCCCGATGCCACAGGTATGGCGCAGCGTTCAGTACCTGTGGTGAACCTGTGGCAGCGGGCGAGCCCGCGAGAGGGCCAGTACAGGCGATGGAGCTACATCGGCAGCAACCGGTCCTGAATCACTTCTTTCATTACCAGGGTCGAGCTCAGGCGCTTCACGTTGGGAATGCTGGTCAGTTTCTCGTCGTACAGCTTCTGAAACGCCGGCAGGTCCTTGGCCACCACATGCAGCAGGTAATCCGGGTCACCGAACAACCGCTGCGCTTCGACAATCTGCGGGATCTCCGAAAGTGCCGCTTCAAAATCCGCTACTGGCTGGCGGGTGACCTCGCGCAGGGTCACGAACACCAGCGCGGCAAAGTTCAGCCCCAGGGCGCTCGGCGCCAGCCGGGCGTGGTAGCCGAGTATCGCCCCGGACTCCTCCAGTGCCTTCAAGCGCCGATGGCACGGCGACAGGCTGAGCCCCACACGCTCGGCCAGCTCGGTTACCGACAGCCGACCGTCTTTTTGCAGCTCGGCAAGTATTTTCCTATCCGTCCTGTCCATTGAGAAGGATCTTCCAGTATTTGAACGATTGCAGGGAATATACGAAAGAAAATCCCCGAGCGGAATCCGTAATCTTTCGACATCCCAAGGCAGTAGATAAGGAAGATTCAAGTGGCTATCAGTGTGCTGACGGCATTTTGGGCCGTGTCGATGCTGTTTGTGATTACCCCGGGTGCAGACTGGGCTTACGCCATTTCGGCAGGCATGCGCGGGCGCTGGGTGATGCCCGCAGTGGCAGGGATGTTGTCGGGTCATTTCCTGGCGACACTGGTGGTGGCTGCGGGTGTAGGTAGCCTGTTGGCAGGCCACCCGCTGGCGCTGACCCTGCTGACCTTGGCAGGGTGCAGCTACCTGCTGTGGCTGGGCGGCAACCTGTTGCTGAGCCCGGCATTGCCCGAAGCCGGGCAGGGTGGTGAGGGGGAGTCGGGTTCGCGTTGGGCGTTGAAAGGGTTTTGCGTCAGCGGGTTGAATCCCAAGGTTTTCCTGCTGTTCCTGGCCTTGCTGCCGCAGTTCACCGACCCGCAGTCGAGCTGGCCGGTGCCTTTGCAGATCTTGCTGCTGGGCCTGGTGCACCTGTGCAGTTCGCTGGTGATCTATTCGCTGGTCGGCTATGGCGCCAAAGCCGTGCTGAGCACCCGACCGGGCGCGGCGAAGCTGGTCGGGCGGGTGTCGGGGGTGGCGATGATTACCGTTGCCCTTGGTTTGATAGCGGGGCAAATCAACTGATTTCACCCGTGACAAATGGCTTCAGATACACTCGCCGCAAACCCACGCACAACCAGGATGTGCCCCATGCCTGAAACCACCCAACTGCTCACCTTCGCCCTGATCTGCCTCGGCATGGTGCTGACCCCGGGGCCGAACATGATCTACCTGATCTCCCGTTCGATCTGCCAGGGCCGCAAGGCCGGTTTGATTTCCCTGGGTGGTGTGGCTCTGGGCTTTGTCATCTACATGTTTTGCGCGGCCCTAGGTATCACGGCGCTGGTAATGGCGGTTCCCTTTGCCTACGACGCGCTGCGTATCGGTGGCGCGCTGTACCTGCTGTACCTGGCCTGGCAGGCGCTGCGGCCCGGTGGCCGATCACCCTTCCAGGTCCGTGAACTGCCCGCCGACAGCCCGCGGCGGCTGTTCACCATGGGGTTTGCCACCAGCCTGCTCAACCCCAAGATCGCCGTCATGTACCTGTCGCTGATGCCGCAGTTCATTGAGCCGGGCCATGGCAGCGTGCTGCTGCAGTCGCTGGTGCTGGGTTCGACACAGATCGCCATCAGCGTCACGGTCAATGCGTTGATTGCGGTCATGGCTGGGTCCATCGCCGTGTTTCTGGCTGGCAGGCCGCTGTGGCAACAGGTTCAGCGGTGGTTGATGGGCACCGTGCTGGCAGGGCTTGCGCTGCGCATGCTGGCAGAAGGGCGCCGTTGATCGTTCATTGCGCTGCAAGGTATCAGTGGCTGCTGGCCGAGGCGTCTTCGGCCGAGGCCGCAGGCGGATCCTCCTGTGGCAGGTAAAGGGTGAAGGTGGTGCCCTGGCCGGGGATGCTTGCTACCTGTACATCGCCCCCGGACTGCTTGGCAAAACCGAACACCTGCGACAACCCCAGCCCGGTACCTTCACCCGGGGCTTTTGTGGTGAAAAACGGGTCGAAGATGCGTTCCAGCAGTTCGGCGGCAATACCCACACCGCTGTCGCTCACCGATATCGCCGCGAACCGGGCTGGCGGTGAAGGCTGGCCGCGCAGGGCAGGCGGGCGCCGGTCAGCCTGCAGACGCAGCAGCAAGGTGCCTTCGCCGGCCATGGCGTCGCGCCCGTTGAGCATCAGGTTGATCACCGCGGTTTCCAGCTGACTGACGTCGGCGCGGATGTGGCACGGCGCCTGCGGTAGTTGCAGCTCGACCTGGATGCGCGCCCCGGTGGCGGTGTCGAGCATGTCGGCCATGGCCTCCAGCCGTGGCCCGGCCTCGAACACTTCGGGGCTGAGGGCCTGGCGGCGGGCGAAGGCCAGTAGCTGCCCGGTCAGTTTGGCACCACGGTGGACCGTGTCAGATATGGTCTTGATGTAGCGCTCGCGGCGTTTTTCATCAAGGTTGGGGCGCTGCAGAAAGTGCAACGACGAGCGAATGATGGTCAGCAGGTTGTTGAAGTCGTGTGCCACGCCACCGGTCAACTGGCCGATGGCTTCCAGCTTCTGGGCCTGGCGCAACACTGCCTCGGTGTGCACCAACTGGGTGGTGCGCTCGTCGACGCGGTGTTCGAGGGTGGCATTCAGCGCCTCCAGTGCAGTCATGGCCTCACGCACTTCGGCATGGGCCTGAACCCGCTGGATATGCGCCCAGCAACGCTCGGTCACTTCGCTGATCAGCGCCTGTTCGTAGTGTGTCCATGTGCGCGGTACGTTGTCATGGATCGCCATCAGTGCGATGAGGCGGCCGCCTTTGATCAGCGGCATGCAGATGGTGGCGGTAATGCCGATGGCCTGGAAGGTGGCGGCTTCGTCGGCGGCCAGTTCACTGAGGTTGTCGTTGATCACCAGTGGCAGGCCGCTGCGCAGGCGGCTGAGTGCCAGGCGGCCAAAGTCGTGCAGTTGGTACTGGCCCACCAGCCTCGGCGAGCCGGGGGCCACCGCGTCGCCACAGATGGTAAAACCGTCCTCGTCAGCGTCCATCACCGCATACGCGCAACTGGAAAGGCTCAGGTGCTCCACCATCATGCGCGTGGTGGTGTCCAGGATCTGGTCCGCGGCGGTGGCGTCGGCTATGGCACGGCCGAGTGCGTCGAGAAAGTTGAGGCGCCTGTTGGCGAGCACGCTGGTGGTGGTTTCGGTGACCGTGTCGAGCATGCCCAGCACCTCGCCATCAAGGCCGCGAATCGGGCTGTAGCAGAAGGTGAAATAGGCCCGCTCCGGGCCGCCGTTGCGTTCGATGATCAGCGGAAAGTCTTCGATGTACACCGCTTCGCCAGCCAGGGCACGGTCAGCCATGCTGCCAATGTCGGCCCAGGCTTCCTGCCACACGTCGCGGAAGGGGATGCCAAGGGCCAAGGGCTTGCGCCCGAGAATCTGGGTGAAGGCATCGTTGTGCAGGGTTAGCAGGTCAGGGCCCCAGAGTACGGCCTGCGGGAAGCGCGAGGCCAGGCACAGGGCCATGGTGGTCTTCAGCGCATCGGGCCAATGCTCCAGTGGGCCCAAGGGGGTGTTGGCCCAATCGTGGTTGCGGATGCGTTCGGCCATCAGCCCGCCGCCGTCTAGCCATTTCGCCATGTGCTCTTTCGGTCCTTTAACTCAAGGCTTTTAGGGTGCACCGAGAATAGACGGTTGGCGAGGATTTTGTGGTGGCCTGTGCTAGCGAATGAAGTGCACCTTGCCGGTGTCATCATTGCCCATGTAGATGCCATACACCCCAGCCTGCCGCTCAAGGATGTAGCGCTCGAGAATCTGCCGGATCGCCGGGTAGTAGATCTCGTCCCACGGAATCTCGTCGGGTTCGAAGAACTTGTACGCCAGGGTCTCCGGCCCGTACTGCCCGGTTTCTTCGGTGACGCTGGCGCGGAAGATGATGTACACCTCGCTGATTTTCGGCACGCTGAAGATGGAGTAGGGCGAGACGATGTCGGCGCGCACGCCGCTTTCTTCCCAGACCTCGCGCAGCGCCGCCTGCTCGGTGGTTTCGCCAGCCTCCATGAATCCGGCCGGCAAGGTCCAGGTGCCGGGGCGCGGCGGGATGGCGCGCTGGCACAACAGGTACTTGCCATCGCGCTCGATGATGCAGCCCGCGATGATCTTCGGGTTGATGTAATGGATGTAGCCGCAGCCGGTGCAGTGCAGGCGTTCGTGGGTGTCGCCTGTGGGAACGCCCCGGGCCAGTTCCGTGGTGCAGTGCGGGCAATAGCGCGGGGCGGTAGGCATGATCAGCGACCTATGCGGGGTTCCTTGAGGGCCAGGGGCTCGACGATGTCGCGCACCTTGGGGTTGTCATCCTGCTTCTGGCGCAGGTAGTCCAGGGCCACCTTGGCGGCAGCGCGGACGTGGTCGACCGAAGCCTGATGGGCCACCAGCGGGTCGCCACCCTTGATCGCTTCGACGATCTTTTCCATTTCGCGGTTACTGGCGCCACGGCGGTTTTCCTGCGAGACCGAGGTGGCGCGCAGGTAGCTGATACGCGCCTGCAACTGGCGCAGTTGCTGAGCGGCCACCTGGTTGCCGGAGCCTTCCAGCAGCACATCGTAGAAACCTTGTACCGAATCCAGCACCTGTTGCAGTTCGCCTTCTTCCAGGGCTTCGCGGTTCACCTCCAGCGCACGTTCCAGGGCACGAATGTCCTTGGCCTTGGCGTTGAGAGTGAACAGCTGCACGATCAGGCCTTCGAGCACGCAACGCAGCTCGTAGATGTCGCGGGCGTCTTCCAGGGTGATGATGGCCACGCGTGGGCCCTTGGCGTCGGCAAACTCTACCAGGCCTTCAGACTCCAGATGACGCAGGGCTTCGCGCACCGAGGTGCGGCTGACGCCAAGGCGGTCACAGAGGTCGCGCTCGACCAGGCGGTCGCCCGGGAGCAGGTGGAAGTTCATGATCGCCGCGCGCAGCTTGTCTAGCACGATTTCGCGCAGGGTAACGGGGTTGCGGTTGACCTTGAAGCTGTCGTCGAGTGGCTGGCGTTTCATCAGGTGCGCTCTTTAAGAGGCTGTTGCGCCAACATCGCGGAACGCCCCGAACCGAGGCTTTCCATGCAGTGGTTCGAACAGCCCGTTGTTATCGGGTTGACTCCGTATCGGCTTCGGCAAACGCTTCACGGGCCAGGCGGAAACTGTCCACCGCCGCGGGTACGCCGCAATAAATACCGACCTGGAGCAGAATTTCGCGAATCTGTTCACGGCTCAGGCCATTGCGCAATGCGCCGCGAATGTGCAGCTTGAGCTCGTGGGGCCTGTTGAGCGCGGAAATCATGGCCAAGTTTATCATGCTGCGCTCTTTGAGCGACAAGCCTTCGCGGCCCCAGACGTGGCCCCAGCAGTATTCAGTGACCAGTTCCTGCAACGGCTTGGTGAACTCGTCGGCGTTCTGGATCGAGCGGTTGACGTAATCCTCGCCCAGCACCTGGGTGCGGATCTTCAGGCCTTTTTCGTACTTTTCGTTGCTCATTGCCTGGCTCCGAATCAAAACAGGGGCCGCAACCGAGGGTGAGAGGGTCGCGCGGCCCCTAAAAAGGGGTTATTGGGGCGCTTTGCGGCCCCAGCATTCTCAAAATTCAGCCAAGCGGCGGCAGGGCGCCCAGTTTGCCTTTGTGGTAAACCATCGGCGTCACCGGCTCGGCCGGCAGCACCAGGTTCTTCACCGCGCCGACGATGATCGCGTGGTCTCCGCCGTCATACTCGCGCCACAGTTCGCACTCGATGATCGCCGTCGCCTTGGCCAGCAGCGGGTTGCCCAGCTCGCTCAAGTGCCACTCGACGCCCTTGGCCTTGTCCTTGCCCTTGCCGGCGAAGGCATAGGCCTCGGCGGTCTGTTCGGCGGACAGCAGGTGAATCGCGAACTGCTTGCTGTCCCGCAGGATCGGGTAGGTGTCTGAGGCGTAGTTGGGGCAGAACAGTACCAGTGCCGGGTCGATCGACAGCGCGCTGAAGGCGCTGGCGGTGATGCCGACAATGGCGCCGTCGGCGTCCAGGGTGGTGACTACCGTGACGCCGGACGGGAAAGAGCCCATCACGTCTTTGTAGATGCCGGGTTCGATCATCTCGTGTTCCTCCTAGCGCATCACGAACGGGTCGGGCATCGGCGCGGTGGACAGGTTGATCCACACGGTCTTCAGCTCGGTATAGGCCAGCACCGAATCGATGCCGCTCTCACGGCCGTAGCCGCTGTTCTTGAAACCACCGATCGGCGCCATGGCCGACACGGCGCGGTAAGTGTTGACCCAGATGATCCCCGAACGCACGTCGCGGGCCAGGCGATGGGCACGGCCCAGGTCACGGGTCCAGATGCCGGCTGCCAGGCCGAACTGCGAGTCATTGGCGATGGCCAGGGCTTCCTCTTCGGTCTTGAAGCGGATGACCGCAGCGACCGGGCCGAACACTTCTTCCTGCATGATGGTCATCGAGTTGCTGTCGCACTCGAACAGGGTCGGCTCGTAGAACCAGCCGTCACCCTCGACCTCGGCACGCTTGCCGCCCATGTGCAATTTGGCGCCTTCGGCCTTGGCCGCAGCCACCAGGCCTTCGACCACGGCCAGCTGCTGTGCGGTGGCCATGGGGCCCATTTCGCTGGCGTCGTCTTGCGGGTTGCCGATGCGGATGCGCTTGGCGCGGGTAACCAGGCGCTCTACGAATTCGTCGAAGATCTCGTCCTGCACCAGCAGGCGCGAACCGGCCACGCAGCTTTGCCCGGAGGCGGCATAGATGCCGGCCACGGCACCGTTGATGGCGCTGTCCAGGTCGGCGTCGGCGAAGATGATGTTCGGCGACTTGCCGCCCAGCTCCAGCGACAGCTTGGCGAAGTTCTCGGCACTGCTGCGTACCACGTGGCGGGCGGTGGCAGCGCCGCCGGTGAAGGCAATTTTGCGCACCAGTGGGTGGCGGGTCAGCGCCGCGCCGGTGGTTGGGCCGTAGCCGGTGACCACGTTGACCACACCGGCCGGGAAGCCGGCTTCAAGCGCCAGGCGGGCCAGCTCGAGGATGGTCGCCGAGGCGTGCTCGGAAGGTTTGAGCACGATGGTGTTGCCGGCGGCCAGGGCCGGGGCCAGCTTGATCGCGGTGAGGTACAGCGGGCTGTTCCACGGGATGATCCCGGCAACCACGCCGATGGGCTCGTGCACGGTGTAGGCGAACAGGTCGGGCTTGTCCAGCGGCAGGGTGCCGCCTTCAAGCTTGTCGGCCAGGCCTGCGGTGTAGTGGAAGAATTCTGGCAGGTAGCCGACCTGGCCGCGGGTTTCGCGGATCAGCTTGCCGTTGTCACGGCTTTCCAGCTGGGCCAGGTGTTCCTTGTTCTCGGTAATCAGGTCACCCAGGCGACGCAGCAGCTTGCCACGCGCGGTGGCGGTTATGCTGCGCCATTCCTTGCTGTCGAAGGCACGCTGGGCGGCCTGCACGGCCAGTTCGACGTCGGTTTCGTCAGCGTCGGGTAGCTGCGCCCAGGCTTGGGCGGTGGCCGGGTTGAGGCTGTCGAAGGTCTTGCCGCTCTGGGCATCGCGCCATTGGCCGTCGATGCACATCTGGAAACGAACGAGGGTCATGCAACAATCCCCTTGGCGGATTCGGTGAGGGT